>Ga0067045_1002476_pt1 | contig 104923 bp, 80 predicted proteins | sample TerdegcTABiofilm_FD_59184 | JGI IMG/M metagenome (GOLD analysis project Ga0067045, IMG submission 59184) | Combined Assembly of (Gp0054472, Gp0054536) Wastewater bioreactor microbial communities from Singapore -Terephthalate degrading...
GGGCCGATTACCTGAGCGACTCAGCCCCGATGAGATCATTTTGGCTCCGCCACCAGGCCCGCCAAACGGGGGTGAACACCTACTCCCATGCCCAGTGAACGTTACAAAGTGTGAAATGCACCCATCCGTCTTACCAACCGCGCCACGGGGACCGTTATCCGCAGGAACCAGTGTCACCGTGGCGCCTTCAACCGGTTCACCTTTGTAGAGGACAACGCCGCCAGCCTTGACCGTTTTCGGACGGTTAGGATCGGTCATTTTTCCGCACCCCACCAGCGTTACCAACCCGAATGAGAGCAAAACGACTAGGGAACACAGCGACTTCATGGGACATACCTCCTTTGAACTGAAGGGTACGAAAAGGTTGCTGTTTCGCCTGAGATCATTTGGGATTGTAAGCCGCCTGCCGCTAGTTGCAATACCCTCCTAACGGGTTATAGGTAATAGAACACTGGCGTGGCCGGTTGGTTTCGGGGCTTGTCAAACAAGGCAGATATTGCCATATTTTTTGCTGTGCAAAACTGTTGCAAGCCAAGGCGAAGACAATATAATGGCCACAGCTGCGGGGTTGGTCTTGTCGGTCAGGCTTGTCAGGTATTGAGGAGGGATGGACTATGAAAAGGTTGAGAGCGTTCACCCTCGTCGAACTCTTGGTTGTGATTGCCATTATTGGCATCCTGATTGCGCTCCTGCTTCCAGCGGTTCAGGCCGCGCGGGAAGCGGCTCGCCGGTCGCAGTGCACGAACAATCTCAAGCAACTTGCCCTGGCGGCCCACAACTATGCTGATGTCAACAAAGTGCTGCCGCCGGGCGAAACGGGTACGGGAACGATGTGGGCTGATAACACACCGCCGCGGGATAGTGTGAATACTAATGCACAGCGGCTTTCCACGTGGGTCTTGCTCCTGCCGTATTACGAACAGCAAGGTCTTTACGCACAAATTAGCGGGCCACTCACGGTGGGTGGTGTGGTTTTGCCGGCTTGGGGTCGTGATCCCTCAACGAACACACCGGGGGATACCGCGAACGCTTATTTCTATCCTCCGTGGACGGTCCAGATTGATGTCTTGATGTGTCCGTCTGATGGTAAGATTCGTCAGAAAGGCGCCAATGACCAGGGGCGGACGAACTATCGCACATCGGTTGGCGACTCGATCTATCGGGGTTACGCACGGGATGGCTCAGCGGCAACTTGTCGGGGCCTGTTCGGACTGCGGGAAGCGTGTCCCTTTGCCTTGATCACCGATGGCACTAGCAACACGGTGATGTTCTCTGAACGCCTATTTGGAGGGAACGCAGCTCTGATCAAGGAGGGTTATGCCACAAATGTGACGTCTATTAACACTTGTGCGAGCAACCGTTGCGCTCCGCTTGAGTGCATCAATGTTCGTAATCCAGCCCGGCCCAATGAAATTAACACAACGTATGGAACCGCCAACTGGTCTGGTCGTCGTTGGGCCAGTGGGATTCCTCAGTACACGCGATTCAACACGGTACTGCCCCCGAACAGCCCGGCTTGCAATGACAGCGGCTGGGATGAACGCAATGCCGTGATCACGGCTTCGAGCAATCACCCGGGTGGGGTTAATGTAGCTATGGCCGACGCGTCGGTCCGATTTGTTTCCGAGACGATCGACGCAGGAAACCCGGCCCTGCCGGAGGTCCTCACCGGTCCCAGCCCGTATGGTGTTTGGGGCGCCATGGGCAGCAAGGAAGGCGGCGAATCCGTGACCGCTCCTTGATGGAGCCTGTGACTTGCCGTATAATTACCTAACATGACGGTACAGGAACCATGCAACCGGCCATGGGTGGTACGGAAGGTCAGGAGTTTTGCCTCCCCCTCCGTGCTTTCCATGGTCGGTTGCTTATTTTTGGCGTGTCTTTGTGCAGGATGTGGCAGGGAGAGTGTTCCGTTCCCCAAAACCGGAACCTCGCTGGTCAATTCCTCCCCCGAAGAGTTGAGCCAGCAGATTGAGCTTTTCTGCGGTGACTGCCACACACTGCCAAGGCCGGAGGTATTTCCCCGTGACCGTTGGCATGAGGAAGTCAGAATCGGCTATGAGCAATACGCCCGTTCTGGTCGAAACGATTTAACACCGCCTCCCATTGCACGGGTGATCGACTATTACCGCAAACAGGCCCCGGAAAAACTCTCGTTCCGCCTGCCACAGGATCAGGGGGGTAAACTTGCGCAGTATTTCTCATTCGAGGATATTGACTGGATTCCCAGTGCCAATCCGGTTCCCGCAGTTTCGTGCCTCCTTTGGGCGAAGGTGGAATCATGCAATCACCCATGCCTCATTGTCAGTGATATGCGGGAAGGGTCGGTCACGGCTCTCGATTTCTCCCAGGAATCTTTGGTTGCCCGGGTTCTTGCCCGGCTGGAGTTCCCATGTCGGGTCGAGCCTTGTGATATACTCGGAAATCAACATCCGGGATTCGTCGTCGCCGAATTGGGAAGTTTCTTCGCTGTGGACCATGACCGAGGGCGAGTGATTTGGCTCAGCCCTTCCGGACGGGAGGGGGCCTACGAGACGGTAGCCCTCGCCAGCAGATTTGGACGTATCGATGACGTTCGCACGGCTGATTTTGATTTGGACGGTGATCAGGACATTGTTGTCGCGGAGTTCGGTCACTATCGCACTGGGGGTATTATTCTTCTGGAAAATCAATCCCAATCCGAGCAACAGCCAAAGTTCGCCGTTCACCGTCTGGACAGCCGAACAGGAACCATTCATGTTCCCGTTTTCGACTTTAACCAAGATGGCAAACCTGATTTTGTGGCGCTTATCAGCAACGAGTCAGAATCGCTGGACATGTTTGTTAACCTGGGACAGAACAAGTTCCTTGTGCGACCTCTTTGGCGCGCCCCGGACCTCACATTCGGTTCAAGCGGCATCGAATTGTGCGACCTCGACAGTGATGGGGATACGGACATCCTTTACACCAACGGCGACACCTTTGACAATTTGTACGCGAATCCCTCCCATGGCCTGCAATGGCTGGAAAACACGGGGACCAATGGCTTTCAATACCATCGCCTGCTCGATCTGCCGGGGGCGTATCGGGCTTTGGCAGCGGACCTGGACGGCGATGGCGACAAGGATATCGTCCTTTCCTCATGGCTGTCGCGAAATGTTAAACCGGTTGCTCTTCGCTCGATGCGGATTCCCTCGCTGATCCTTCTGGAACAAACCGGCCCTAAGGAGTTCCGCACGCAGATTCTTGACACGGATTGGCCTCAGTACCCCGTGCTGGAAGCGGCCGACCTCGACGCCGATGGCGATCTCGATCTTGTGGCCGGCCGCCATGTGGGGCTGGACGATCCTTCCGGGATCAATCGTCCTCGATTGCGGGTGTGGTGGAATCAGAGAATCCCAGGCCGAAGGCCAAGAACCAAATAGCATCACAAGGGCGTCGCAGCGAGTGTTACTCGAAAAGGGCGAGGACTACTCATCAATTGTCCCTAACACTGGATCAAGCATCCGCATCGACAATCGGATTTGGTAGATTACGGTGCGAAGCCATCGGGCAAATGGTCTTGCCGTTCATTGACCTGGCAGAGTCAAATACGCCGGATTCCATGCCCTGATCCGGGCCTGTTGCCAGCGCTGATCGTTGGTTGTCATTCGACGCGGCTCTTGAATCAAGCTCCGACAGAAATAGACAACGTCCAGAAGCTCTTCAGGTGTGGCATTAAAGCACGAAGGATGGGCGGTTCCCGGCATCCCGATGCGAAGTCGTAAGTAGAGCAACTCCGGCTTATCACCGCCCTTATAAAGTTCATGCTTAAGGTCCCGTGGCGGATTGGGAAATCCTTGATCATCCCAGAGCGCCAGATCGCATGGACCTGTGCCGTCATCGCCGTGGCAATTGACACAACCGAGCGTCGAATATGCCGCCTTACCGCGGGCGAGTGCTTCTGCACTGGGAACGCCAATTCTCGGCGTCAAAACCCGATTGCCCGGAGTCGTGCGCGTCAGAACCTCTTCCTGAATCTCTTCATCTGAAACGACCTCCCCCTCCGACGAATAGAGCGCCGCTAGTTGTTCCCGAATGCCTTCGCGAAACATTTCAAGGACCAAATCGGCAAGTTGCACAACTTCTTGTTCAGAAAGCTCTGGAAATGATCGCATGGCCGTCCCGGGCATCCCCTGACGAATGACCACTGCGATATCGTCCCTCGTCGGGATTCCATCTTCCGTGCTCACAATGCGGAAGGCATCACGACGCAGGTTGCGGGCCCGTGGAAAGAGAAACCGGGCAGCCCGGCCATCTCCGGTCCCCTGATCGCCATGACAGGCGGCGCAGTACCGCTTGTACAGCTGCCGAGCTTCAGCATCTGATCGAGCAATCTCCGCGTCACGATCCGCGCGGCCCCGAATATCGGGCGACGTCATCGGCCCTTCTGCCGCTTTCGAAAGCGTCTCCAGTTCACTTCTGAGATGGGCATTGCTGGGGGCCATCGTCAGCTTCATTCGCAACTCATGGATTCGTGTGATCGTTCGAAAACGTTGATCAGCGCGGTCCATCAACTCAGTGGCCCGGATGTTATCCTTCTGCAACGACGCTCCGAGGGCCACAGCATGGAGAAGCGTTCTATCAGTGGTATTTTGAATGTCCAGCCGATCAAACCACTTCAAGGCATCTTCCGTTTGATGCGTTTCCAGCTGAAGTTCTGCAGCCTCCCGCAACCAGGTGGTTGACGGTTCGGAAGGTAGTGCATGCTGTGCCAGTATTTGCCGGGCTTCGTCCCACCGGCCCAGGAGTCGAGCGCATCGTGCCCATCCGATTGTGGCAAAGTCGCTCTGGGGTATTCGCCGGTGCCATTCCTGGTACAATTCATAAAGCTCTTGCCATCGGTCGTCGGTGGTCAGGATTTCGGCCAGGGCCAACATCGCCAATTCGTGCCGTGGTTGACGCTTGAGAACATCCCGCTGCATTGTCTCTGCTTTTTCGAGTTGGTTGAGGAATTTCCAGTAGATGCCGGCCATGTATTTCTGATTGACATCGTCGGGAGCATCCGCAGCCCACGCCGACAGGATTTCCCAAGCCTGGGATACATCGCCTCTTGCCAATGCCCCATAAACGAAGACCTCGGCCACCGCCGCAGGATCATATCCCTGGGCAATTAACAGACCAATTTGATTATTCGGCCCTGGAGGAAGCCGCCCTGCCTGGATCACAGCCAAACGGCGTTCGCGTTCAATGAGGCTCGCTGGTCCTCCCTTTTTCTCTGCCTGTTCGAGGGCCTTAACGAAACCTTCAACGTCCTTGAGACGCCGAAAACATGCTGCCCGCAGGACATCCGCTCGGCCATCACCGGGACGATACCACGATGCCCAATCCAACCACCTCTGGGCCGTGGTGATCGAACCGGCGTTCAGTTCTCTCTCGGCTCGTTGTCTGGCATACCAGGCCAGAAAAGACGGACCGCAGGTAACCAGCAGGATCAATCCGACCAGACACAAACCGAGAGTGACCCATCGGCCGTGCTTGCTGGGCTTCAGTGAGCCGACTCGAGTTTCCTTTGACCGGTGTGAAGCCATGATTCCTCAGAACCGATGCTTGTACAGAAGACCAGGCTTTCAAACCATTGTACGTTATGCTTTTCGTGAAGCACATGCGTTTCCTTGACGCTACTTTTTGATGTTCTACCGGCGTCAGAAAACAAAGTTCGGCTCAGGGCAGCAAGATGTACCGGGGGCCATACGTGAATTGTCCCGACACCCGTACTCGACAGTTAACGTTGAGATCCAGCCGATCGGCGTTGACGCGGAGACTGTAAGGAGGAACTGTGATATTTGGCGCCAGTCAATGAGAAATTCGCAAAACCTTCGCCCCGGGTGTGCGGCCATACTTCAGGTCCTGGAGGGCCTGATTAGCTTGATCCAAAGGGTATTCCCGCACCTGCGGTCGGATACCAGCAGAGGCTGCCAGTTTCAGAAATTCCTGCACGTCGCGTCTGGTCACGTTGGCAACGCTCTTGATTTCCTTCTCCATCCACAGATGCTCCGGATAATGAAGTTCGAGAAGGGCCTGTTTGTCGGCATCTTCCTTGCGGATGGCATTAATGACCAGACGACCACCGGGCCTCAAATGGCGCAGCGACTCGACCACGGGGCGCCATACAGGCGTCGTATCGATGATGGCATCCAGCAAAATGGGTGGTGATTCCGCAATTTCACCCGTCCAAACTGCGCCCAATTCCCGTGCAAATTCCCTTTCGGCCGGATTCCGCGAGAAGACATAGACCTCGATCTGGGGCCAATGGGCGCGAACAAACTTCAGGACCAGGTGACCCGAGGCCCCGAATCCCATCAGCCCCAGTCGTCCCGCATCTTGAAGACTGGTCAGGCGAAATGATCGATAACCAATGGCACCGGCACACAGCAAAGGAGCGACTTCTGCGTCGTCCAACTGCTCGGGGACAACGTAGGCAAAATCCGCCGGAACCGCCATCATTTCGGCGTAACCACCATGAGCATCACGACCCGTGGCAAGAAACTGAGGACACAGATTCTCGGTCCCTGAATGGCAATAGACGCAGTCACCACACGCGCTGTAAATCCAGGCCACACCAACACGGTCGCCTTCCCGAAACTTCCACACACTCTCGCCCCGGGCAACCACGCGGCCAACCACCTGATGGCCCAGAACCATGGGAAACCGGCTGGGTGGCGTGCGACCTTCAATCTCGTCCAGCTCCGTATGGCAAACCCCACAGACTGTGACCCGGATCAGAATATCCTTCGGTCCTGGCGTCGGATCAGGCAGCTCGGCTGGCTCCAGCGGATTGGGCTGCTCGGATAGCCGGCATACCTTTGTTAGGATCATCGCCCTCATGACTTATCTCCACCAGAAGGATGAGATTCAGATTGATCACCCTGTGTTTTTCGAGCGACATCTCGAATTCATTATAGGTCCTCCGCCGCCATCGGAGCGCAACCTGGCCGAATCCCGATTGGCAAGGCAAGTATCGCCTGGACGCCAGGAGTCATTCATGAATTGCCCCTCCCGGTTCTTGCCCACCAGCGTTCCAAGTCTCCTCATGGATCTATTACGCTTCACGCTGCATGGCGGACCGGTCCACACATTTTTCCGTTATTCGCCGCAAATCCGGAATCAGTGTCATGCTGACAGAAAAGGTTGGCGATGTGGGCCAGGAGCTTGAAAACCACCAACCGTTGACATCCGACGATTTACATAACATCATCACGAGATTGGGGGATCGCATGCGCTTATGTCCCAATGGGAGCGCGTGAAACACCTAAGCTTTCGACAGAAATCATTCCCGCGATGGAAGGGGCCATTCTTGAATTGTCCCTGCTCGTTGCCATGCGGGGCCAACCCCACTGGTGAGTCGATAACGATCTGGATTAACGCCGTCAACATGCTTGTGATTGTAACGACCGGAGGTCCACACTCGTGTTCTCGCATCATTTTCTGTGGTGTAGCACTGTTGCCCTCGTTAGCGTCCTTTCCTGTTATGTCTTCGGCAACGAAAAGGAGTTTTATCTTCAGGACCAGCAGATGCTTCTGGACGGTGTCACAGAAGTGAGAATCAATCCTGGGGCGGTGGCTGGCCCGCTCTGTGTGACAGGTGAACAGGCCTTTCCCGTTATACTGGGCAAAACGGGCCGTGTTCTTCAGCCAGTCGTGGCAGCCGGACGCTGGGGACTGGGGCGAGTCGTCGCCTTTGGACATACAAACGCCTTTTTTACAGATAAGACCCTCGCGGCGCCCGATACCCGACGGTTCATGCTCAATTGTCTCCAATGGGGAGGCGGAGGGCATGTGCCCTTGAATGTTGCCGTCTATCGGATGCCCGCGTTGGCGGAGTGGCTCCGCAATGATCCGGATGCTCGCCGCCTACAGATCCGCGTCATGAATTGGACACAGCTCAACCCTTCCTTTTTGCCCGAGACGCACGTTCTGGTCCTGAATAGCCACGATTTGTCGCCAGACACCATCGGCCTGGTAAGTGATTTTGTCCGAAAGGGCGGCGGACTCCTCGCGGGCGGGTTGGGCTGGGGCTGGTCACAACTGAATCCGGGCAAGAGTCTCAGGGATGACTTTCCTGGTAATCTTCTTCTCGGTGACATGGGTCTTTTCTGGGCCGACGGCTACATCGAACGGTCAACGCAAGAGGGGTTCACAACTTCGAATGTGCCCCAAATCCAGCATCATGCCTTTGAAGCCGCGAGGCTCCTCATGTCGGGCAAGAACCGCGAGGAGAACATCTCCGAAACTGTTATTGAGCAGGCTTCTCAAACGGTCGCCCTTGCCATCACGGTCGTGCCGCGGGATCATCCCATCCGGCGACTCATCTCGACGGAAAAACGTGATCCCGCCACCGTCATCATTCCCACCCCCAAAACACCTCTTCGTGAGTCGGACAAAACAGCGCGGGCCATGTTGCAGCTTCAGGTCCGCGAACGGCTTGAAGCCAATGACATGGTCAAACCCCATCCTGCAGCGGCGGTATTCCCAGGACAGGTTCTCCCTCATGCCCGGTCGATTCGCAAGAGAATAACGATTGATCCGACTCTGCCCGGTTGGCAGAGCACTGGGTTGTACGCCGTCGCCGGACGACCAATCACGGTCGCGTTTGAATCGCCGGAGGTTGCCGGTCAAGTTTTTATTCAGATCGGCTGTCATACGGATCAACTGTGGCACCTTGCCGAGTGGAAACGGGTTCCTGAAGTCGTCAAACGTGTCACGGTCCATGGTCCGCGGATGACAATCAGTAGTCCATTTGGTGGACTGATCTATTTGGGGATGTCTCGTCCCCGCCCGACTTCTGGGCCGATAACCTGCCAAATTGATGGCGCGGTGGAGGCCCCGGTGTACGTTCACAAACAGACATCGCTGAAGGACTGGCAAAGGATCCGCCTCCGTCCAACGCCCTGGGCCGAGTTGATTTCCGAACGCATAATCCTGACCCTGCCCAGCGAATTTGTCCGGGAGCTGGAGAATCCAAACGAAGTTATGGACTTCTGGACGGCCGTCATCGAAGCTTGTGACCGTCTTGCGGGGGGACCAGCACGCTCGGATGCTCAACGGATTGTTTGCGATGTTCAAATCAGCGCCGGCTACATGCACTCTGGTTATCCGATCATGACACACCTGGACATCGCGCCCGTACTCGTGAATGTTGACCGGCTGCGCCGGAATGATCATGGGGGCGTCTGGGGACTTTTCCATGAGATCGGCCATAACTATCAATCGGCGGATTGGACATTCCAAGGCACCGGTGAAGTCACGAATAATTTGTTCACTGTTTACGTCTTTGATCACCTCTGTCAGGTTCCGCGTGATAAAACGCATCCGGGATTGGCGACTCACGAGCGGATCAGACGGCGACAGAAGTATTTCTCCGCGGGCGCACCCTTCTCTCAGTGGCAGGATGATCCTTTTCTTGCGCTGGATATGTACCTCCAACTTCAAGAGGCCTTTGGGTGGGAGGCATTTGAGAAGACATTTGCCTCATATCGCACACTTAAATCGGAGCAACGTCCCAAGAACGATCCAGAAAAGCGGGACCAATGGCTCATTCGTTTTTCCCGGATTGTGGGGCGGGATCTGAGCGGGTTCTTCCGGCAGTGGGGTGTTCCTGTGTCGGAGGAGGCCGCTCAATCACTGAGCGATTTACCTCCCTGGCAACCTTCGACGTAACTCGATCGGTTATCTCAGCGGTCCCTATCACACTGTTATGCCGCGCCTGGTGGCGTCATAATAGGTGCCGAGTCAGGATACCCCCGGGTCTGCCTTCGGATAGCTCGCGGATCATGAAAAACGTCGAACATGTGGGGAGGAGTTTACCATGAAACGTTCTTTTCTTCAGAAATGCCTGTTGATTGTTCCCTGTGTGTGCCTCTGGACCTGCGCAGTCGGGCTAACAGAAGAGCCATCTACGGACACGGCAAAACAACCCGTGGCCATTTCCACGTTCCACTGTATTGGCCTCTATTGGTCGCCGCCTGGCGGAGAACGCGATCGGCAGGTCCTCGTCCGCTTTCGCCGTCAGGGTGAGGAAAACTGGCAGCAGGGTCTGCCAATGCGGTACAACCCCATCCCCAACACGGATGAGGACCTCGCGGATTATCGGGGTAGCTTGGTTCACCTGACACCGGGCACGTCTTACGAGATCGAGTTACAACTCGAGGGCACCGACCAGTCCGCTCGTCTGACGGCCGCCACATGGAGCGAAACATTTCCTGTGGGCGAGGTGATCAAAGTGCCGGGTGGTAAAGAACCTCTGGCCATCAAAGAATCGGGGCGTCCCGACAGCTACCGCGTGTATGACGGCGCCGGAGCTGTGATCGATGTCGAACACCGTCAGGATGCCTGCATTACGATCGACGCCTCCTATGTGATCGTGCGGAACTTTGTTCTGAAAGGGGCAGGCAACACGGAAAATGTCCGACGGTCTCCGATCGGGGCCATTCGCATTGACGGAGGGCACGACATCATCATTGAGGACTGCGATATTTCCGACTGGGGACGAACTGATCCCGAGACGGGTTTCGGTGTTGACTACGACGCCGCCGTTCTCTGCCGCAATCGTGATGTTCGCAGAGTGGTTATTCAGCGATGCAAATTGCATCATCCCTTCTCCGACACCAACAACTGGTACGAGCCAAAGTATCCAACGCATCCCCAGGGGCCGCAATGCATTTCCTTCTTCAACACCGCTGGCAACCACGTGATCCGTTACAACGAAATGTATTCGGACCTCGATCACATGTATAACGATGTTGTTGGCGGCGGCAGCAACGGAAGTTACCGTGGTTCACCCAGTCATGACTCCGACATTTACGGCAATATCGTCAGCCATTGCTGGGATGATGGCCTGGAAGTCGAAGGCGGCAATCGGAATGTCCGTGTCTGGGGCAATTACATCACACAAGCTGCGATGATGATCGGAAATGCCCCGACGTCGATTGGGCCACTCTACATTTGGGGAAATGTCGTCGAGAGAAGTCAGTGGCGGCCAGACGACACAGGGGGTTACTTCCTGAAGATGGGTTTTGCCAATAGCGAAGACTGGATGACCGGCCACACGTACATTTTCCATAACACGATCTTCGCCGGCGATAAACTGCTACCCACAGGCGGCTTCGGCGGGAACCGAATCGTCAAACACACGATCTCGCGAAACAACATCCTTCACATTCTTTCCCCGGATCAACGCAGCATCAGTTCAGCACCGCAGAATGTGGATAACGATTTCGACTATGATCTGTTCAATGGTCGGGTTCCCGAAGACCATGAAAAACACGGCATTCGCGGCGTTCCCAGTTATGTCAGCAACGCGGGATTCGACCCCAAGACAAAGACGGGGATTTTTCAACTGGAAGCTACCAGTCCGGGGGCAGAGGCCGGTACTGTCATCCCGAACTTCACTCCGTCCTTCACTGGAAAGGCTCCCGACGTGGGCGCCCATCAGCGCGGGACACCACCCCTTCGCTTTGGCGTGCATCGGTAGGGCTAACCGCCGGTTGCCCAACCTCATACCGCCAAGTGTCAATAAGGGTAACCCTCGGGGTTAATCCACCTCTGCGGCTATCCCGTGAACGCATCATTCGGGACAGGCATGGGGGTCTGCCCCTCTACTCGCGGATGAGTTCCTTGACCGTCATTCCCGCCGGGATCATAGGAAGCACATGTTCCTGATAGGGAACAAGCACATCCAGGAGGAAGGGTTCCTCGCTGGCCAGCATTTCTTTCAGGCCGTCGATTAGCTCGGACTTGTGCCGGATATGTCTTGCCCGCCAGTTAAACCCGCGGGCAATGGTGACGAAATCCGGGTAATGGAATCGGGGGGTCACGCCTTCTCCACGGCCCACGGCCTCGGGCTGGTCGATGGGGCCGAGGTATGTATGGGCACGATTTCGGGCATGAAAACGGTCTTCCCACTGCACGACCATGCCCAAATGCTGATTGTCGAGAAGGAGCACCTTAACGGGGATCTTCTCGCAGTAAGCGGTCGCCATCTCCTGAATGTTCATGAGCAGGCTTCCGTCGCCATCAATATCGATCACAAGTTTGTCAGGATGAGCCACTTTGGCGCCAATGGCGGCGGGCAGTCCGAAGCCCATCGTGCCCAGCCCCAGACTGGATAGCCATGTCCGCGGCTTGCGGAACTTATAGAACTGCGCCGTCCACATTTGATGCTGACCAACGCCGGTGGCGATGATCGTTTCGCGATCTTTCGTCAGCTTCCAAAGTTCGTGAATGGCCTGCTGAGGAAGAATGGCCTCCGGATGCTCGCGGTACCGGATTGGCTCGGCTTCTTTCCATTGCCGAACCCTGGCCAGCCAGTCGGAGATGTCCGGCGCCTCAACAACCTTGTTCAACTCTTCCAGGGCATATTTCAGGTCACTGACCACGCCGATATGAGCCGGCTTGATCTTGTTCACCTCGGAGGGATCCACGTCGATGTGGATGATTGTGGCATGCTTGGCAAACTCGGAGACCTTTCCCGTCACACGGTCATCAAAGCGGACGCCAAAGGCCAGCAGAAGATCGCATTCCGCCACCGCGTAATTGGCGTAGATACTCCCGTGCATCCCCAGCATGTCCAGGCAAAGCGGATGATCCCCGGGAAAACCGCCAAGTCCCATGGCCGTCGTTGTCACGGGTATCGAGGTCTTCTCCACAAACTCCCGCAGGGCATCTGACGCCCCTGAGGTAATCACCCCGCCCCCGGCGTAAATCACAGGGCGTCGTGACTTTTTGATCACCTCGGCGATTTCGCGAATTTCCTCGGCCCTGGCCAGGCGAACAACCGGTCGGTACCCCGGCAGGTCCATCGGCGCATCATAGTTGGGTACGGTCTGGGCCAGTTGAATATTCTTGGGGATGTCGATGAGCACAGGCCCCGGTCGGCCCGTGTTGGCAATGTAAAAGGCCTCGCGCAAGACCCTTGTCAAGTCATTCACATCCGTGACCAAATAATGGTGTTTTGTGATGCTGCGGCTCACCTCGACTGTAGGTGTTTCCTGGAATGCGTCGGTCCCGATGACCGAAGTCCCAACCTGACCCGTAATGGCAACGATAGGCACGCTGTCGAGCTTGGCGTCCGCCAGGGGCGTGATGACATTCGTGGCGCCGGGACCACTCGTCGTCATACATACACCCACCTTTCCGGTGGACCGCGCATACCCCTGTGCAGCGAAGCCACCTCCCTGTTCGTGGCGGGGTAGGATAACGCGGATTTTATCCCGAAACCGGGTGAGGGCCTGGTGAATCGGCATACTCGCCCCGCCCGGGTAGGCAAAAACCACCTCGACGCCGTGGTTGACCAACGATTGAACAACAATCTCCGCCCCACTCACGGGTTCGCCCGATCGGGCCGATTGCGGTTTCTCTCCGGTCATTTGAGGCTGGATGGTTGTCGTCACACTGAGTACTCCTCACACGTTAGGTTAATCATCAATCCGATAGGGATAATGTCTTTTTCAACGTTCTGGACTCTATTCGGCGATTGTTCATTCTTACTTTAGGCAGGCCGATACCCCTCTGCACAGGGGCCATCGAGAATTGGCTCCCACCTTCGCGGAGTCCCGGCCGTGCCTTCACTTTTCGCTATTGCGAAACGTTGAAGCCATGAATTATGTCCGCCCCCTTGATCTTCTCAGCATACGGGCAGGCCCTATTTTTTTCAATGAAGGCATGAAATAACACCGGCGATCGTTATCGCGTTGGTCTCGCTGCTACAGTGGTTCAGTAAAAGATTGTGATTGGCCTGGCGGGGTTCGCGCGGGAATCAGAAGGCACTTTCGACTTCTGCGATCCATTTCCGAACTGCGGCAGGTTCTTCAAGCTCTCGCAATGTCGGAAGAAACTCAGGCACAGCCAAAAGACGACTAAGCCGGGCCAGCGTTCGTAGATGACCACGATCCTCGACCGAACAAATAAGGAAGAAACAATCGGTCAACACTCCGGTGTCGCCGCCAAACGGGATCCCGCTGCGGGTTCGCCCAAAAGCCAGAAACGGCTGTTCCAGAATCCGGGCGAGAGGCCGCCGCGGGTGTAAGAGCGCCACGCCGTTTTCGAGGGCCGTCGGATGCATGTCTTCACGGGCCAGGACCGCCTCCATCATCGCTTGCGGGTCCCAGAGCCAGCCCGTGCGAGCGGCAACATCGACGACCTCACGGATGATCGAATTGCGTGTTCGACCGACCAGCGGCACCTGAATGGCCTCGATGGGTAGAAGTGCCGCGATTGAAATCTCACCCGCGGCAGTGTTTCCCGGCCTAAGCTGTGATTCCATTTCCGCAAAATCTTCGTCTTCGGTCAACAGTCCGATTCTATGCTCCAGCCATTGATGGATCTCCGCCGGCGAAAAACGCCACTGACCAGCCACCTTACGGCCGGGAATTTTCCCCCGATCCGCAAGCCGTTGCACTTGCTGCGGAGTCAAATGAAGATACGTTGCAAGGCTGGCCACATCGAAATCTTCGTGATGCATTGAGAACCTGCGCAGTCGCGAACAACGTCAGCGGAAAAAGCAAACGGTCAGGCTATTTCCTTTGATCACCACAAGCGTTAATATATCGATTTTACGGTCCCTTGTCGGACACGTGTATGGCGCCGCAGAAGCGAGACTGCGATAAATGCGTTCGGTTTAGCGGCAGGGAAAAATCGGAAGTTTTTCGCAACAAAACAACGAGTTGATTTTCCGAGGCTACTTGAATCCTCGGCGAAATCCGGTATAACGGCGGTCCAAAGAGCTTATCCAGCGTGGTCACACAAGTTGTCAACATTTGGAGGAGCATGCCATGCAAACCATCAATGTGGCTCTGATCGGTCAAGGATTTATGGGGCGATCCCATTCCAATGCCTGGGGTCAGGTTGCGAAGTTCTTCAAGCCGCCGATCCAACCGGTGATGCACACATCGTTTGGACAAAAGGGTGTGGACCCCGATCCCGAGGGTTTCGCCAAGAACTGGGGTTGGAAGAATGTTTCGACCGACTGGGAATCGGTGGTGAAAAATCCCGAGATTGGCCTGATTGACGTCGTCACACCGAATTACATGCATGCGCCGGTGGCCAAGGCCGCAATCGCAGCGGGCAAGCACGTCGCCTGCGAAAAACCGATTGCAGGGACCCTCGCCGACGCCCGCGAAATGGTTCAGGCCGCGAAAAAGGCGAACGTGAAAACATTCGTGTGGTTCAACTATCGTCGATGCCCGGCTGTGGCCCTGGCTCATTTGCTCGTGAAACAAGGGAAGCTCGGTGAGATCCGCCATGTGCGGGCGGCTTATCTCCAAGACTGGGCCGATGAGAATGTCCCCTTGGCCTGGCGATTTGACAAGAATCTGGCAGGGTCCGGCGCCCATGGCGACCTCAACGCCCATATCGTGGATATGACACGGTTTGTTACAGGAATGGAAATCACCGAAATCGCTGGAGCAATTGCCGAGACATTCATCAAGAAGCGCAAGATTCCGAGCGGCGGCGCCTCGGGCGCGATTGTCTCCGGCGGTGCAGGGAAAGAAGAGTGGGGGAACGTTACGGTCGATGATACCGTGCTGTTTCTCGCGCGGTTTTCAAATGGCGCCGTTGCTAGTTTCGAGGCCGCACGTCAGGCCACCGGCAATCAGAACCGCAACATGTTTGAGATCAACGGCACCAAGGGCGCCCTCAAGTTCGACTTTGAACGCATGAACGAGCTTCTGTTCTATGATGCGACCCTGCCGCGTGCCGTTCAGGGTTGGACCAACATTATGGTCACGCACGGGGCGGATCACCCTTACGTCGCGAATTGGTGGCCAGATGCCCACATCATTGGGTATGAGCATGGTTTCGTGAACCAGGCTTACGATATCCTGAAGGTCATTGCCGGCGAGCAGCCGACTGTCCCGATTCCAGACTTCGAGGATGCCTACAACACGCAGCGGGTTCTGGAAGCGGCGCTGATCTCGGCCAGCGAGCGGCGACCTGTTAAGATGGAAGAGGTTTATTGAGTCCGGTTGCCTTTTTTCCGGGCGACCTTGTTTCCCCAATCTGAGATCATTTGCCGACAGGAAGTCGCATTTTTCGGCGCCCTGGACCGCGGAGAGCGATTATCCAGGGCGCTGCTTTTTTCGCAATATGCCCAGCGATCGCTCACACCTGATAAAGCGAAAAGAAGGACGGTCGCACGCGCGTGATCCCAGCATGCGGCACGGTCCGCACTCGTGATGGTCCCCAGTTAACACGAGACTTTACTTTCAGCGGGTGATCACTCTCGATCCCGACTGGAAACGAGCAACAGATAGTACAGGAGCGTCAGAATCGCCTGAAGCGTGGCAGCGACATACGTCCAAGCTGCCGCATTGAGAACTCGATTCACGTAGGGCATTTCATCAGGGGGGACGATTCCCCGTTCCACAAGAAGCTGCTTGGCACGGCGGCTGGCGTTGAACTCCACAGGCAGGTTGATCACCTGGAAGACGACAACTCCCGCAAAGAGATACACTCCAACCCAGGCTAGCCACGTCAGCCCGATTCCCAAGCCGATCAGCAGGGCGAGAATCCCCAGGCTGCTTCCGAAACTCGCTGCCGGATAAGCGATCTGAGTGATCATTAACGGGGCATAGCCGAAGGCATGCTGGAGGGCGTGGCCAGCCTCATGGGCCGCGATCCCCCACGGACGCCAGACTGCGTCCCCGATAGACTTCCGGACTGAGCCGGATGATCCGCTCGCTCGGCGAATAATGATCGGTCAGTTCCCCAGGCGTCACCTCAACATCGACATCCGTCAGGCCTGCCGAATCAAGAATCAGTCGGGCGGTCTCCGCGCCACTCAAACGGGTGGGGACCTGACGGGCCTGCGCATACGTGCTTCGAACACGGAACTGTGCCCAAATGGCCAAGATGAGGGCCGGACTGACAAAAATCAAATAAAGCGGGTCAAAGAAAAACATAACTTTCTCAAGAACCTCCTTCAATCTTCCGTTTTTTGACGATTCTGCCTCACTTTTTTGTCCGTTCAACTCACGAGCAGCCGCCACATGGGGGCTTCTCATCAAATTTTACGTTATGTTGGACCTTTGACCAGTCCAATTCAACCGGTCATCGGGCAGATAATTACTGTTTCGTAATGTGCGGTCATTAGCCTTCCAGTCTTCATTGCCGTCAAGCAACTCCCCAACAAGACCGGGACGCATTGCCGTAAACCGGTCGGGGCAATTCATGAATTGCCCCGACTTATAGATCGGATTGCCTCTACCGATTGAGGCCTCTTTGCCCTCGGTGATCCCTGCCGATTCCGTGGGGACGCCAATTCGTTATCCTGTTCCCCAAATCGACCGGTCACTTGCAGCGGCACAAAGAGCCATCTAATATGATGGCGCCTGAAGTGGGAAGTTATCCCCCGGACCTTCACGCCAGGCGTCATACATCCCTGAGTCTTGGACTTTGTGGGATGTCATGACCGAAAAGGAAATGTGCGTTGACTTTTTTGATCAATTCGGGAGGTGCCATCATGAAACGACAGCGTATGACGCGGCGATCCGTCCTTCAGTCTTTGGCGGCAACCATAAGTTTGCCCTGGCTCGTACGCGGACGAGCTCTTGGTCTCGAGGGTGCGACTCCCGCCAGCGAACGGATCACACTTGGTCACATCGGAGTCGGCGGTCGTGGGCGGGACCTCCTGCGCGGATTCATGACCTGTCCGGGTGCACAACCACTTGCAGTGGCGGACGCTTATCGCGATCGGCGGGATGCCATGGCCGAGATGATCAAGGGCAAGGCCTACGGCGACTTCAGAGAGCTTCTTGCCCGGAACGACATCGACGCCGTGGTGGTTGCGACACCCGATCACTGGCACGTTCCCATCGCCGTGATGGCCGCCCGGGCCGGAAAGCATGCCTACGTTGAAAAACCACTTGGGCTTACCGTCCAGCAGGACCTGGTTTGTCGCAAAGTTTTCCAGGAAACAAACCGGGTGTTTCAATATGGGACTCAGCAGCGGAGCATGGCACACTGCCGGTTCGGGTGTGAGCTTGTTCGCAGTGGAAAGATCGGAGAATTAAAGAGAATTGAAGTCATTGCACCGGACGGTGGTGCTGGCGGATCGACAGAGCCGGCCCCGGTTCCGCCAGAACTTGACTATGAAATGTGGATTGGCCCGGCCCCCATGAAGCCTTACACCGTCAGCCGATGTGTAACCCCTGGAACATACTGGATTTACGATTACTCGATTGGTTTCCTGGGAGGCTGGGGTGCTCACCCCCTCGATATCATGATTTGGGGTTGCGATGCCGATCTTGCTGGCCCCATGACCTTCGAGGGCACAGGGGAGATTCCCAAAGAGGGCCTTTATGATACCGTCATTCATTGGGATGTCACTGTTCAGATGGGCAGCGGTGTCGTGATGACGTTCAAGCCCGGAAGCGATTCCACCAAATTCATTGGCACAGAAGGCTGGGTCGATGTCCGGCGGTCAGGAATTGACGCCGAACCAAAGTCGCTCCTCAAGCTGGAACTCGGCCCCAACGATGTGCAACTGACGAAAAGCCCGCGACACGATCAAAACTTCATCGAGGCCATTAAGGCCGGTGGAAAGGCCATTGCCCCCGTCGATGAGGCTGTTCGTTCGGACATCGTCAGCCACATGTGTGATATCGCCATTCGCACCGGCAGGAAAATCACCTGGGATCCCAAAAAGGAAGAGATCGTCGGTGATCCGGAGGCATCCAAGATGCTTTCCCGTCCGATGCGGGCGCCGTGGACGCTGTGAGTCCCAACTGGATGTTCGTACGTGTCCCCGGTGACGCAATTCAGCATGAGACGGGATCGCGAAGAGCGAAAGAAGGCGTCTGTCACGTATAAATCGTGAACAATCAGCTATTGGTAGGGGCAATTCATGAATTGCCCCTACCGTTCTGCCGGTTATGTGCTATGAGTCGTTCGCTGAGGTGTGCGATCTGACTTGCCGGTTCTTTTCAGAGTCTTGTCAAGGGAGTGACTCTTTTTGCCGCCATGTCACTCTTTCGGGGCGATGATTGTGTGCACCCATTGAGGCTCGCGGCTTTCGATCTTCAGGTCCGCCCAGCAACCCCAATCTCCAATGGAGTTGCCTGCAGGGCCGACATCAGCGACCAACTTCAACGTGATCTGCTGCCCCCGCCACGGAGAGAGATCAAGTTCCCAGTCTGCCCAGGCGTGTTCTCGTTGGGTCTTTTCGCCCAGGAGTGTGGCTTGACCCTTGGCATCAATCACGAAAACCTGGTAGAGAATGCCGTCTCCTGGATCACTACCATCCCCTTTTCCCACGGCACATCGGAGCGACGCAGCCGGTTCGGCGGGAAGCTGCACCGGCTCCAGCAGAGCGGCCACGTATCCAACGCCCCCCTGGTACGGTGGATGCATAAAAATGCAGGCTTTTTCGACATTTCCGCAACGCGTTGTGCGGCGGTCCACAATGGCGCCGGTTGCGTTGTCCACAGACCGCTCATCCTGCTGACGAAATGCCTGCATCGTTCGTTGAATCGCAGGAAAGCCCACCACCTCCACCAGTTTTCTTTCGCAGCGGAGTCCCCAAGTCTTGACGAGGCGAAAACTACCACTTTTCACCTCGACCGGCAGATCGACAACCTGCTCCTTTTCCAGCGGTACAAACGGGAACACGACCTCCTGCCACACGCCGGGTTGAAGCCGAACCTGTTGTGTCTGCTGGTTAAGTGTGAGAGAAAAATCTTGTTCTGCCGGGAGATTGGATCGCACCCGTAATGACCACGCTTTGTCTTTTAAAGCAAGCTCCAGACCCGCGAGGGGAATCACGCGGAAGTCCAGCCATTTGCCATTGCCCTCGTACCAAATGTGATCGCCAGGTTTGGAATCCGGTGGGATCACCCACGTTTGCGAATCCTTTCCCTGAATGGTGACGGTTTCACCAGCCACAACAGATTCTCGCTCGCATCCCAAAGCTTCCTGAGGGGCCGGTTCGGGGACAAGCCGATAACTGAATGCTCCATCTTGCGGCACGACGTGGACAAGTCCCCGACTCCAGCGGACCTCCGCCGCACCAAGTTCTTTTCGATTTTCCTCGTCAAGTCCGACCGCACGCGCAGATCTGCCGTCCAGACTCACAGCCATCACCTTTGAACCAACCGGGATCAGCTCATACGAACCATCCGCCTGGGGGAGTAACACGATTTGTCCGTCACAGGCGGCCTTGGGAAAGCGGGTCAAGGTTCCCCTTCCGTTGGCGTAAAGGTAAGTCGGAGAATCGACATAGTCCGCACGGTGGCCTTCGACTAACGCGGAATAGGCAATCAAGTCACCGTCGGAAAATTTCCCCCGGGCATACCAACCGTTGGGTGGTAATGTCATGCCGACTTCGGAGACCTCCCACGACTCCGACGTGTGGCCGTTAACCCACAGCTCAAGACCATTTGAGTATTTCACGTACACCTGCGATCTCCGAAAAGCACCCGTGGCAAGGGCCTGTGCGGTTGGGAGCATGCGACCCTCTGCATCTCGGTACCGGATTTCCTGGACCGTCTCTTGAGCATACCGGGCATGAACCTGTTGCACCGAATAATAACTTCGGACCGCGTTGGGGATGCCGCCCTCCATGACCAAGAAACCCGTGTGGCCAAAGGCCAGCGTGGCTGCCAGAAAGCGGTCCAGGGCGGCCTCTTCGCTCAGGCCTCCATGGCCCTGGGGATAGAACATCCCAGGATTCCCCATCCCAAAGTTGCAGCATAAGGGATGCAACTTTCGCAGGTCGAAATCCACCAACCATGGGTTAACATCCAAACGGGCGACTTGATCCTGGGCGTAATTACCATCGGTCAGACCGCAGTAATACCAGTGGTTATTGCCCTCGCTGTAAACGGGGCCATTCCACGTGGCTTTCTGATGGAGCATGATCTCGCCATAGGCATAGAAGGTGGCCGCGAAGGTTGCGGCCCCCGGCACCCGGGCATCGAAATCGCAGTAATCCCACGGTCGAACGGCCGTATGCACATCACAATAGGCCGTGCTGAGCTGGAACTTCTCCTGAATGATTGGGGCCAGTTTGGCCTCAAGTTCCACGGCCCGAGCTGGTTTCAAGTTGTAACAACGCGGCCAGGCCCGTCGCCAATTGCCGTCGGAAAGCCGCGTGACATAGTCCTCATCCCAGTGTTCATTGACCGGCGCAAAATCCGTGTAGTTGTTGTAGATTCCGTAGCGAAAGCCGAGTTCATGCATCTTCTGGGCATACCACCGTTGACCTTCGTCACCTCCCTTCCCCGGGGCTGCCCGCGTGCGAAGGGTGAAACTCTCTCCCCCATCTCGCCACCCCGTTTCGTGGTCGGTGACCACAATCTTGGTCATGCCATGTCGGGCAACCCGCTTCCAAAGCGCGTAGTCGTTTTCGCGGTTGGAGGCACCGTGTGCCCGCCACACTCGTTCGCCCGTCACGTGCATCCAGGGCGACTTGGGATTGGCGACATTGGGGAGAACCTCTTCAAAACACGGTGACACGGTGAGAAACACTCGTTCAAAGCAGTCGTTGAGCTTGCCATCGGTTTTCGGAAGATAACGTGCCCCACCGTTATATCTCAGGTGGTCTTCCCCAGGATCATTGATCGCAAACAGTGCCGAGGCATTAGAACGGTAATAATCCACCAGCCCCATCATAAAGAGTGGTGCGTTGTTGTCGCCGGCAACGACAACGGCCGGTCGCTGCGATTCGCAGGCCAAATACGGCAAAGTCACCAAACGGGGATTGGGCAAATCTTCCGCATAACCGAATGTCACTTCCCCCACGATTCCGCCCCGACAAACTACGTCAACGACAAGGCTTTTTTGCCATAACCGAAAGGTATAACTGACCTCGCCACTGGAACCTTCTGCTTCAACCTGCCACCGCGACACAACAGTCATGTCTTCCTGACCGCAGGCAAGGAGTTTGTATATTGGCTCCACAAGCCGCCCATCCGGTGTGCGAAGGCGAATCCCCCCCGTAACCATGGGGCGAAATATCAAGCCGTTGTTCCATATCACTGTGACATCACCCCAATGGCCATCTAACGGTGTGTACCGATACACGAGCTGGCCATCGCTGGCAGTGTATCGAAACTCGTAGGTTTGACCATCGCGCACGAGTTGCGTTTGATAATTTGGGATAAGCTGGTCGGGTAAGATCGTCTCTTCGCGCGTGGGGAATGGTAGGACTCCCGGGCCTGTGTTGGTCCCCACCGTTTGGCCTTCTGGTAAGGCAATTGGACGGCGGGGCCGCGGCTGGAAGCTCAACTCGGGCAAAGGCTCCAAGTACGGCGTGAGATTATCAAAGTAGAGAGCGCGATTCTCACTGTTCGTCCCACCAGCGATTTCGATCCCCTCCACAAAACCACCGTTGTTTAACGATTGGGCGTCATCAGAACGCAAGCGCGTATGAACAACGAACCATTCCCTCCAATTGACGTGACCCATTTCTGCGCGAATTGCTCGCCCTTCCGGTGATTTGAGAAGGATCGTCACCCGAACTGGCGGCGTGGTTCGGTCGGGCACCCATGCCCAGTTGTTTCCGTAAATCCAGACATTCACACAATCCACCGGTCCCGCGAACTTGATCGGCTGCGGCGGGCGAATCGTGATAATCGGTCTGGGACCGGTCCCCCGATAGGTAAGCTTGCCTACGTATTTGTCCCAAATCTGTTGTTCCCGTGAACGTTCCCATTGGGCCACAGCGTCCTGACACTCGACCCTCCATCCTTGAAGGTCTTCAAAATCGATTAATGGTGGTCGGATGTCCTGGATGCGATTGGCCCAGTCCATTTCATAGGGGCGCTTGCCGACCTGCTCTTCTTCAGCACTCGCTTGCATCCAGCCGAGGAAAGCCAAGGCCGACATCAAACAGGTGAATAGCAACCGAACACGAATGACTGACGGCATGATGATTCTCCTGACGACGCGGGGGGATGCCTTTTTCGACACCACCGTTCGGATGGTGGGAGCACTTGCTTACGCCACACCAGAAGGCCACAATGGCCATCGGTTGCATAACATTATGGCAGGTCAAAAGCCTGCCGGGGAGAGGTTGCATCACGTTCCATGAGAAGGAGAAGCAACAATGCGTCACATCTGTTCACGAACATTCACGATCACGATCGTCGCCGCGGTCGTGACCTTCTGTATTTCAGCAGAAAGAGCATTGTTTTCGCAGCAAGTCTCCTACCCTGACCGGTGGGTTTGGGTTTTTGGATGGGGACTGGGCCGAGATTCCGATGTCACTGAAATTGTCAGTCTTCTGGATCGGGCGGGAAAAAGCGGCTACACAGGCGCGGCGGTATCTTTTGGTCTGGACTACCTGTGCAAACGAGATGAGACCTATTTCCGGCGATTGGATCAGGTCAAGGAAGCGTGTGCCCGAAATCATCTGGAACTGATTCCTTCCATCTTTTCGGTGGGTTATGGGGGCGGCATTCTTGGCCACAATCGTTATCTGGCCGAGGGGCTGCCCGTGAAGGATGCCCTGTTTGAAGTCCACGGCAGTGAGGCCCAGCTCATTCCCGATCCGCCCGTCGAAATCCAAAACGGCGGCTTCGAAGAGTATTCAGGCCAGCGGTTCTCAGGCTGGCGCTTTCACGATCAACCCGGCGAAGTCAGTTTTGTGGACACGCAGGTGAAACACACTGGCAAGGCCTCGCTTCGTATGGAGAATTTCCGGGCCAATCAGCACGGTCATGGCCGGGTCATGCAGGAAGTCAAAGTCCGCCCCTATCGCTGTTACAAGATGACGCTCTGGGTAAAAACGGAGGATTTGCAACCAACGAGCGCGTTCATGGTGCAGGTCCTGGCAGAAAACCGAACGCTTGCGCCGATCGAATTCAATTTGCCGTCCACCACCGACTGGACAAAACTGGTTCTCATTTTCAACAGTCACAAATTCGACCTGGTCCGCGTGTATGCCGGGGTCTGGGGTGGCCGCAACGGCAAGTTCTGGGTTGACGATTGGTCCATCGAAGAAATGGGGCCGATCAATATCCTCCGACGGCCGGGCACGCCGGTGACGGTCAAAAACGAAGATGGCTCAATTGTGTACGAAGAAGGCAAAGATTATCAGCGGCTCGAAGACCCCAATTACAGCCCCTATCGTGTGGACCGCCCCGCTCCATCACTGCGTTTGGCACCGGGCAGCCGAATCAAGGACGGGCAACGACTCCGTGTGAGTTGGTATCACTCCCAGAAGATTCACGATTCTCAGGTCACTGTCTGCATGGCGGAGCCAGAACTCTATGAGATCTTCGACCATGAAGCAGCCCTTCTGGCCAAGTATGTGAATCCTAAAAAAGTCATCCTGAGTATGGATGAGGTCCGCATGGGAGGAACTTGTGAGGCTTGTCGGGGTCGGGATATGGGACAGCTTCTGGGCGAATGTGTGACGCGGCAAGTTCAGATCTTGCGCAAACACATGCCCAATCTACAGGTTTACATCTGGTCGGATATGCTGGATCCGAACCATAACGCCCACGGCGACTATTACCTGGTCGATGGTGATTTTACAGGAAGCTGGAATCACGTGCCGAAAGACCTTGTCATCGCCGTTTGGGGTGGCGCACCCAGGCCGAAGAGCGTCCAGTTTTTCGCCGAGCAGGGCTTCCCGATGCTGATTGCCTGTTACTACGACGCCCCCAATCTTGAGGACGTCAAAGGTTGGCTGAAGGCCGTCCAGGGTGTACCCAAGGTGCAGGGCTTCATGTACACGCCCTGGACGAAAAAATACGATCTGCTGGAAGAATTCGGCAAGCTCGTTTCGGGAAAATAGGCCCATTTTCCTGCCGATCGCAAATGGCGGAAGCGGCCCGTCATATGTTGGCGACGGGTGTTTCTTCCTTCATCTGCCGAAATACTCCGGCTCGTTCCCCGGCTTCCATTTGATATTGCATCCCAGGCTCGGCTTTTGCTCGGATGGCACTGGGCGACCGGCAAGTACAGCATCGAGTGCCGCGCGGAGGTCTTTCCCCGTCACGGGGAGACCATTGCTGGGGCGGCTGTCATCCAGTTGCCCGCGATAGACAAGGCGACGCTCCCTGTCGAAAAGGAAAAAGTCCGGTGTGCAGGCCGCGTGATAGGCCTTGGCCACCTCCTGCGTTTCGTCATACAAATACGGGAAGGTGTAACCCCTCCGTTTGACTTCCTCACGCATTTTTTCGGGCGAATCGTCCGGGTAGTTCTGCACATCGTTGGCATTGATCCCCACGATGGCAACGCCCTTCGCCTGATACTCTTTGGCCAACTGTGCCAAGTGATCCGCAATGTGTTTCACATAGGGGCAGTGATTGCACATAAAGATAACTAAGAGGGCCGGCGCTCCATCGAAATCGGCGAGCCGAACGATTCGCCCTTCCGTATCAGGCAGGGCAAAATCCGGGGCTGCGGCGCCTAGGGGAAGCATCATCGTGCTGGCTGTACGAACCATTCTGCGTTTCCTCCACTGCTATTGATTGTGTTATCGTATTCCTTCTTCCACAGACGAACGGCCACGGACCACCCGGGAACCATCTTTGCCAATTCTACGGCAGGAGGAAAGAAAAAAAGCGGTGCGGCGCTAGAAAATCGAATGACCACCACCAGAGGAGCTATCACGTTCAACATTTTTCTGTGGGTCAATGCTGGGGACAATTCGTGAATTGCCCCCTCCCGTCTTTGCTTAACGGGCAATTCAATCCGCTTCGCAAGCCATCAGCTATCAGCGGAGGAAACCGACTCCGTCTGCCGTTTGAGTAAGAGCTGTCTAACGTCGCCGCTTTCCAGTGCAGACTTAAATGACTCCAAGTCAGGATAAATGCGGTGGCTGAGGAATTTCACCACCCAGTTGTGCCTCATGGGGCTGATGGAAATCACCACCGCCCCGTGTTGATAGGCTTCCCACATCTCGATGGCCGTCCCCATAGAGGCCTGCGGGAGATAAGCGATGAGTAAGTCAATCGTTTGACAGAGCTTATTGTGGTAGAAAAAGACATCGCGACCAGTTCGACGGTCATAATCGAGCGAGTTTCTGTGGTCGGCCAGCGGATCGTAAAGATCCACTTCCGGTAAGTGCTCACGGATCAGAGACCCAATGATGTGCCGATAATCCTGGGTCACCAGACCCTTTTCCACCATGGAACCTTGCATCACCCCTGCTAAAAAGGCGCGGAAGCGACTGGGGGAAGATTCCAGAGAACCACTTTCACCTTTAGAAACGGCCGTCGTTTTCAGCAAAGTTTCCCTCACCGGCAATTCTTCGCTCATCGTTCGCTCTTATACCTCAACTAAGCCACACTCAGGTCATTTAGCCCATATCACAATCGGGACGCTATGTGACAAAACCCCGATTGGCTCGCACACCTTGATTCTCTCCTGGTAGGGGCAATTCATGAATTGCCCCTACGACTTGCCGGCAACCGGTATGACAAATAGGACCGGGTCAGTGCCGTAATTGAATTCACGAATTGCCCCAACGGCTTGCCAACACCCCCCTGCTCTCATTCTGCAGTTGTCTAAGGATGAGAATCCTTCCCCATGTCCGGACGGCGAATTTTGCCCAGCAAAGTTTTCGCCATCAGAGTCCTCGTTTCAGTTTATCAGAGAAAACACGGGAAACCTGGAGAAAATAGGTCTCCTCTGGTCAAAACACCGGGTATGTTTATTTGGGAACATGCAACATGTGCTCCTGCCTGCCTCACCACAAACCTGCCTGAACACCCAAGTTGGAGTGTCACGATGCCCAGGCTATCCCCTGCGCTTGGTGTTATTATAACGGCTGCGCTGTGCATCGGGCTGGCCGCCTTCCGTTACCCCCAGGTCAACCAGCAAGTCTGGGAAATGGTCCAGGCGGGGCGGCAACATTCGGCCAATGGAGAAACGGGTTTCCTTCAGTTCGGACTCGCCGTTCCTGCCAAGGCAACCCTGGCCCAGGCGGAAGAAGCCCAGAGACGGCAAGTCCCCAGCGTCAATGACGGCGCGTTAGCCTCTGAGGAGGGCGATCTTGAAGCGATCCCATTCATACCCGCTCCTATTGCTGGCTATGTGGGAACGAACCAAGGTGGCCAAGACAACCGCAACGGCCCATCCAGTAATGAAGAATCAGCTGCATCGCGAGAAGAGACAGTGCAAGTAACGCTCGCCGTCCCTCAAATGGCCATTCTCGGGCCGACGGAGAGCGGTACGGCGGCTCTCGATCGTGAGGAAGGGAACTCTGAGATCACGACGGGTGGATTGCGACTAGATGACGGAACTCCTCACCCGCAAAAATCCGCAAATAAGGCACAACTTGTGTCCTCAAACAGAGAATCGCTTGCGAATGATTCCTCTCTTTCCGGTAGCAAACAGGGAAATGAACCTGCCGCTGCAGAATCAGCCACCGATGCGTCGGCACCGAATAGGCCTTCCGCACAGACCTGGAGTCGCTCAGAATCCCCCCGCCAAAACGAGTTCGTGGACCCGCCAATGGTGCCAATCGTCAAAGAGCGCTCGGTCGTGGAGCCAACAACATCGGCAGGGGAAACCAGCGGCTTTGAGGTGGTGGCGCCTCATGCTGCCGTCGCCCGCCTTGCCCCCAGTCCGCAGGTCACATTGCCTTCTGATTTGCCCTTGGTGAACATTTACCGAAATCGGTGGTTTACCGCAGAAAAGCCGCAACGACTACCACCTGTTAAAGAAGAATCAGAGGGTTCGAATCAAGCGGAGAATCAGGGCGTTTGGGATTGGACGCCCAGCATTCCGCTTTATCCGTCCACGGGGCGATGATTTCCAATTGCTCCATACTCAGATTGGAAATCCCGCTGCCCAAAATGGCAGGGCCGATCCATGAATTGCCCCTACTCCTGGCCGAAACATGCGCATTGTGGTTCGCGGTTCCTTAATCTGGCTTTGCGGTTGTGATGTGCGCTTGTGTGACGTGTTCGGCCAACGCGATGACAGGAGGACTTGGCGAACTGACTAAACTATATCACGAGAATTGTGATTGCCTATTGCGAGAATCGACAGGATCACGCAGCGCGGGCGGAAGCAAGCTGCCATCTGACCAGGGCCAGGCCTTCCCGCAGTGACAGCCCACCCGATGCCACGGCGCCGGTCTCGAACCCGTAGTGAACGAGACAGTCCTGGCATCGCTGGTCATGAGCAGGACCAAGCCGGTCCCAGGGAGTCTTTTCCTGCCATTCTGCAAAGGTCGGGTAGTGCGTATCGGTCAGGAGGTAACAGGGAGATTTCCAACCGCAGACGTTCCGCGTCGGACACGCCCAGGCGGCGCACGGGATCTCCCGTTGCCCACATAAAAAGTCCAAGTAGAGCGGCGAATTGAGGAGACGGTAACCCTCCAAGCGTTCCCGGACCGAGGCAAACTTCGCCTGAATCTCCGCTCGCGAAAGAAAGAGCGGTTTGTCGGGTCGCTGGGAGACATCCCCACCGGTTCCGTCGTCACACTTCTGCGGAAACGTGCTGACTGACTCTAAAATCACAGGCTGGCCGTTCACGACAGGGTAGGGATACGCCGGTGAAAGGAGCATTCCGTCCACACCCAATTCACTGAGGTAGTCGAGCACGACCAGGATCTCATCCATATCCGTTTGCGCATAAATGGTTGTGTTGGTGGTAACACGCATCCCAGCCTGCTTGAGAACTCGAACATTCTCTATCATTTTCCGAAACGTTCCAGGGCGTTGCGTGATGGCGTCGTGGGTTGCCTCCATTCCATCAATGTGAACATTCCAAGTCAGCCGTGATGATCGGGGGAGCCGGCTCATCCAACGGTGAACAAGCAGCCCATTGGTGCAAAGGTAAATGTGGCGTCCCTGCGCAATCAGGCCGGTTACCAGACGATCCAACTCGGCATAAAGAAGAGGTTCTCCCCCACAAATGCTGACAATAGGGGCATCACATTCCCGCGCTGAATGGAGGCAATCTTCCACAGACAAGCGCTGATCAACAACATGGCGATATTCGCGGATTCGTCCGCAGCCTTCACAATGCAGATTGCAGGCGAAGAGTGGCTCCAGCATAAGGACCATAGGGGCACGGCGACGGTTGAACAAACGGCTTTTCAACGTGTGCCATGCCATGGCCTTGATCAGCGACAAAGGAAATCGCATGTGGTTTGGGACCTCCAGAGAACTGCGCAACCGCCATTATTCAGGCAATCCGAGAAGTGGCATCCTCCATCTCCGCTGGCGGCATGACGATTCGCAATTCGGGCAGATCAAGTTCTGCGAGACGCCCGGCATTCACTGTGGCGAAGCGAACCAACGCCAGGAGTGGAAAATACAGTGGGTACATGTGATATCGCAGATAGAACACCCGCGGAAAACCTGTGCCCGTAAAAGCCGATTCTTCCCAAGCCCCATCTGGCGATTGATGATCGAGGAGATAGCGAACACCCCGCAATACGGCGGGATGACTGTTCTTTCCCGCAGCCAACAGACCAAGAATGGCCCAGGCCGTTTGCGAGGGCGTGCTCGGCCCACTTCCGCGGAGGTGCGGATGATCGTAGGTCGCCGGCGACTCGCCCCAACCTCCGTCCGGCAACTGATGACTGAGGAGCCAGTTCGCGCCAGCGACGACAGCAGGATCGTCCTCGGCAACACCCACCGCCCGCAACCCGCTGAGTGCCAGCCATGTCCCGTAGATGTAGTTTACTCCCCAGCGACCGAACCAACTCCCGTCCGGTTCTTGGGTCCGCCGCAAGAACGCCACGGCCCTATCGACCTTGGGGAATCCCAAACGATAACCGAGCGTCCCCAGCGCTTCCAAGACCCGGCCTGTGATATCGGGCGTGCTGGGATCGATCATGGCATTGTGGTCGGCGAAGGGGACTTTTGTCAGGATCGCACACCGATTGTCACGATCAAAGGCCGCCCAGCCCCCATCTTGGCTCTGCATTGCCAGTAACCATGTGACGCCCCTGTGGATAGCCTGATTTGTGCGTTCGGCAAGCTCCTCCAATTCCCGCGATGATAATCCCCGTCTTAACTCGTTTCGTCCCTTTCTCGATCCGGTTGCCGTACTGTCATCGACAATCCGCCAATGCGGCGGGAATAATTCAGGAGGCTGAGCATCATTTCGCTGAAACTGCTTTGCCAGCGTCATGAGAGCCGCAGCCGTGTCATCACAATCGGGATAAAAAGGATTCGCATGTTCAAAACACCAGCCCCCCGGCTCGCACTTCACAGTTCGGGCCCAATCACCGGGATTGAGGACCTGGCGATCAAGGAGCCATTTGACGGCTTTCTGGATGGATACGTCATCCATCGACAGGCCGGCCGTCATCAGGGATCGTGTGCTCAACGCCGTATCCCACACCGGCGAAAGACAGGGTTGCACTCGCGCGCTGTCCCGCTCCTCATTTTCGATCAACAGTTCTTCGACCCGATGCCAGGCCTCCCGCATCACAGGTGAATCATGGGAATACCCCAACGCATGGAAGGCAATCAAGCTCCACACCATCGGTGGGTAAATGGCAGCCAATCCATGACTGGCCTCCATGTGTTCCAGCATCCATTTTTCCGCGGCCTTGAGCGCCCGTTTTCGCAGGGGGACCACCCCACACCGTTCGGCCCACTTCAGACAGCGATCCGTCATCTGGAAAAACGAGGACCAGAAATCACAGCCGCCACGTGCCCCTGATCCCCGCGTTAAAGGCCAGTCTTCAGGTCGGGTTAAGAAGAGTTCACGGATTCCCTTTTCCGCAGGCAATGCCCGGATAGGCTTGAGCGCCCAAAGGACAGATAACGGCACCACCATCGCCCGGGACCAGGCACTCATCCTATAAAGGTTGATAGGAAACCACTGAGGAAGCAAGACGACCTCAGGAGGGACTGCCGGACAAATGCTGTAAGGGATTTGCCCTAAAAAAGCCAGATAAAACCGCGTAAAACTATTGACAGCTTGGGCGCCGCCGTGCTCAAGAATGACGTTTGCCGCCCGACGCAATCGCTCATCACTGGGCGAATAACCTGCCAGTTTGAGGGCAAAATAGGCTTTGACACTCGCACTGATATCGATGGGACCACCCGGATAAAGCGACCAACCGCCGTCGCTCGTCTGGGTTTCTAAAAGCCGGCGTGCGAGCCGCGCGACAAGCGGCGATCCTTCGCGTCCAAAAAAGGCCAAAATGAGAATCGTTTCACTCTGAAGGATGCTGTCGCCTTCAAGTTCACCCTGCCAATAACCCTCAGGGTGTTGGCGCTCCAACAGCTGCCAACGGGCAAGAGAAATCGCCCGACGAATCGCAGCCGGCAGCCGGCAGGTTCGATCAGATTGCTGATCCGCCCGATTGTGAAGAAGTGTTTGTGTCACGGCCCCACATCCGTGCCGAGAATGTTCCATGGCCAGCGGTTCCTCTATGACGTATTCCGAAACGTCCAACGTAAATAGATTAAAACAGACGCGCAAACTTGGCAAGATGAACTTGCCGATAGGGACATCCAACATCCAACGTTGGAGTGCCGAGATCGTTACCGTTCTTGCGCACAAAACGGCGAGCCATTGCGGGTAGGGGCAATTCACGAATTGCCCCCACGGTTCCCGACAACGGCTGATCTACCTCCTTGCGGAGTTGTTCACTGCGTCAATTATTCTTCCCAACGACGAAATATCCGCGAACAGATGCGTGTCCTTAAATCGCCGGCAATTGCCAGGGATCCCGACGCGGTGATTGACGGATACCATCGAGCCATTCATTGGCCTCAGCGGGTTCAACGAACCGCCAGTTCTTGGGATCCCACTTGAGCCGTTTTCCTGTCCAGTACGCCAGGTTCCCCAGGTGGCAGACCGTGACGGATCGGGCGCCGACCTCGACCGGGCAGATGGGCTGGCGGCTTTCGCGAATGGCATTGAGCCAGTCACGATGGTGACCAGGCGAGTCATACAGTCGGATCTTTTCACTGTCTTTGAGCGGCTCTTTGACAACTTCCTCCGGCCAGCTCTGGAGCTTACCACGGTCCACATACACGACGCCGTCGGTGCCAACGAAATTGACGCCGCCACGGTTCTCATAACCACCGTGGATTAGCTCGACGCCATTTTCGTACACGAAACGCACGCCAGAGCCTCGCTCAGGCTGATCGGGCGGAATGATTTCCACCGGTCCAGAATCATCCATACCGAGGCCCCATTGTGCGATGTCGAAATGATGGGCGCCCCAGTCGGTCATGCCGCCGCCTGAGTACTCCCGATAGGCCCGCCATGCCGGGAAATGATCGTGCATCCCCCGCGGACTGAGAACCGAATTGTAGGGTCGCATTGGCGTCTGGCCCAGCCAGAGGTTCCAGTCTAGCCCCGGTTCCATGGGTTCTTCGGGTAGGTCGCACCATTTGCTTGGTCCGCCGACAGATGCATAGACCTGTTTAATCTTTCCGATGCGGCCGTTCCGAACCGCTTCGCACGCTGTTCGGAATTCGCGACCCGACCGTTGCTGACTTCCTGTTTGGAACACCACACCGTACTTGTTCACGGCATCGATACACAATTTGGCTTCGGCAATCGTAAGTGTTAGCGGCTTTTCGCAGTAGATGTGTTTTTTCGCCTTGCACGCATCGACGATCGGATGCGTGTGCCAGTGGTCCGGTGTGGCGATCACGACCGCATCGATGTCTTTCCGGGCGATAAGCTCCCGATAATCGTTGTACGTGGCACAATCCTCATTTTCATATTTCTTGTTGACCTTATCGCGGGAAAAATTCCGCCGGGTGGTATCAACGTCACAAACGGCCAGAACGTGCACATCCTGCATGCCCAGAAATGCGTTCAGGTGATATTGATTCTGCTTGCCCATGCCGATAAAGCCGAGGGTCAATCGTTCACTGGGCGGAGGTTGCTGCTCGCTCCCCAGGGCACTTCGGGCAATGATGGTGGGCAAAGCCAGTCCCAATGCCGAAAGCTTCACCATTTCACGACGCGTAACCATCCCAAGTCGCTGTCTCATGATCAAGACCTCCAAAACATGCGTTGCAAACATCTGTTATGAAAACACAGACCGGTCATTTTCCCCGATCTGGCGCCTCCCTCGCTATCCGCCGCCAACAAAGAGATCACTCTCGGCAGGGACACAATTTCTTTGCCCAAGTTAATCTCTCGCCATCTCAAAAACAAGGGGCCAACATTCACAGCGATCGAACAGCAGCAATCGCGGCCTATTTCCAGAAAATGCCCCGGGGACTTGTTATCAAGCAAAACGCAGGATATTTGGTGCTGACACGACTGAGTGAGCTATAGTTTCTTTAGATTAGTACCCCCGAAAGATGGTCATTTCGGAGTCTTAAGATAGTTGTAAGGTCGATCGAACCATGGAACGGAACTCATTTCGACGTCAGCCGCAATCATCTGACGATATGAAACAGAACGAGGTCAGTCTTGCCGAGATTATGGATCACTTTCTGGCCAAGGTGGAAGAACTCCATTCTTCCCCGGCCGTTATCTGGCGCGTTCTGCAACTTTTAAAAGACCCCGACTTCGATGTGCGGGACGTGGAAATGCTGCTGGAAGCCGATCCTGCCCTGTCGGCGGCCATACTACGGCTGGTCAACAGCTCAGCCTATGGCCTACCGCAGAAGATCACAAGCCTGCGGCAAGCTATTCTCCTTTTGGGCGCGCGCTCGCTTCGCCTGGCTGTCCTCAGCTTTGGCCTGGTGGACCGTTTGACCAAGGGAACCCCCGCCAAGGTGTATGATGATTTCTGGCGACGCGCTTTAACAACCGCCTCCACCGCCGCCCGACTTGCCAGAACGTATCGCACGACCAATCCGGATGAAGCGTATTGCGCTGGACTGCTGGCGGAACTCGGTGTCCTGGTTCTGGCCCAGGTTGATACGCGGCGATACACACGGGTGTATTTGACCCACCGACACGGCGAAGACCTTTGTCCAGCCGAACAAGCACGGTATGGTTTTGACCACGCCAGCCTGGGTGAACGCTTGTTGGTTCGCTGGAGTCTCCCACGCCCGCTTGCCGAGGTCGCCGGCTGCCATCATCAGCTTGATGGCAAACCGGAGGCCCTTCATGCAGTCGTTCATGCCGGCGCTCTCCTGTCGGATGTCCTTTGGATGCCCCAATCCGTGCTCCTTCCCCATGCCCGACAGTGGTTGGCCGATCATTTCCACATTGATCTGGATGGTTTCATCACCCTGGCCATGGATTGCAAACAGGACATCCTCGACAATGCCGAGATGTTTTCCATTCGCCTTGAAGGAAAGATCGACATCGACTTGCTGCGTCGGGAAGCTCAGCGCCAATTCAAGCAAGTCGCCCTGGAAACCTCTCTCGAGTACGACGCCATGACCGCCGTGCTCAACCAGGAAATGGATATCTGATACAAGCGGGCCAGTCGGGAGGCTGTTCCAATCCACTTCGGAAGAGAGTCAAAGCGACCTTTGTCCGAAAAACCGTGGGGCAATTCATGAATTGTCCCGACGACGCGATCGTTGTTGGCCGGTTTCTTGACGCCCGGTGGATCATCTCGCCACTCGCGGTATGCCCGGGCTTATAATTCGCCTCAAAAAGATGTTATGGCACGTAAGGTCCAAAGGCCACAATCAGGCTGAGCACGACGAGAATCGCCAGGCAGCCGAACATGGCATACTCAACGGCAAGTAAGCCAGCTCGGCCTTTTTTCGCAGACTTTATTGATACCTTGTTTGAGGAAACCGCACGCGGCATTGGGCAACCTCTTCGATGAGACAAGCATTGGCCCGACCGAAAACCATTTCGCATTACCGTCTATCAAGATCATAGCTCGATAGACGGCAACGAGCGGCAACCATAAATAGCGCGCAGTCAAAGCGCAACACAGGATGCACCGACACTGTTGGGGGGGTCTCACTGCAGGGTGAGGTTCACACCCTTTTCCAACCTACCACCAACCCAGCGCATCCCCTGCATTCGTTAAACTCGTCGTTGTTGGACCAGCTTGGCGAAATGTTCAAACGAGCGGTCGTAGGTTGCCTCGGCGTCGCGTGGGAAACAACAACCTGGCAGTTGCCGATTCTTCAGATGATACTGAAGGCAGTCACAGCAGACCCCTTTCCGCGAACATGGATCATAGGAACACGTGCAGAATGTGAGGTTACGCTCTTTCTTGCATTCCATCGGAGGCTCCTCTTCACCAGATTGTCCGGCCATCAGTACTGAAGATTTCTTCTCTTCTTACGTTTCTGCGGGCGATCGATCAAGGGGCCAACAATGCTGAAACCGGCAACGTGACATCACACCCGCCATTTCGCCCCAGTCTTAGCACTCAGGACTATGCGCAGACCAAAAGAAACGAAAACACTTGGCTCGAAGACCGCGAAGTCGGCCCACAAGGAAATGCTCAGCTTCCGAAAGCGGTAGGGGCAATTCATGAATTGCCCCGACGATGGAATTGCCTGTGCGACTAGGCAACTCGCTTGCATCAACAACTGAAGCCTGTCAGGCGGCGATTCGATTACAATATCGGCCAATATTGTGGCGGCACCGGCTGATCACCGTGCCCGGGGATGAGCCTTCTCATAAACAGCCTTCAGATTGGCCGTTGTCAGATGTGTGTAAATCTGGGTGGTCACAAGGCTCTTGTGTCCGAGAAGCTCCTGCACGCTTCGGATGTCGGCCCCCGCATTGAGCAAGTGTGTCGCGAAACTGTGGCGAAGCGAATGGGGTGTCGTCCGCCGATCAAGCCCAGTCTGTTTGAGGTACTTTTCCAACATGCGGGCGACGCTGCGGGTCGTGAGCCGCTTTCCAAAACGATTCACAAAAAGGGGCCGGTCAGGATTGTCAACAAGCGACGGATGGACCTTTCGCACGGCCAACCAACGACGTATGGCACGGACCGCATGAGACCCCAGCGGGGCCAGCCGTTCCCGACGGCCTTTTCCGCGAATACGCACAATTTCCCCACGCAGGTCCAAATCGGAATCGTTCAGCCCAACAAGTTCACTGATACGTAACCCAGCAGAATAGAGCGTTTCGAGGATCGCGCGATCTCGTAAGCCCATGGGATCGTGAGCCGGCGGCGACTCCAGAAGTTGTTTCACTTCCTCCGTTGAGAGCACGTGCGGGAGATTACGTGGTTTTCGGGGATTGCGGAGTGGTTTGGCGGGATTATCCTTCACCCAGCCTTCACGCATGCCGAAGCGAAAAAAACTCCTCAAGCTGGCCAAGCGGCGCGACACGGTGCCGGGGGAATAATTGGCTTCATGCATTGCCGCCACATAGCCCCGCAAATCCAGCGTTGTGATCTGCGCTGGCGCAGGACATCGGCCCTGGTAGGCTTCGGTCAGATACTCTGATAAAGCAATCAGATCTTCTCGATAGCTCTTGATCGTCAACGGCGAGGCGTTCTTTTCGACCGCAAGGAATCGGAGAAACCTCGCGATGGCCGTCTGCATGGTCTGCTCTCGCAATGATCCATGAGTCACTTTTCCGCCGTCGAGGACCTCTCCTTAATGAGCGCCCGCGATTTACTAAAACAGATCCTCTGGATCAGCAGGCTGAGGAGCTTTGAATCGATTTTGCAAGGCGCGGCGTCGCGCTTCCTGGCGAACTTTCTGGCTGAGCACCGCCGCATCGTACCAACTGAAACTCAATTCTGGGTTGGCCGCATATCGACCAAGGGTGCGGATCATCTCCAGGCGGTTGTCATCATCGTAGAGAAAGATGTACCGCTCCTGACCTTTGATCAAAGCAATGACGTTGATTTCTCGGCTCACGATCAGGTATCTCCTGCGGTCGAACTGAACGCATGTTTCAGTTCGTGGCTGACGTAATTCTACCCAAATTGAGTGCCTTATTCCTTTTATCGGCTAGACGTTGCATTCCACACGAGTTGACTTTCGTCGGCTCCACCCCGGGCCGTCAGCATCTCCCAAATGTGAACCCGGCAGCAAAACCGGAGAAACTCTTCGCTTTTTGTCAAATATGACTGCCATCCCCCCAAGCGGGCATCATCACGAAACCGGGCGTAATCCTGAAGTAATTTCACCACTTGGGCGTCCCCACCGTTATACACGCGGGTGTGTTTCAAGAACGGCTCGTCGCTGGGTCGGCAAACGACGTTCTCAGGCTTTTTGAGTTTGGGAATCAAATCATCGGGCGATGCCGCCTCGTTTGCCGCTTGTTTCTGCTGCCCTTCTGAGCTGCTTTCTGGCTGCAACGGATTGCCCCCCGAAGAAGACTCCAAGCAATCAGGAGTTTGGTTCCGCAGGGTTTCACGCGCGTAAGCCAACTGGGACTCCAGAACAAGCCGCGGCGGGATGTCTTTTTCTCCTTCCGTTCCCCAGGGCAACCCATACCCGGGCGGAACCGGATGATAACCAGGGTTTGCTGCGTACCATTCCACTTGAAGTCCACACCGCGGAGGATTGTACGCGGAATACTCCGTCACAGCGCCCACGACGACCGCATCGGCCCCCAACAACTGGGCAAGTCGGCGGGCTTCCTGGGGACCGTTGAGGTTTATCCGGTGTTGAAACATCGCCCGTTCGACAACCCCCACGGGAATAACTTCAAATCCCGGTACCTCCTGAAGTTCGTTGTAATAGGCGATGGCAACCTTACGGCCATCGAGGGTGGGGTCCGTAGAAAGGTTGAAGAAAGGTGCAACCGCAACCTTATGGATCTGGGGATAAGGATTGTGGACGGCGGGTCGCCAAACAGGCCGATGGAACATCGAACAACCGGCAAGCAACAGGATCATCCCCCACGGGAACACGAGTGACGGCAGCCGTCCTACCCTGCAAACGAGAGAGAAAGCATTACCGCCGGGGCTGAACCCCACAGTCATGCTGCTTCTCTCGTTTGACAGGCGTGACATTCCTGACATCCTGAATTCGGTCGGCTCGTCGCCATTTGGCGCCATACAAGGCAAGCGCTCCCACCATCACCGTGGAGAGAGCGACCCATTCATTCGAACGCGCTTGACTTATCGGTAAAGTCGCCACAGATTCTCCAAACATTTTTATCGACAAAACCAGACAGTCCATTGATACGCCATAAGGCGAGAGTTTAGCGAAACCACCCACTTTACTCATATTGCCAATTCGCTTTCGAGGTAGGTTTGATGGAAGATGGTGTCTCCCTCAATATGGGCCACAGGCTTGGTCGATGTGAAAAAAGGCAGAGTTTGCCAGGCGGTGAAGTTTTGCGCGAGGACTCACAATGGGCCGAATTCAGACAAACGTTGGATTGATTACCGGCGTCCCGATCGGCGACACCGTGGATCAGCTTATGTCCATCGAGTCCCGCCCGAGGGACAATCTGCAAACCGCCAACAAGAAAATCGAGTCCGAGCGGACGGCAATCACGGAGCTTTCGGTGCTCTTCCTGGCGGCGCAGTATCCCGTCAAGAATCTCCTGAAAGACGCCGTTTACACCAAGCGATCGGCCACCAGCAGCAATGAATCGGCTTTGACTGCCCGTGTCACTGGCACTCCAAGCGTGGGGAACTACATCTTTACGCCGATTCGAACGACCCAGGTGGACCAGTGGCTGGCCAGTGGCGTGCGGGAGACCACGACACCCCTGGGCGGTGGGGTCTTATCCTTTCGGTTCGGACCAGGTGTTGACCGGACGCTTGGTCTGGATCAACTCCGGGGCGGTTTGGGATTCGAACGCGGTGTGATTCGCATCACCGATAGAAGCGGTTCCTCCGCCGAGATCGACCTCACCACTGTTCAAACCTTGGACGACGTCATTAACGCTATCAACGGCAACACGCGCATCAACGTGCATGCAGAGATCGTCGGTGATCACATCCGATTGACTGACCGCACGGGGATGACCACCTCAAATCTCCGCGTGCAGGACCTGGGGAATGGTCGTGCAGCAGCATCGCTGGGATTGTCAGGAATCGATGTCGCGGCTTCCACCGCTGATGGCAACGACATCGTTTGGTTGACCACAGACACGCTGCTCAGCGACCTCAATGATGGGCTGGGAATCTCGGCCAGCTCGACCTTGCCCGATATTTCGTTCCGCCTGCGAGATGGAACGACCGGAAACATCGACTTCGATCCCAAGCCTGCAGACGGGGCAACCCGAAATACCGAGAAAACCCTGGGTGATATTATCGAGAGAATCAACACAGCAGCCCCGGGGAAACTCCAGGCCGAGCTGTCCAGCGATGGAAAACGGCTTGTGCTCCGCGATCTGACAACAGGAACCGGTGAATTTAAGCTGGAATCGCTTTACGGTTCGCAGGCTCTTCACGAACTGGGGCTGGATGTCGCGGCAAATGGGGACACCATCACTGGGCGACGATTGATCGGCTCGCTCAAATCCCCCGCCCTTTCTCAGTTGAACGGAGGTCAAGGGCTGGGGACCCTGGGAACAATTCGCCTGACCGACCGCTCGGGTCAACAAGCCGATGTTGATCTCTCGTCGGCTGACACCCTGGAAGATGTCATACGGGCCATCAACGCGGCAGGAGTTGGTGTCAACGCAAGTGTCAATTCGGCTCGCAATGGGATCCTGATTCAGGACACGAGCGGTGGAAGCGGACACCTGAAAATCGAAAGCCTGGACGAAACCGGATCGGCCGAGAAATTGCAGATCAACGTCGATGACGCTGTTTCATCAAAGAACAGTGGCGACCTTCATCTGCGCGTTATTTCCGTGAACACGCGGCTTAGCGATTGGAATGGCGGCCAGGGGGTTTCTCTGGGACGTTTTACGGTTACAGATAGCAAAGGCGTCACAGGAACGATTGATCTGGCATCACTGGGAGCACAGACGATCGGCGACGTTATTTCCGCCATCAATCGGACGGCTGCCAATGTCATTGCCAGAATCAACGACACCGGCGATGGCATCCTGATCCGCGATCTTGCCAACGGGTCAGGGAAACTGGTCGTTAGCGACCTGGGTGGAACAACCGCCAAGAGCCTCGGCATCCTTCGCGAGAGCACCCTAAAGGACTTTGGAGGTCAAAACGCCTATGCTATTGATGGTTCAATGACTTACCGCATTGAACTCAGCGAAGATGATACGCTGGCAACTCTCGAGGAAAAAATCAACGGGCTGAATGCAGGGGTCAAGGCCAGCACGCTGTACGATGGCTCCACGCGGCCTTACCGGCTCTCTCTGGTTGGCGAACGGGGAGGAGATCTGGCCCGGCTCGTCATCGACGATTCTCAGTTAGGAATCAGTTTTCAACAGATTTCGCAGGCAAGAGACGCCCAGCTAGCCCTCGGCCAGGTCGGAACAGCCGGGACTGTTATCCTTTCCTCCCGGACAAACAAGTTTTCTAGCGTCGTTCCGGGCTTGGAACTGGAAGTGCTTCAGGGCACAAGCGCACCGGTCAGTGTTCAGGTTCAAACAAGCGACGCAGACGTGGTCGCGAGTGTCCAGACTTTTGTGGACAATTACAACAAGTTTTGGAAACGCTATAAGGAATTGACCAACTACAACACAGAAACCAATAAAGGAGAGGTCCTTGCGTCAGACCCTACGGCGATCCGACTGGGAAGCGATGTCTCATACCTGTTAAGCTCGCGGTTCGTTGGAGCCGGAAAGATCCAATCGCTGGCCGAAATCGGTGTTTCTATCAACGAGGACGGCACCCTGAGTTTTGACAGCACCGTTTTGCAGGCGAAATATGCCGAGGACCCCGATGCCGTCAAAGAGTTTTTCACTGATAAGACATTTGGCTTTGCAACCAAATACGACAAACTAACCGAGAGTTTAGCTGGAGAAGATGTATCGCTTTTGGCACAGCGACTCAAAGCCCTTTCTCAAAAATACGAAGACAATCAAGAAAAGATTGAGTGGTGGGATGCCAAATTGGAACGGCGGCGAGAGCAATTGTTGCTGTATTTCTATCGTCTGGAGAACACAATCGCTAAGTTGAAATCCAATATCGACACGATATCTTCCATTCAGCCCGTTTCGTACGACTGGCTAAGCAAATCCGACTGAAAAACGTTCTGACCCATCTCGGGGCAAGTTTTGATCCCGCTTCACCGCATCGTGATTCTGTTGGAAGGATTCCTCCATGTCGGCTTCAGTGGGTGATAGCTACCGTGAAGGTGAAATTCTGACCGCACCACCCCAGCGGTTGCATTTGTTGCTTGTCGAGGCTGCTATTCGTTTCACGGAACGTACCAAGCACCTCTGGCAGCAGAACCAACACGATGCGGGGTTTGAGTCGCTCCTCCGGGCGCAACAGATCGTCAGCGAGATCCTGGCTGGCATCAAGATCACCGATGAGTTTCCCCTGGCGCGGAAGGTGGCCGCAATCTACACCTTCATTTATCGTTCGCTCGTCCAGGCCGGTTTTTCTCGCGAGGAACGCTATCTCGATGACGCTTTGAGGGTCCTCCACATCCAGCGGGACACATGGGAAGAAGTCTGCCGTCGTCTGGGCGGCAGTTCACCTGCGGCAGATGAGGTGCGAATCAGTGAACCGTCCCCCTCCTCTTCGGATGAGGCTTCCGTCCGCAGTGCACCGGCTGCCCCGCATTCCCACCCACCCTTGACAAACCTTGGCGCCCCCGATTATCCCCAGGAATATGCGACGGGGTTTTCCTGGGAGGCCTGACAGGTCTCCTTCCCATTCCAAGCTCGGGGATTTGCTGATGCCAAGAGAATCCATTTTGATTCGGGTGGGACACAGTCCTGATCCTGATGATGCGTTCATGTTTTACGCCCTAGCAAAAGAGAAGATTCCCACCGGGCCCTACCGTTTTGTCCATGAACTGGTGGACATTGAGACGCTCAATCAGAGGGCCTTACGGGGCGAGTTGGAATTGACTGCCATCAGCTTTCACGCTTACGCCTTCGTCCATACCAAGTATGTCCTTTGCCAGTGTGGGGCCAGCATGGGCGACGGTTATGGCCCAATTGTGGTGGCTCGTTCGGCAATGAATGTTGCTGAATTACGGGACTGTCCCATCGCGGTTCCGGGTCGCTGGACGAGCGCTTTCCTCGCCCTGCGGCTCTTCTTGCAGCAGGAGTTCCCCTTTGTCATTGTGCCGTTCGACGAGATTCCGATGGCCGTGGCTGCCGGAGTCTATCAGGGGCAGGCCATCGGCGCCGGATTGCTCATCCATGAGGGTCAACTGACATTTCAACAACAGGGGCTGAAAGCGGTTGTCGATCTTGGCGTGTGGTGGAAGGAACAGACAGGCTTGCCGTTACCTCTGGGCGGAAACGCGATTCGTCGTGATCTCGGCGGACAGGTTATCGCCGATGTCCACCGGTTGCTACGTGAGAGCATTGACTATGGTCTAGCACACCGGGACGAAGCCCTTGCCCATGCCATGGCCTTTGCCCGCGATCTGGACACACCGCTGACCGACCGGTTCGTCGGTATGTACGTGAATCAATGGACGCAAGACCTCGGTGACGCGGGGCGGGAGTCCGTAAGGCTCTTCCTTCAAAGGGCCTGCGAGATAGGCGCCATCCCGGAGTTGATTGTCCCGGATTTTGTAGAAATGTGATTTCAATGCGGTTGGCACGTCGCGCAAAAAATACAGGGAGCACATGCTCCCTGTGTTTCGTCTGATGATCGACGACATAACTCCAGCTAACTGCTCGACGTCAAGCCAGAAGTCATCTGCCCAGCTGATCCCAAGTTCTCACGAGCGGATACGAGGGGCAGTCGAGAAAAAATTATGAAGGCTGCAATTGCCCTTCACGCTGTCTCGCGACCGAGACCCACAGATCACTTAGGTCGCACAGAGACTGCCCGGGGGCCTTTTCCCCGACCCGGATTCGGAGCGTCCGAACTCAGTTCGTACTCAACGCTTTGACCTTCATGGAGGTCCTCAAAGCGGGCACCTTCCACCGCAGAAAAGTGGAAGAACACATCGGACTTCCGGATACCACTGGTTTGGATAAAACCAAAACCACGATCCACAACCAACTTCTTAATAACACCCTCGGCCATTAAAGCCACTCCTCAAAAACTAACGAGCGGAGATGCCTCCGCACACACAAAACAAATCGGAAAGTCTCATGCCCTGAGCAACCCGCTCGGCGGTCATTCTGATCCCAAGGAGTGGCTCAGCTAACACAAAACGCTCCGAACTCCCAAAGAACGTCCCGGATCGATCAAGGGGCCCACCGGTCCATTCTTACGACAACTAAAACTCTAGCCTAAAGATTCCCTCCAGGCAAGAGGCACTTTTTCATTTTTATCGGAATCTTTCCTTTTTCTCCAAACCCCTCTTTTGTGGGTGGCATTCAAAAAGCTCGACCCGCGGCGAAACACAGGTGCTCGGAACTCGGTGTAAATCCTAAATCCCAAGGAGCTTCTCACGAATCAATCGGATGATAAGCAACAACAGCGCCAGCAACACCAGGCAGGCCGCCGCCAGCAGGAGCAGAATGAACCCCAACTCAAAGACCCGGGCGGCAAATTCCCAGATAGGCCGCCAAAAGACAATCGTCGCAAGCGCCCCAAGGCACAAGAACGGCCCATACGGTATTTCCGTCTCCTGCCGCAGGATCAAGATCGTCACCGCCACCAGCAATCCGGCAAACGGGGCCAGGAAGAACAGAATGATGCCCGGCTGCCATCCAAGATAGGCCCCCAGCATCGCCATGAGGGTTACGTCGCCAAAGCCCAGGGCCTCACGCTCCAGGACCATGGACCCCACGATCCGGACAACCCATGCCAGCACCGCACTGGCAGCCATTCCCACCAAAGCCGACAAGAGCGACTGCCAGTGGACGCCGCCCACAATCCAGGTAAATAGAATCCCGGCAGAACCAATCAATCCCATGACCACCAGGCCCCCGGTAACACGTGAACGATAAAGCCGGGCGCACATCATTTTCAGACTTTTCCAGAATCCTTTGCGGCGGTACCAGCGGCGCGGCATCAGGGCAAAACACCACAGCCACCAACAAGCCAAGCCCAGTGTCAGGCCGTGGCCATGGGGTTGTCCACCCAAGACCCGGGGAAACGCATAGGGGGCGTTGAACGTCAGATAGGCATACTCCGGCGTTCCCCTTTCCATGAGATCGTCGATCAGGAAAACCGGCCGTGGCACAAAACCGTGCGGAAGCTGCGAGGCCGGCATGCTGGCAGCCACAATCAGGGCGAGCAATGTCCCTGGAACAGTGACCGAATCCGGGATCAGTTTCTCATCCCAATCAATCAGTGAGGCAACGAGCATGAAGAAAACCAGAAGCAGGTGGCGTGCATATACCGCGTAGAGCACAGCCTCCGAAGGACGGGGCACACCGAGAGGAACCAGACCTGCCTGGACAACTTCCCACCAGTACAAGAGGGGTACGGCAACGGCGCAGAACAGCTCGACGAGCAATGGGCGGACCCAAAAAAACCGCCCGTGATGGCTGCCGTCCGAGATACGAAACAACCAGCCAACAATTGGCAAATACTCCACCACCTTTCGTTGCCGTCCCGGGACCGCTGGAAACAAGGGGGAGATGCGTCGCGGTTGCCAGGCCAGGGCATCAGCGAGCCAGTTGGCGAAGGCGCCAAAGACGGCCCCCCCAATAGCGAGAAGGATCCAGCACGTCCACCACGGCAAGGCAAGCCAAATCACGGGCTGACTCCCACCTGATCCATGACAGGCCCGATGTGTTCCAGGATTTCCTGGACCACCACATCCGGTGATTTCCCTTCAGTGTCCACAATCCAATCAGCCGTTTCCCGATAAATGGGTTCTCGCTTGCCCAGCAGGTGAATAATCTCTTCAAGTCCCCCCTGATTCGTCAGGTTTGGCCGACGTGCCCCCGTTGTCGGATCGGTCGTCATGCGACGATGAATCGTTTCTGGCAGCGCGGTTAACCAGACAACCTTGCCGCCGGTTCGCATCGCTCTGCGATTCTCTTCTCGCAGGGGCGCTCCACCACCGGCTGCGATGACCCAACGAGAACGTCCACAGAACTCGGTCACCACACGACTTTCCCAATCCCGAAATACCGGTTCGCCATCTTCGGCAAATATCTGCGCGATGGATTTGCCGGCCCGGCGTTCGATCTCCACATCCAGATCCACCCAGTTCCAGCCCAATCGCTGCGCAAGGAGCCGGGCAACGGTGCTCTTCCCTGTGGCGCGATACCCGATGAGAACAATATTCATGACCTGGGCAATAACGGAGCCTTTATTTCAAACAAGGACTTCTCTTACCTTTGCTTCCATGATACTGATTGCATTCCTTCCTTAAAAGATTCGTTTCCCGCAGGAAGCCTTGCAACAAATCGAGCACTTTCGCTCGCTCATCCACATTCTGCGGCTTTGTTTCAACACACATTTCCGTCACGATGGGTAACTCACCACTTCGCCGCTGAAGTGGCCCGCTTGAGGACCTCCCGCATCAGATCGGCTGGGCCATCGCGACCCGTAAACAGCTTAAACTGCATGCACGCCTGGCGAACAAACATTTCCACACCGGTGACGACGCGGCAACTTCTGGCCCGGGCATCCTTGATCAACAGGGTATTCTCTGGATTGTAAACCGCGTCGAACACCAGCATGTGGCTCCGCAGGTATTTTGCATCAAAAGGCGACTCATCGACATTCGGATGCATGCCAACCGGCGTGCAGTTGGCCAGGATATCGCACGCCACAGAGTGGCGATCGTCCCATTTGACGAAGGCACAATCGAGCTTTTCCGCCAGCAAGCGGGCCTTCTCTTCGTCACCATCCGTGAGCGTCACTGTGGCGCCGGCGCGGATGAGACCAAAGGCGATGGCCTTGCCTGCTCCACCCGCCCCAAGCACCAGGGCCTGTTTGCCGTGAATGGGGCTTCGTCCGCCAACGGGAGTCCCCAGTGCAACCTCGATGGCCTCGATCGCTGCGCGACAATCGGTATTAAATCCCAATCGTTCCTTGCCGTCAAAGATGACGGTATTGGCCGCTCCTATCCCGCGGACAATACTGTCGGCCTTGGTCAACTTCGCAAGGATCGCCTCTTTATGGGGAATCGTCACACTCAATCCTTTGATTCCCCACTGCGGCGCCTGATCAATGAACTCGTACAGGTCTTCCCGCGGCACACGGATCGGAATGTAAACCTTATTCATGCCGAATTTCTGAAAAGCGGCATTGTGGATAATCGGACTGAGACTGTGCCCAACAGGATCAGCAATGACGGCAAAGACTTCCGTGTCTTGCCGAATGTCTTCGTAATGATAAATCTCTTTCATCTCTTCAAAGCTCAGTTGCCCCGGAGCAATAGCCCGATCCGCGTGGAAAGCCGCGTAGGTGAACGGTGATCCAAACTTGCCCGCCAAGATCCGCGAGGGAATGCCAATATCCCCCATGCAGATCCCCACGGTTGGGATCCGGCTTTGAGAAACAAGCCGAAACATACGGAGGTTATCCTGAGGGTGGTTAGCCAGCGTGGCAATCTTGATGATATCAGGGTCGAGCTGACTCATTCGGTCATGGAGGGCCTGCAAATCTGCAGGCGTTTCTCGGAAATTATGGTAACTGATGATCCGCTTCGTTGGGCCAAACCGAGGGATCTCCGCCGCAATATCCTCTTCGAGGTCAATGTAATCAACCCCTTCGGCGATTGCCGTTCGCAGGATCAACTGCCGCTCCTGCTCCGTGCCGTTAAAACGTCCACCGTCACGTTCCCGACGACACGTCATAATGGCCGGGCACGGCCTTTCCGCGAGAAGCCGCCTGACGTTGACCTGACCATTGATGTAATCGAGACGGATTTCGACTAGCTTGGCCCCCTGCTCTGCCAGGTAACGATGCTCAGCAATGACATGCCGATGCCGTCCTCTCGCAATGCTGACGCAAATGATGCTTCGGCGATCCTGCTGTTCCATAGTAGGCCCTCATATGATCAGGCGACCGCATTCCACCCGACCTCAAAGGTCAACACCTGGCTGACCCTTCCCGTTCTTTGGCGGCACAAACAAGCATGACTGTGCCAGGTTCTGAGGTTACAAGGCGAAAGCACCACCTGTAACGCAACCAATTCAAAGAGACCACGACATCTATCGTACCCTTGCCGCAGTGAATTCACCACCCCGAACGTCAGGTCCGCGTTGATTAACCGCTGGCTACACATGGATGCGCTCGCAAGGGAACGGGTCAAATCGTCAACCGACTAAGCCACGCTCGACTGGAGCCACAGACTGACCAGGGAATCAGTCGCCGACGTTGGCGTGTGCTCCGGTGATGAGTTCAATGAAATCCCGATTTGATTTGTACTTGGCCAGCTTGGCTGTCAATTGTTCCATCGCATCCACGGGATTCATACTGGAAAGCATCCGGCGAAGTATGGTTACAGCTCGCAGGACGTCCGGCGGCAGGAGTTTCTCTTCACGGCGCGTGCCGGACTGCGTGATATCGATCGCGGGCCAGATCCGCCGGTCGGCCAAACGCCGATCGAGAACCAGTTCCATGTTCCCTGTTCCTTTGAACTCCTGGAAGATGAGTTCGTCCATCCGGCTGCCGGTGTCGATCAACGCCGTAGCGACAATCGTCAGCGAGCCTCCTTCTTCAAAAGCGCGGGCCGTCGCGAATAATTTCTTAGGCACATCCATGGCCTTGACGTCGATGCCACCTGTCATCGTTCGGCCGGTGTTTCCGACCCATTTGTTGAACGCCCTGGCAAGCCGCGTGATCGAATCCATAAGGAGAAAGACATCTTTGCCCATCTCGGCCAGTCGGCGGCAGCGCTCAACGATCAATTGTGAAAGTCGGACGTGGCTTTCGATTTCGCAATCCAGACTGCTGGCCACGACTTCGGCGTTCTTGCAAACCCGACGAAAGTCGGTCACCTCTTCCGGTCGTTCATCCACGAGGAGGATGATCAGCTTCATCTCGGGATAATTCGTGGCAATGGCCTGGCTGATGTGCTGAAGGAGGACGGTCTTGCCCGTTCGCGGCGGGGCCACAATCAAGGCCCGTTGTCCCTTGCCAACCGGTGTCAAAAGGTCCATGACGCGGGTGGTCAAGGGTTCTGACCCGGTCTCGAGCCGAAGCCATTCCTCCGGGTTGATCGGCGTCAACTCATCGAAGTTCTTGACCTTTGGGTAGTCCTGGGGGGGTAGGCCATCGACGTCATGGATTTCTCGCAGTCGTGGCCCCTGTCCCTTCTTACCCGGTTGGACCAATCCCCGGATATAGACCCCCTGCCGGAGTCCGTATTTCTCAATCATGCTTCCGGGAACAAAGGGATCGGTCAAACGTCGCTCGTAATTGGCTGCGGGGTCACGCAGGAAGCCATAGCCGCTGGGATGCAGTTCCAGAACCCCCCCGCCTTCGTGGAGTTCTGCGCTATCGAGAGTTTCGACCGCAGTCTTCGTGTCTTGAGGAGCTGAACCGCCATTACGAGGGGCGTTGGCCTCGTTGGAAGAGCCGTTTTGTCCGTTTTTCGACCGCATAGCACCGTTACGCCGTTTTCGACCCATTGAATCACCGAAGAAAAAGAATCTTTCTCCCCAAAAAAGTTTTCGAAAGAGCCAACCACCCGTGTCTGGCCGGGACTCTCCATTCCTTTCAGCGCAGCCCCAGATTGGTTAGATGAACATGGATACCCACCCCCTACCGTCGGCGCAAGCCTTTTTCGCACCCCAAGAAAGCACACTGCTCACGACGGTCCAAGCCAGACCAAGCGGTTGAAAGCTGCTTAAACAAAAATTATCAATAATTTCCGCAACCCAAAGGTAGCCGCATCTTGGGTTTCGTCATCCGCAGCGATGTGTTGATCGACCGGAAGTCGCCCAGCCAATTGCCTGAAGCAGCACCGAGCTGACTGTCTGTTGTCGAGCCGCCTCGATCGCTCAAGTTCCTGAGAAGCGCTTTCGGCGCTTCAGCCGTGCTTCTCACCAAAAGAGAGGGGAAAACTTCAGAAACCCCTGATTTCCCGATGGCTACCCGACGGTTAGAGCCTTACCACTACAATCATAACGTAAGGCCCCATGGTGTCAAGACAGCTTTCGCCCTTTGCCGCCCCTTATGAAAAATTTTTGTGTTCCGTTATCTTTTCGCGGGTTCGACGACCTGTAACGTGTATTCTTTATGCCTCAGCCTGCCTTTGGAACCCCTTGTTGCTGAATTTGCGCAAAAGGTGTGATTCTTCCCCCTTCTCGCTACTGTCATTATCGACCAAGCATTTCAGCCAGTTTCATTTTTCACATTCGAGCAGATATCCATCCATGCCAAGTCCGGCTCCTCCGCACGGCAGCACTCTTAGCGCAACCAATTACCGGAGACCGAATAAAGGATACACAAACAACGCGTAAACTGGCAGGGGGCCATCCCCGAGTCAACGCTAGAATATCTCGTCATCCTCGTCGCAAGCGCAGTTAGTGACGACGATTCAACGCCCCTGCGTATTCCGATCCTTGGTGGACCGCTCGGCTTGCTCCACGGGACCAACCGGTAAGCGAGGTCGCCGCTCACTGCTCTCCAGGAGGATAAAGAATCTTAGCTTTTTCCTCTGGGGTAAAGCGACTATTTGCCACAGGCCCCGGTTCCCAGCACTGCTCGAGCGGATTGGGGGCGGGAGTCTGCACAGGGATCAGCCAAACTTCTTGCCCCTGGTCATCCTTTTCGATTTTCCCTCCTGCCCGTTGGACTGCCTCTCGAGCAAGCTTGGTGCAAACTTCGACCAATCGGTCAAAATTGTACGCTGTGTGACTGAACACCGCTTGGCGATCGAGCTTTGACGTGAATCGTTCCGGCAACTGTTTGGCGCCGATCGTTGTAAACAAAACACCGGCCGCATTTGACGGATTGCAATCGGAATCCTGTCCACACCGCGTCGAAATGATCACCGTCTGATCAGGATCGCCCTTGCCGTACAGGAGGCCCATCACAATATAGGCACCGTTGATTTTGGCATCGATGTTGGCCAGTTCCTTCATGCAGGATGCCCGACGGTACTCAGCACGCCGGTTGTACTTCTCTTCGATTTTCTGCCAGGTGGCCTGCCAATCCTGGGGGTTCTCCTTCCACCAGGCGACCACATCTCGGATACATTCGGCATACTGGCTTTCTGCGGGAATGCAACGCAAACCAGCCTCGACAATCTTGAGGGGATCCTTCTCGAAAAAGGCCTCGGCATACATCCCGCCGACAAACTGTCCGCCGTAAACCCCATCCCCGTAATTCATGAGCCGCCCAAAAATATTGCCAAGGCTGATAACAGTGTTGGGTAACCCCGGGGCGATGATTCCTGAAAAGTCGGCCTCAATCTGATAATCAATATCATCCGCGTGTTTGTTAAATTGCGGATGTCCGGAATCTGGGGGTGCAATTCCCGTGCGAAGATTGTCGCGGCCAGCCCGATTGGCGTGCCACAGCCGATAACGACTGTTGGCAAAATCAATGCCGGCCTGGCGAATCGAAACATCCCAGCCATATTCTTCGAGGGTACGGAGAAACGTCATCTCGACGTAGATATCGTCCTGGCCGAATTGATTCACCATTTCCGGTTTCCATTGCGGAAGTTCATCTTCCCGCACAATGCGACCCACGGCGCGAAACTCCGTCGGCCCACCCCATCCCACACCGACCATCTGGCCGATCCAGGCCGCTTCCATCCTGTCTTGATAAGCGGCCAAGGTGATGCGGCGAAAGGACGTTTCCTCGCCCCTAACCACACCCGACACCCACAGACATGCGGCCAGCGAACCAGCACACACTATTCGCCATAGCATAGCTCGACTCTCCTTGTTTCTTCTCGATTGTTGCAAACACGGCCCAGCAGGATATCGACCCGGTGTAACCCGATCGGTGTCACCATAACGGCCATACTGGGGTCTTTGGTCACAGTCGGAGCGTGTTTAACAGCGGCCCAGTTACCGATGCGAGAAATCCACCTCTTGCTCAGGGGCAATTCATGAGTTGCCCCCCACGGGTTCTCGATAACCAGCACTCCGATCTTTCCGTCGAGTTATGCTGGGCTATTATAAAACCCCCCGGCGCCGTCCGCAAACACTCGCACTGCTTCTAACTGCACGCGGAAAAGCAACGTTACCGGCGATCGGTCCCCCATCGCTTTTTCTCACCGTGGGAAAAGAACGGGGCGTTCACTCTGTGCGAAAGATCGCCAGGAAAAGCGACCGCAGTGTCGTCCTGTCGCATGCCAACGACCTATTATGACACGGGTGCGCCATCATCAACCACTTGGCAGATGGACCATTCCCAAGCTGTGAACCACATCACAAGAAAACAACAAAGCCACGCCGAACCGCGTGGCCGCTGTTTCAAATGTTTCAAAAAGCTGAACAGGCCTAGCGTGCCAGGCTCGGTGTCGAAGCCGAACCCTTAAGATTTCTTGCCTTTTTTCTGGGCCTTCTTTTCGCGGGCTACGGCCAGCAGTGCCGCAGCATCCGGGGGAAGCTCGAACGGACGACTCTTAATCCGCTTCGTCACCCGCCCGCTCCGGATGCACTGGACACACACCCGAGCGCGTCGCGGTGTACCGTTTTCATCCGTAATACGAATTCTCTGAAGGTTGGGGCGGAATTGTCGCGGCGAAATACCCGTCACCTTGGTACCCACACCTCCGAGGTACTTAGCCTTACCCCGTGTGGTGACCTGCTTTCCAATTGCCACGGTTTTTCCACAGATTTCGCACTTTTGACCCATCGTTATTCGGTCCCAAATCAAAAAGGAACTTGCCAATTACTCTCGAATGGCTCTACATCCGAAAGGAAAGGGCTATTAATTACCCTGACTCCCGGGCAAATCATTCGAAATGAGCAATCGCGATTTCGTCGGGTTGCTGCGTGTGGGCGCGTATAGCCCGTCACGTAACCACATCTCGGAAAAAGTTCAATATACTGAAACTCATCGCTAAGACAAGTGGTCACAGATTCTCGCAGTCGGCAAATTTGCAGCAGTCTCAGTGTTGCCAAGCGCAGACGATTATGCCAAATTGAAGAAGTTGGCGGGTTGTGCGACATCTAGGAATTGACTCATCTTTACCGCCAGTTGGTGTCCGTTTCTGTCTTGCTCGCATCCCTGGAAAGAGCACCGTCACCTGAGTGTGCTATATTCCACTAGGAGCTTTTGCTTGGACTGGTCATTTGGGCCTAGAAGAGCAAAGCAGCATTCTTAAGCTTTTGGGGTTGATGAAAGGGTCTCCCAACGGTTGGTAGGCCCTGTGGATAGGTTGTGTTCAAGGGAATCTTTTGACGAAAGGGATGAGCTGTGTCGGATTTCAATCTTCCTGAACCCGGTGCCGAGCAACAAGGGGAAAAGATGGCCCAGCAGCCGACGCCGGAGGCTCAGCCTCAGCAGCCAGCCGGACCGCCTCGCGTCACCGTCCAGATCGATGACAGCAAGGTGATGGCCAGCTACGCGAATTTCTGCCGTGTTACGGGAACACCGGAGGAGGTCATCATCGACTTCGGTCTGAACCCACAACCGATTGGCATCCCGTCTCAGCCCATCACGGTCAGCCAACGAATCGTGATGAATTTTTACACGGCCAAGCGGATGCTCCATGCCTTGCAGCTGACAATCCAGCGGCACGAGGCTACCTTTGGGGTCCTGGAGACGGACATCCAGAAGCGTGTTCGGCCCATGCCCCCGCGGCCAAATGCCTGATTGAACGCCACCATACCCCAACGGTTTCCCGTTGAGGAAAGCGGTGGTGCTGAATCAGTTCATCAATAACAGGAAAGAACCAAGCGTCCCGCCGTTTCCAGCGGCGGGTTTTCTTTTTACCCAATCCTGGCAGACCTCACGTTTCGATTCGACAGACGTTGGTGAGGTCCTGCAAACGATTACGGCTGGAGGTTGATATCGAACGGATTGTCACCCCGTTGAACAGTGATGAACAACCCGGATGTCTTTTCGTTCTCATATTTCGCTGGCAGCTCGTTTTTCGGTCCTGCTTGTTGTTGCGCGTCCTGCCGATGCTGGAGGTAGGCCTGCATCTGACTTTCCGGATCGTTTGAGGCCTGTTGCTGCTGCGCCACGCGATATTTCGTGACTTTCACCAGGTATTCGCCCGGAATGGCACCATCACCTGTCCCAAACGTTCCGATGGAATAGCGGCCATTGGAGTCCGTGATTGCAGTGGCGGCCTGGGGCTTCGGATCCCCGGTCGCACCTTCCTTGGGGACAAACGTGACCGTGGCGCCTTCCACCGGTGTACCATTGAACGTCACGGTACCATGAACCGGATACGTCTTGGGCCGCGCCGGCTGGTTCGAACAACCCAAAAAAGCACTGGTCAACCCGAAACAAACCACCACAACCGCCGCCATAATCAACTGCCGCCATTGCGAACGGGCCATGACGATCCTCCATATCTTCAAAAGAGTATCAAACGCCAACCGCCGAATGAGTCACACGTTGAGACCACGGACCACGTCCCAAGCCCCACCGTTTGCTGACCGCATCACGAGCGGCTTTCCGCGACGAAACACGGTCGCACCGCTCGTGCGAGGGGCTTTTTGTCCGACGATTCCTGATCAAACGGGGAAAACCCGCATACGTCCCTATCGTCATCGGAGCACGATCTGACAGGGTCCCGACTGCCAAATCCGAAACTTCACCTCACCCAGGAACAATTCGTCGATTGTCCCCAGTCTTTTGCAACAGCGCGCTCCAATCTGCCTGTCGAAGACGTTAGAAAGCGTTGGATACGGATTCACCACCGGAACGCGAGCCTAAGGCTCCCCAAACGCCGTACACACTGCTTCCTCTTGGTGGCTGGTAGGCCGCCAGGTTACCCGTGTCGATCGTTTGCGAAATGAATCGCACGGAACCGTCGGCAAACAGGCAATTCACTCCGCCCGGATGACGGCTGCTTGGGGGCAGGGCGACATTGTTATCCCACCCCCAACCGTTTTGGGTCTCAGCACAACTTGGATCATTGGGGGGCAAGACGGTGTTGAATGCCACGTAAATCGATGGCCCAAACGTCCACTTGACACCCCGTCGGCTGTTGACCGGTCGATTAGCACGATAGTACTTTCCATCCGTTGTGGCCCGGCAATTGATCGGTGCCGCTGCCAGCCCGCCGACTGCCGTTGTAATTGCCTTGACGTGTTCAACTTCCCCATCGCGCTGGGTCGTATAGTCTGAACCATTGTCACCAACACCGCCACGATCCTGGACGATCTGTTCACTCATCGCAATCGTATTGCTCGTACCATCCGTGATGTCGGCGAAGGTATATGTCGTGTTTCTGGCGAACAATCCTCGTACTTCGGTCGAGTCATTCACGTTCTCAACCTGGTCACCCAAACAGAACGCATAAGCCGTATGCCGTCCGTTTTTATGTGGGATCCCATCGTTGGAGGGACACAGGAGCGCATCGGGCGAATTGTTCCAAACGCTCCAGTCCCAGTGTGGCCAACCGCCTTCGGGCGCCACCGGCTGTCCACCGTTGGTTGCCCCTGTCGGATCGCCCGCACGGATTTGGTCATACATCGCCTTTTGTTCGATATACGGGAGGAGAGAAACAAAACCACTTCTTTGCTGCCAATTGGACGCCCAACCCCAGGGATAGTCGTTGTAATTCGAGTTGGTACCGCCGGATTTGTAAACGAGCGTGTTGTTGGCATCATGATAATTGTGAAGACCCAGTCCCAACTGCTTTAAGTTGTTCGTGCATTGACTTCGTCGAGCCGCTTCCCGGGCCGCCTGGACCGCCGGAAGAAGCAGGGCAATCAAAATGCCAATGATGGCGATCACCACAAGAAGTTCCACGAGCGTAAAACCACCCCGTGGCGGACGCGACATAAAACTGACACGAGTGCCCATACGACACCTCCTTTAACAGAAAAGACAAACGCGAAACCGCCAAACCCACCGCACACACCTATCGGACTCATAGTTTGGTCCGACTCTGCTGCATTATTATACTTTTCGTGGGATACCATGCAATAAAANNGCTTGTGTTAATTTAGTATACCCAGACAATTGGTCATTTTTGTGTCCGCACAGACATGAGAACGGAATCTGAGCCTTTTGTGCCAGAGACACGAGGCTATTTTGCCTTCGAGCCGTTAACCAACGTTACAAGGCCATTTTTGATAAGGAAGTCTCGAACCATCGTGCTTTTAGATGTTCGCGGGTACCGTCTGTTTTTCCCGGGCGACCCACTTGCTAGAATGTCCTTTTGATCCCGCTGTCAGTCTTCTTGAGCCGCAGATCGGCCAAACACGCGGTGCTAATAGGAGGGCTTTTCACGATGGATCCGCGGCGGCGACGACAATCAACGACCCAGGATGACCATTCCCCTCTTACCCCGCCGTTGGCCGGGGACGATGTTCAGGAGGGAAATTCTCCGACCTCGCCCCCTTCGCAGGCAGTTCTGCCGGAAGCACTTGTCACCGCGGCGGAATGGCTTTGTTCCTTCTGTCATCAGGAGCTTATCAACCAACGAACTCCCGAGGCTATTGCCGCACGGGCATTTCTTCAGATGCAGGGCCTGGCTTGGTCGGCCATCGAGGAGCTGCCTATTGGCATTCTGGCTGATGCTTCAGCACTGCGAACCACCTATGGCAGCAAGGCGTTAGGCCCCATCGAAAGCATCGACTACTGGCTCAATGACGCTCGGTTGAATCGTGTCCTTGTCGGACCAATCCGTGACGCCGATGGAAGCCTGGTCACACTCTGGGCCAGGTCCATCGACAGGAGGCACCCAAGCCTCTTGTATCGCCACTGCTGGCAGGATCGGATCGCGATCTACGGCCGTGAGCTTCTTTCCACAGTTCGCCCGGAGCCTGTCTTTGTTGTGGAAAAGATCCTTGATGTCCTTGTTTTGCGGTCCCATGGTATTCAACCAGCCGTGGCGTTTGGGAGGAGGTTTGATGAAGTCCCGGCAGAAACCTGGGCGGCCTTGTGCTCGGAGATTGCCTCTTCGATCGTCCTCATACCCGCAGGAATGAACGTCCCGGCCTCGGTCTTTCGTGCCGTGCGCGTGCACGTCCAGCGGCTTATCAATCCGCCGGAGATTTGGGTGTTGCCCCCAAAAAGGATGTTTGGCCCCCTGGGCCGGATGGCTGCCGTACTGAAGGCTCAGGAGTTCGTCGAGTACGTTCGGCATCGCGGCGTGGCGTTGCTGGGACGAAAACGGGTCATCCAGCTGGTCAAAGGAGGTGGTCTCACAGACGCGCATCATCCATGCCAGCAGGAACGCAGTTCCGGTCGCCCGACACACAATCTTCCGACGCAAAACATGGCGAATCGTTCAGACGGTGCTGGATTCGAGAAACCGAAGCCCCCCGATCGATTTCCGAATGCTGATTGGCTGGCGTTTGACTGAAAAGTACGAACTGTGTCGGGCGAAAGACCGCGAAAACGCCGGTTGATTTGAATACAAGGTTGGTCCGGATGGAAAACTGTGACAGGCTAGAGGCCGAACCTTAAAGGGGGGAGAAGCGATACACAGATAAATAGGGAATAAACCGGGAGGGAAGAAGACCCAAACGGCGACGGTAACCAAGATTTTGAACCACGAGGAAATCCGCAAAGAATAGGCGGAATGGTAAAACAGAGAAGAGTTCCTCGGTTGCAACGCCCAAGGTAACCCGCTCTTCGCGGTAGGCGGCAGTGTTCTGCGTTTTTGCGCTGGACATTGCCGTTTCTTTGGGTAGAATTAAACGACGGGCCCCATGCGAACCCAGCCTCGGTCTCAGAGGCGCGCGGGTAATAAGTCGCAAAGAAATCCCGCCTTAAAGATCACCTTGGGGCACGGCCGTTCCTGTGGTTACCGTTGGATCGTGTGGTGTTTTGGCGATTCGGGAACATTTGGGAGGCTTTGCCCCGCTTATCCGCGGTCTTATGTCTCCGTGCTACGTCTGCGATGATGTTGCGTCGGAGGGTTTGCCGTCTGAAGGTGGTGGGGAAGGTTTGAGCAGCCGATGCTCTGGTATTTGTTTCCTGAACGGACAACGATGATCCTTTGTGTAACCCAATGGCAACGGTGGGTCGGTATAGCGTCGCACCGTCGTCTTTGTGCGACCGCAGCTGCATGACCGGTCGTGGTGGTAATTCAAACAAGCCTATCTGTTTTGGGCGTGTAGGTGGTTTTCTGGAGGAGTCATGGCCTTGTACGAAGCCGATCATTTGTTTGACGAACTTGAACTGCGATCGATGGATGATGAAGAGGAGCTTGAACTCCAGGGAGGGGGCTTGCTGGAAATGGCCGAATCCTTCGTGGACGATGAACTCGCTGACGAAGATGAGGCAATAAGCGAAGCAGCCTATCAGGCGGCAGCCAACATGGAGGAGTCCGAGGAGGAGGCCATTCTGACCGCCGACGAGGAAGAGTCCTGGTCTGATGACCCGGTCCGCATGTATTTGACGCAGATGGGCGAAATCCCTCTGCTCTCTCGTCAGCAGGAAATCGCCCTGGCGAAGAAGATCGAAATCACGCGAGCCAAGTTTCGTCGCAAGCTGATGGAATGCGATTATGTCCTTCAGCAGGCGGTGCGGACCCTGGCCCGGGTGGACGCTGGCAAATTGCCTTTTGATCGAACCGTTCAGGTTTCGGTCACCGATCATTTGGAGAAGCAGCAAATCCTTGGCCGCTTGCCGCACAATCTGAGAACGCTCCAGGCAATTCTCAAACGCAATCGGCAGGATTATATGACGGCTTTGAGCAAGTCGAAGCCGGTCGAAGAACGCCGTGCTGCTTGGCGACGACTCGGCCGTTCGCGCCGTCGTGCGGTGCGTCTGGCGGAAGAACTCGGTCTCCGTACGCAGCGACTGGAACCGATGATCAAGGCCCTGGAAGAGTTCAGCCGCCGCGTGGACGAGCTGAAGGCTCGCATCCAGGAACATGCCCGCGCTGGCCGACCGCTGGAGGAACGCAAACCCTGGATCAAAGAGTACCGGGACATCCTGCGGCTGACGCAGGAAACACCGACGAGCCTGCGAAATCGCGTCAACTACGTAAAGAAGATTTATGCCGAGTATCAGGAAGCGAAGCGGGCGTTGTCCGAAGGGAACCTCCGCCTGGTGGTTTCCATCGCCAAGAAGTACCGCAATCGCGGTCTGAGTTTCCTGGACCTCATCCAGGAGGGAAACGCCGGCCTGATGCGGGCGGTGGACAAGTTTGAGTATCGCCGGGGATTCAAGTTCTGTACCTACGCCACGTGGTGGATTCGGCAGGCCATTACCCGCGCGGTGGCCGATCAAAGCCGTACCATCCGCATCCCCGTCCACATGGCCGAGACGATGACCAAGGTTCGCAATGCCTCGCGCCGCCTGTTCCAGGAGAAAGGTCATGAACCGACTCTTGAAGAAATGGCGGCAGCGGCTGAAGCCAAGACCGAGGAAACGCGGCGTGTCCTCACGATGAATCGTTATCCGATCAGTCTCGATCGACCCGTGGGAAATAGCGAGGATAGCCATTTTGGAGACCTTCTCCCAGATGGTTCCGCTGAAAGCCCTCTCGATGGCGCAACGCATGACATGCTCCGCGAGAAGATCAACAAGGTGCTCAGGACCCTGAGCTATCGCGAGCGGGAAATCATTAAGCTCCGCTATGGTTTGGGCGACGGCTACTGCTATACCCTCGAGGAAGTTGGTCACATTTTCAAGGTCACGCGGGAACGCATTCGCCAGATCGAGGCCAAGGCTGTGCGAAAACTCCAGCAGCCGAGCCGCAGCCAGGAACTCGTTGGTTTCCTCGACTAAGCGATTGTCGGTCCCACAGGTGGTATAAGGCAGTTCGTTCTACGGACCCGCATCGTCGGGTCCGTTTTGTTTTGGCCTTTGTGCTTTCCTCCCTGTACCATCTCACAGGTCGTCGTCAATAAGAATAGACACAGGGAGGTTCTTACGAGTGCAGGATTTCAGCCCCGCTCTTGCCCAGGTGTGTCAGGGGGCAACCACCGGAGTTCACAGAACAACCGCCGGGGCAGCACTGGGGACAACGTGTTCAGCGTGCAAAGCAGTCAAGTGGTAGGGGCAATTCATGAATGGCCCCTACAACTTACGGTGACGGGCGGCCAAATCTCTAAGTATTGGAACGCAGCATTTGAGTAACACCCTCTTGGGATAAAGAAAACATACCATTTGTTAGACAGACAAATAACATACAATCCTTGTCTTTGTTCTTTTTTCAGAGACGTCTTGACATCATCAATAACAAAACTATTGACGTGGACTGCGGTAGGTGTATATTGAGCGCTGATGCTGAGGCTGTAGCAGCGAGCTTCCGCATCCATTAGCGGTGGGTGGCTGATTCGTGAAATCTTGTCGAGCATGACATCCGCATGCCGGAGCTGCGGGATATGGGTGTTGGTTGTGGTTTGTTTTTCTTGTCTTTCTTCTACGAGGAGGTGCGTCATGGTGACCACTCGGCGGTTACGGTTTCGTAGGGCTTTTACCCTAGTTGAGTTGCTGGTTGTCATTGCGATTATCGGCATCCTGATCGCACTGCTTTTACCCGCCGTGCAAGCGGCCCGCGAGGCCGCCCGTCGCAGCCAATGTTCGAACAACCTCAAACAGATTGGGCTTGCGATTCACAACTTCCACGATGTGTACAAGGTTTTCCCAATCGGGCAGCCGGACGACGACAATGACAACTACGCGTGGGGTGCATATATTCTCCCCTTCATGGAACAAAAGTCGATGTACGACACATTGGTCAGTGGTGGTGCAGCCCTCGTGTACATTCCCGGTGGAGACAACCTGCGAGTTCACGGGGCAATTCAGGAAATCGTCGGTGTGTCACCGACCCTACCGAGCGGGCATCCCGTTCAAAACACAGACTCGTACAACTGGTGGTGTCAGGTCCGGAACAACCATGGGAATCAATCGAACCTTCGGGATGTCGCGGCAAAGACCGTCTTGATGTCCTATATGTGCCCGAGCGATCCTTTGCCCAAATTCGACAACGACGGATACGGCAAGTCAAACTACTGCTGCTGCCTGGGAAGCGATCAGCCCTGGTACGATTACTTCGTTGCGAATACCACCACAAGTTGGAGTCAACCCGCCGGTTCCGGGCAGGGAACGTATCCCCAAAACGGTATGTTTCGACTGGCCCAAACGAACAGTTACCACTATGTATTGACCTTCTCCGATCTGTCGGATGGTTCAAGCAACGTGATTGCCGTCGGCGAAGTTACGGAAACAGCAAATGTGACAAGGACAATGACCGATCGGGTCTTCCCGCTTTGGGCTGGGGGCAACAACAACTGGAACGGACAATGGCGGATTTCGTCCTGGGCGCGTGTGGTCGGGCCAATCGCTTACCTGAATAACAAGGAGGTCAACAATATCATCAACAGCCTGAGTCCTTCCGACTACAGTTTCGGAAGCAAACACCCAGGAGGTGCGAATTTCCTTTTGGGTGACGGGTCAGTCCGATTCCTTTCAGAAACAATCAACACGACTTTGTATGCCCACTTGGCCACGTGTTTGACGGCAATGCGGTTACCGTGCCGTAATGTTTGTGCTTGAAGTGGTTGCGTCAAAGGGCTAAAATCGCCTGTAGTATTCAAGGCAGGGGAGAAGCTGGGGCGGTAGTGTTGTTTAAGCGTGTCCACGCGGAGATCGGACTGCTGGTTAACCGAAATTTGGCAAGGGCAATTCATAAACTGCCCTTTGCCGCGAACAGACTTCCTGCGTTGGCGATTTGGGTTCTGTAAGGATGCCCTCCGACCGAGGTATGGAGTTGGGCAATCCCGGTTCGTTTGACGGAGACAAAATGATCGATGGTCAGGAGGACCTGGCTCCTATATCAATATCTTTGGCCGGGGATCGTGCCTCTGCTGGTTCGGCCCACGTTGACTGCATGGCTGGGAAGTGCACTCTTAGCGGTGACGTTCCATCTCCTCCTGGCCGCCACGATTCTGTGGCCGGAATGGCTTTCACCAGCCGAACGCGGCCTGCTTTGGTCGGCATTGGGCGTGGCGTGGTTAACCGGAGTAGCCTGGTCATACCAATTTGTGCGGGGAGCGCCCCGTCGAGAACAACGTCGGTCTTCTAAAGATGCATTTCCCACCGCGATGCACGCCTATCTCCAGGGAAATCTTGCCCAAGCGGAATCCCTCGTGCGAGAAATCCTCAGGGAGTGCCCCCGGGATGTCGAAGCGGCTTTGCTCCTGGCGACGATTTGGCGCCGTCGGGAACAGCTCGATGCAGCGGAAAAGCTCCTGCGAAACCTTGCCCGGCTGGAAATCGCCGCCCCGTGGCTCTTTGAAATTGAACGTGAGCTTGCACGCCTCGCAAAATGTCGCCAGGAATCCGAGAACAGTCACCTGACCGACGAAGAGAAAGAAGCGGTGCCTGCCGAACCACCAGCCCACTCGTTGCCTCCATGTTCTACGGAAGCTGTCACCCTGTCCAATCATTCGGCGGTCCCTGAGGAGTCTGTGCCTTCGAGTAAGGCTGCCTGAACACCGGCCAGATCATTAAGTCTGTCTTATGCCCACCTGTCCGCCGATCTTTTTTTTGGAATGCGACTTGTGACGGAAAGCCTCATGCCTTTTTCGCAAAAGCCCCCGCCCATTTCAGAAATTAGGTATAATTCGGTGGAGCGATCGGCGAGACCAGAGCAGCACCATGTTGAACGGACAAACTGAGGCATCACACCAGGTCCGCGCAGTCACAACAATATCAGAGATATGCCAAAATGACAGTTTGCCAAAACGAAGGAACGGGGTAAACTTTGACAAACGGGCATGGGGTAAGCACCCAAGGCCTGGCGATCGCGTATAGATTTTAGAAAGTCCTGGTTGTAGAAAATGTCCTGGCGGCTGCCGATGGCAGTTTACAAGACTTCAGAAGTATCGGCGGCACAGGAATTGCGGAACATACCACAGAAGAAATCCAATGTGACAAGTTGGCAGCTCTCGGCGAGGCGTTTGCCTTCGTCAGGGTCTTGCCGAAAGATTAAGACAATCATGCGGAGGCGTCCTCGGCTTTATAGGGTTTGCGAGGCGTCCGTATTTGTAATGTAAGGAGTTTTGGAAGATTATGCCGTTTGAACGATTCACCGATCGTGCCCGAAAGGTCATGCAACTGGCCAATCAGGAGGCGCAGCGCTTCAACCACGAGTACGTGGGGACAGAGCACATTCTGCTCGGCCTCATCAAAGAAGGAAGCGGTGTCGCCGCCAATGTCCTGCGGAACCTTGAGGTGGACCTGAAGAAAATCCGCCTGGAAGTGGAAAAACTCGTCCAGACCGGGCCGGATATGGTCACCATGGGACGCTTACCGCTGACGCCGCGCGCCCGTAAAGTCATCGAATATGCCACCGAAGAGGCTCGCAACCTTAACCATAACTACATCGGCACGGAACACCTGCTCCTGGGTTTACTCCGCGAGCAAGAAGGCGTCGCAGCCCAGGTCTTGATGAATCTCGGTTTGAAGCTCGAGGAAGTCCGGGAAGAGGTCCTCAACCTCCTTGGTCACGGCAGCGAAGCCGCAGAGACCCCTGATCGCAATGCGGGGCTGGGACAGGAAGAAGCTTCCGGGGACCCGTCGGCCCGGGCCAGCCGTTCGCGAACGCCGGCCCTGGACAGTTTTGGGCGAGACCTCACCGAGCTTGCCCGGCAGGGCAAACTTGACCCCGTGATCGGTCGGGAAAAAGAAATCGAACGCACGATGCAAATCCTTTGCCGGCGAACCAAGAACAATCCCGTCCTGCTGGGCGAGGCTGGCGTGGGGAAGACGGCCATCGTCGAGGGTTTCGCTCAACGAATCGTCAAAGGCGACGTCCCCGAAATCTTGCTCGATAAACGGGTCGTCGTACTAGACCTGGCCATGATGGTCGCTGGAACCAAGTACCGCGGCCAATTCGAGGAACGCATCAAGGCCGTCATGAATGAAGTCCGTCGGGCGGGAAACGTCATTCTCTTCATCGACGAGTTGCACACCCTGGTCGGCGCCGGTGGTGCCGAGGGCGCCATCGATGCTTCCAACGTCCTGAAGCCAGCCCTGGCACGCGGTGAAATCCAGTGCATCGGGGCCACAACGCTCGATGAATACCGCAAATACATCGAAAAAGACAGCGCCCTTGACCGTCGGTTCCAGGTGGTCATGGTCGAACCAAACACCAAGGACGAAACGATCGCGATCCTCAAGGGCTTGCGCGATCGTTATGAGAAACACCACCACGTGCAGATCACCGACGATGCCATTCTGACGGCGGTTGAGCTTTCCAGTCGCTATATCACAGGTCGTTGCCTCCCCGATAAGGCCATCGACGTCATTGACGAGGCAGGAGCACGGGTGCACCTGAAGTCGCTCACCCGACCGCCGGACCTCAAAGAAATTGATGAGGAAATCGAACGGCTGAACAAGGAAAAAGAAGACGCCGTTGCGAATCAGGACTTTGAAAAAGCCGCCAAGCTCCGCGATCAGGCCGACAAACTCAAGAAAAAGAAAGCCACCATGATGCGGGAGTGGCGAGAGCGGTCGGCTTCTGCCGATGGGATCGTCGATGCCGAGGTCGTCGCGGAAGTGGTCTCCAAGATGACGGGTATCCCACTCACGCGGATGACCACCGAAGACTCGATCCGCCTGCTCAAGATGGAAGAGGAGCTGCACAGGCGCGTCATCAGTCAGGACGAAGCGATCAAGTCGATTTGCAAGGCCGTCCGCCGCAGCCGGAGCGGTTTGAAAGACCCCAAACGCCCCGTCGGCTGTTTCATCTTTGCCGGGCCGACTGGCGTCGGTAAGACGTTGCTGGCCAAAGTGCTGGCCGAATTCATGTTCGGCGACGAGGATGCCCTCATCCAGATCGACATGAGCGAGTACATGGAGAAGCATAATGTCAACCGATTGATCGGCGCCCCGCCGGGCTACGTCGGTTACGAGGAAGGCGGACAGTTAACGGAAAAGATCCGTCGTCGGCCTTACTCGGTGATCCTCCTCGACGAAATCGAGAAGGCCCACCCCGACGTTTTCAATATGCTCCTCCAGGTCATGGAGGAAGGTCGCCTTACCGACAGCTTCGGTCGTAATGTGGACTTCCGCAATACGATTCTGATCATGACGACCAATGCCGGCGCCGAGGCCATCAAGAACGAGGCCGCCTTCGGCTTCCAAAAGCCCGACGATGACACGAGCTATGAAAACATGAAACGCCGGGTCATCGAACAAATCGAGAAGGTCTTCCGACCAGAGTTTCTCAACCGCGTTGATGACATCATCGTCTTCCGTCATCTGACGCAGAAAGACCTTTGCGACGTGGTCGAGCTTGAGCTGGGCAAAGTCCGCTCGCGATTGGCCGAGCGCAACATCTCGCTCGTTCTTACCGAAGAAGCCAAGAAATTGATCATCAAGCGGGGAACGAATCTCGATTTTGGAGCAAGACCGCTGCGGCGTGCGATCGAGAACTTCATCGAAGACCCGCTGGCAGAAGAACTTCTCCGCGGTGAGTTCGAAGGCAAAGACACGATCGTCGTCAACGTGAAAGATGTCGGCGGCAAGAAACAACTCGTCTTCGAGGGTGTTGTCGGCCAGCCGACGCTTCCGCCCGAAGGGCAAACCCCAAGCGAGAGCCAACCCGAAGTCGCGGGCGTTTCCGGTGCTGAGGGGTCGCCCCCAACCAACCAAGAATGATTGCCGGCAACCCGTCCTTTGGGCGGCGTTATGGTCCCTAAGCCGGGCTGTACGCCTTTTTGTCGAGGGAGTTGATGCTTTCTCGCGCCGGGTGTGCAGTGGGCCCGTCAGTTTTTCTTATTCTTAAAAGCCTCAACGGAGTCGTGCGGCTTTCCGGGCGGCAAGTGAATCGTCAACCAGCGCGACCCCACCGCAAAAAAGTTGCTCTCCACCATAAAGAGGGGTTCTCAGCGCGTTTTGGAACGGTATGTTAGATATCTTGTGGCCGTTGCGATCACGTTAAATACGGTGTTCGTAGAACAGGACACGCGATTTCGAGATCTCGGGCTGCGGTTGGCCGTTCAATACGGCGGTGCGGTCCACACGCTGGGATTTGCCGAATCACTGGACCGCGAATAATTGAAAATAGAGCGTCGCGTGTATCTTGAATGACTCGGTCTTATAGCGTGGATGGAATAACCTTCCTTGGGCACTGCGATCCCGGCGATGTGGGTGAGGTTTGGCGTGCCGAATTCGGGTAAGGTACAAACCCCTCGGCGAGACCCGCGGGATGGAACGTGTGCCCGTGGTTTCTTGAGTGGTTCCAAGAAACGACGTCGGCGGGCCGATGTTACATCAATTCAGGTCACGTCCGGCGATTGTTAACGCTCAGGTAGATGGTCGAGGTTTCTAGAAGGTAACGGTACGAACAATGTGTATTCTGGCTTTGCAATTCCAAATCGCTAAGGATGCCCCTATTCTGGTGGCACACAATCGTGAGGAGGCCCTGGATCGGCCAAGTTCGCCCCCCCGAATCCAGTCCGGTCGTCCACGGGTTGTTTGTCCCATCGACCGGAAAGCGGGGGGAACCTGGTTGGGAATCAATCAGCATGGCCTTTTCGTGGCCGTGGGGAATCGCCCGAAGCGGCATGTCCCCATCGAGCCGATTTCGCGGGGATTGCTGTGCCGAAAGCTGCTCGGCTTCAACAACGCCCGTGATGCCGCTCGGTACGCGATGGAAGAACTACTCAGCGGTAACTACATGGGGGCAAACTACGTCTGCGTTGACGCCAACTACGCCGCGGTGGTTTACGGCGGCGACGAGGTGAAGATCGTGGAATTGCCCCCAGGATTGCATCTCTTGACTAATGGCGACGTTAACGACCCCAACGATCCGCGACAGGCGTTCGTGCGAAGGCTCTTGACCCTCCAGAAACTGGATTCCGCCGTGGCGTTCCTGGCGGTGGCCAGTCGTACCTTTGCCCGACGGTGCGATGCCGAAGGGCGCTGGGGCGTGGTCTTCACCCGTGGAAACTTTGGGACGGTCAGCTCGACGCTTCTGTCGCTGACGAAAAAGACGCACCACGCGATTCTGCAGCATGCCCCGGGTGCGCCCGATCAAGTCCCCTATGAGGACTTTTCGGCCCTGTTGCGGCAGGTTCTTTCCAGCGATCGATCCCGCGCGGCCCAGATGGCCAAAAAGGCGGCCACCAGCCCGGGCAGTATCTGATCCTTTTTCCGTGCGCTTCAAGACTCAATAGGGAAATCGGAGCACCCGCCGTCCGAGGATTGGAGGGACGATTCATGAATCGCCCCTACCGGCAGGTCGAGTGTTTCGTCGGCAATTCAGCCGCCCGTTAGATAACACCCCATTGCGGCGGCGTTCCTATTCGACCGGGGTCCTCCCTGAAGGGCCACGTCCAGCCAAAATGTCCGTCGTGCCACCCAACGCGAGTGCGACGGATTTTTTGTTCGCCCCAGAAATGCGGCGAAGCCACAATTCTCAATTCAGAAAAGATTTACGCAATTTTTCCAACGGAATATGTTTCAACAAAAGGCCTTTCCGCGGGCAAGGGAGACATCAGTTCTTGACTTGACATTGTTGCCTGCGTTAATTCTTTGATGCCGGATCAACGCATGTGCGCAAGGCATCGCCAGTGTTTTTCGCGTGTTTTACGTGCTGTGTGTGAAAAAGGAGGTTTGAAGGAATGGCAGTGTTAGTCTCGCGGGAAGCCCCAAATTTCAAGGCAACGGCCGTCATGCCCGATGGTTCATTCAAGGAAATTTCCCTCCAGGACTATCGTGGCAAATACGTCCTGCTGTTTTTCTGGCCGCTGGATTTCACCTTTGTTTGCCCCACGGAGATCATCGCCTTTTCCGACCGGGCTGCCGAATTTGAAAAGCTTGGCGTTCAAATCCTGGGGTGTTCGATTGATAGCCACTACACGCACCTTGCGTGGCGCAATACCCCGCGGAAGGCTGGTGGCATCGGCGAGGTGAAATATCCTTTGGTCGCCGATCTGGACAAAAGGATTTCCGAAGCCTACGGCGTTCTCCTTCCCAATGGAATTGCCTTGCGCGGTCTATTCTTCATCGACAAAGAAGGTATCGTCCGCCACGAGGTCATCAACGATCTCCCCCTGGGACGGAGCGTCGATGAGGCCCTGCGGATCGTCAAGGCCTGGCAGTTCTACGAACAGCATGGCGAAGTTTGCCCGGCCAATTGGCACGAAGGCGACCCCACGATCAAGCCAGACCCCAAGGCCAGCACGGAGTTCTTCTCCAAGGTTTACAAGTAAGACCTTGGTACATGGTAGCTAGCAAAGTCAGATCATCGCGATAGGTTCACAAAAAAAGAACGGATTGCGTTGACGGGAAAGTCCGGGAACGACTCCTGAATCCCACGCACGTGCAAAGGTGGGCGTGTCAGATCGCGATCCGAGTGTAAGTGGACCAACGTGAACGCAAAGAGCTAGCTTGCGTCATGGCGTTTCTCCTTTCTGGGCGACCCCGCTTTGGGCGGGGTCGCTTTGTTTTTCAGCGTTTTTGCCGCACAATAAAACGTTTCCGCATGGTGCCGGCCGCCATGTCCAGGCGAGGCGGTCTGAGGAGTGGCTTTCCAGCAGTTTTTTAACACACGTGGAGTTGTCCTTCATGATGTCACCATCTGCTCAACCACGGTTGGCCGTCATTTTCGACATGGACGGTGTCTTGATCGACTCTTACCGCGCCCATTTTGAAAGCTGGCGGATCGTGGCCGCCGAAGAGGGGTTGCACATCACCGAGGAACAGTTTTCACGCACCTTTGGACGGACAAGCCGTGAAATCATCGCGGCCCTCTGGGGCGATCGAACGCCCGGGGATGAACGAATCCGCGAGCTGGACGACCGAAAGGAAGCCGCTTTTCGCGATTTGATCCGCGACAATTTTCCCATCATGCCCGGGGCGCCGGAGCTTCTGGATGCCCTTTACCGCGAGGGGTTTGGGGTGGCCATCGGTTCTTCAGGACCGCCCGAGAATGTGGCGCTGACCGTCGAGAAGTTGGGGCGACGACACGTTTTTGGGGCAATCATCACAGGAAAGGACGTGACGCGGGGGAAGCCCGATCCGCAGGTCTTCCTTTTGGCGTCGGAACGGCTCAGCATCCCACCGCGATGGTGTGTGGTTGTGGAAGATGCGCCTCCGGGAATCGAGGCGGCTCACCGGGCCGGAATGAAGGCGGTTGGACTGGCCAGCACAGGCCGGACCCCGGAAATGCTTGCCCAGGCCGATTTGGTCGTCACGTCGCTCCGTGAACTTTCGCCCCAGCGACTGCGGGAATTGATTCTGACCTCTGCGGCATCGTGACGACACGAGTTCCTTGCCGGAAACTTCTTCGACGCAAACCCCACCCAATCGGGACCTCTTTTCGAGAAGATCAGGCCGCACTCGAAGTGCGACGTGACGGATGTTCCATTCCCCCTAGCGTTGTCCCTGAGACGTTGGGGGCAATTCATGAATTGCCCCTACCGGTAAAAACCGGATTTTCACCCATAAAGCGGCGATCAATCACCACACTCGAAAGGTCACCAAGGCATCTGCCACAGCGTGCTTAGCGTGCCAGGATCGTCGATGGCACGGCACCTTACGGAACCGCCCGGGCTTTCCCGGATATTCCCCCTACCGTCAACGAGCGATCAGACCACAAAGGCGCCAATTGATTGCCGACTCCGGAGCGCCCATTTATAGTGGAGTAATAATGCGCGGGAAAATGCGACCCGACGGCATTCCTTTGGAGAAGGTCGTTGCTTGCGCGGATTGTTCCGCATATTTGGGGGGTTAACTACGTCGGAAAGGGTTTCATCTTATTTTGCCGCAGGAATGAAGCGTTAGGAAGCTATTGAGATGCTTACCCGCGAACCGGTGGTTCGGGCACTGCGTAAAGCGCCACAGTCGGCATCAAACAGTCTGATCGGATCAAAGGTTGCGACCTATGAGCGACAAGCAAGCTGCCACACCCACAATTGAGGGGGGTACGCCCAAGGTAGCCCCAGATGTTGTCATCGAAACGAGAACACTCTCCAAGGTCTATCGGGATTTCTGGGGGCGGACTAAGGTGCAAGCCTTGAAGGCCCTGGACCTTCAGATTTTCCGGGGTGAGGTGTTCGGGCTGCTGGGGCCAAACGGGTCCGGCAAGACCACCACGATGAAGCTGCTCCTGGGGCTTTTGTTCCCCACGTCGGGCGAGGTCTATGTCTTCGGTCGCCCCGCCACCGACGTCTCAAAGAATGAACGCATCGGTTACCTTCCGGAAGAGTCGTACCTGTACCGGTTCCTCAATGCCGAAGAGACGCTGGACTTCTACGCCCGATTGTTCAACATGCGACGATCGGTGCGGCGTCAGCGGGTGGCAGACCTGATCGAGATGGTGGGGCTGACGTGGGCGAAAAGGCGGCCCCTGAAGGAATACTCCAAGGGAATGACCCGCCGAATCGGTCTGGCACAGGCCCTGATCAATGACCCGGATCTGATCCTCCTCGATGAGCCGACGTCCGGGCTTGACCCGATCGGAACGCGGGAAATGAAAGACCTCATCCTGCGGTTGCGAGAACAGGGCAAGACGATTGTGATGTGCAGCCACCTCCTGGCCGATGTCCAGGATGTCTGCGACCGTATCGGGATTCTTTATCAGGGGGAATTGAAAGAACTGGGGCGGGTCGATCAACTCCTGGCCCTCAAGGACATTACAGAAATCCGCGTGCCGCGCATGTCGCCAGAGGCCGAACGGGAAGTCAAGGGTGTGCTGGCGAAACATGGCCTGGATGTCCTGGCCTGGGGTAATCCCACAACATCATTGGAGGATCTCTTCCTGCGGATCATCCGGGAGAGCGAAGAGCATCCGGGACTTCGAGTACACGGGCGAGGTGACGGGCATGCCGATCGAAACTGATCTTCCGGAATTTTCAACGTGGATCCTTCCGGCCCTTGAGAAATGGCTTCTCGCAGGGTTGGGGTTGTTGACGTTATGCGGCTTTGTCGGCCTGCTGTGGTGCCTTCTCCTTTACCGTAACCACGGTTGGCGGCGATTCTTTGGAGACCTGTTGATCGGAGGTTTTCTGGACCTCATCCTGATCAGCGGGCGGCGAATCGGCGCCCTGGCGTGGCTAACGGTCAAAGAGGCCATCGGGCGGCGGGTGACGGTCGTCGTCCTGATTTTCCTTTTGGGTCTGCTTTTCGCCGGTTGGTTTCTTGACCCCGCCAGCACGGAGCCGCATCGACTCTATTTGAACTTTGTTTTGGGGACGACAAACTACCTCGTCCTTCTCCTGATGGTCTTCCTGACGGCTTTTCGTCTTCCCAGCGACATCCAGAATAAGACGATTTACACGGTCTTGACCAAGCCGGTCCGGACTGTGGAAATCATCGTTGGCCAGGTGCTGGGGTTCATTGTCGTCGGAAGCCTGATCCTGGGATTGATGTGGCTTGTCAGTTATCCGTTCGTCGTGCGGGGATTGCACCACACGCACCAGGTGAACGTGGAAGAATTGCGGCCCCTGGGCGACCCGGTCAAACTGGCGGACGGAACGACGGCCACCGCCTTGCAGGGGTGGACTGCCCCCACATGGCAGCACCGTCATCGCTTCTTCGTCGATGCCAGCGGCAATCCTCGCGTGGATATGGAACGCGGCCATTACCATCCCGTGACGGTGACCCGTTCGAGCGACGGCAAGGTCTCGTATGTGCTTGGTGGTCCCGAAGGTCAGCTTGTGGCCCGCGTGCCGGTCTATGGCCGTCTGAGCTTCCGCGATCGGAGCGGCCTTGATGTCGAAAAGGGTATCAGCGTCGGTGATGAGTGGATTTACCGCAGTTACATCGAAGGGGCTACGGAGGCCGCAGGCATCTGGACGTTCGAGAATCTCCGCCCTGACGCTTTCCCGGGAGACACCATCCCGGTGGAAATGAACATCGGCGTTTTCCGCACGCACAAGGGAGATATCGAACGGGGGATTCTGGGAAGTCTGCTGGTTCGCAATCCGGAGAACGGTCTGACGGTGGAACTCCAGGTGTTCGAATCGAAAGAGTTCAACATTCTCGAGTTGCAAATCCCCAAGACAATTCGCAAATTCTCGAGTGCGCGGTTCGTCCAGCGGAAAGCGAAGGCGGCAGACGGTTCCATCCAGTACAGCCCGGCAAAGCCCGTCAATCCGGAGCTCCTTTCTCGCGCCGAGTATGACTTGTTCAAAGACTTTGTCGTCAACGGCAAGGTGGAAATCTGGCTTCAGTGCCTGGAGAGCGGGCAGTATTTCGGGATGGCGAAGCCGGACCTGTACATTCGGGCGGGAAGTCACTCGTTTTTTGGCAACCTGTTCAAGGGTTATCTTGGCATCTGGATGCAAATGGTCGTGCTCATTGGCTTCGGCGTCACGTTGAGCACGTTTCTGGGGACGCCGGTGACACTGGTGTCCACGCTGGGTGTGATGATTGCGGGGATGGCCCATAAGTTCATGATTCAGATTGTGACAGGGCAGCTTTATCCCGAGGTGGAAACGCCTTGGAGGGCCGGTCCGCTGGAGTCACTTATTCGGTTGATCCTCCAAGAGGGGGTCATGACCGATTTGCCGCAAACGACTGGAATTGCCATTGCCCAGGCGGTGGACCGGGTTTTGCTCCTCTGGATGGATCTGGTTGCCCAGATTATCCCGCCGATGGAGCGTCTGAGTCTGATCGACTTTGTGTCGTACGGTTATGACGTCAGTTTGAGTCTCCTGACAGTGAATGCAGTCACGGTGCTGGGATACCTTATCCCGCTGGTGATTGTTGGCCACTTCTTCCTGCGATCTCGTGAGGTGGCGGCATGACGTCGCGTCAACAGTTTATTCGAAAAATCATTTACTTGGTCATCATGGCTGTGCTGCTCGGTGTCTTGGCGTATTTAGGGACGCCGGCGGCGCCGTCGCGCGATCCTCAAAAGGCCAGCCCCGGGGGTGTACTCGCGCAAGTCCGCGAGAAAGAAGGCCTGACGCCGACCCAGTTGGGACAACTCGACCCTGGCGGTGAAGCCATCAAGCTGGCGACGCTGGGGATGCGGGGTGTGGCCGTCCACATCCTGTGGATGAAAGCCGAGGATTACAAGCGTCGCAAGGACTGGTCCCATCTTTCGGCGACCCTGGAACAAATGGTCAAACTCGAGCCGCATTTCATCACCGTATGGCGGCACCAGGGGTGGAATCTGTCTTATAACGTGTCCGTCGAGTTCGACGATTACCGCGAACGATTCCGCTGGGTCATCCGGGGGATCAACTTCCTCAAGGAAGGCATTCGCTACAACGAACGGGAACCCATTTTGTACGGCGACGTGGGCTGGTTTTACAGCCAGAAAATTGGCCGGGCCGACGAAAGCAAGCAATTCCGGCGGATGTTCATGGATCCCACAGACCCGTTTGATATTCACGGGGGACGACCGCCGCGAGATAACTGGCTAGTGGGAAAGGACTGGTACGCCGAGGCCGAACGGTTGGTCGATCAAGGGGCGATTCTGCGAACCACGCCGCTGATCTTCCATTCGCATCGTCCGATGTGCCAGATGAACTACTCAGAGGCCATCGAAAAGGAAGGGACGTTCGGAGATGCGGCAATCACTGCGTGGCAGACGGCCTGGCACGAGTTCGTTAACGAATTCGGTCACCGCGAACTGCCGAGCGGGTTCGATGACGTTCCTATCATTCGGCTCTACGAACAGGAAACCCTTTACAATCAGGCCCAGGAATTGGCCCAGAAAATCGAGGAACTGGAGCCTGGTTTGCGCGAGAAACTGCTGGAAGAGCGACGCCAGGAATTGACCCCCGAAGAGCGTGCGGCGTATGACACGCCGGAATACGATCGAACGGTGCGGCAGGCCGAGCTGGCCTTTGGCGCGGACATCAAGATGAAACTGACGCACGAGCAAGTCGCCCGGCGGATTTCTGATCCGAAGAAGCGCCGCCAGGGGCTTGAACTGGCCCGTAAGGCCATGGCATTGGAACGGCAAGCCAACATCATTGCCCATAACCGCAATATCGTCAATTACGACTATTGGAAGCGTCATGCAGAGGTTGAAGAGCAACCCGAGGCGGTTGCCGCCCGCGAACTGATGTACAAATCCGAACAGGCCTATTACAACAACGATCATGTGACGGCCATGGAATTGTTCCTGGCGGCGGCCAAGAAATGGCGAGAGGTTATCGAAAAGAATCCCGACATCCAGTACGAAGACCACACGATCAATGATCTGACAGAGTTCGTCGATCGTTACATGAAGATCCTCGACCAGTTGGATGCGGTCTTCCCGGAGGATTTTGCCCTTCAGGACATCATTCGTCGGCGCGTTCGCCGTCGTCCGGAATACCAGGCTGCGCAGGATAAGTTAGCCTCCGCCCAGAAGGCCATTGCCCAGAAGGACCTTACGGCGGCCCGCGGCGATCTTGAGGACGCCATCAAACAATACCGTGGCATGATGGAGTTCATCAAGTGTCTGAAACTCCTTGCCGATCGTGCCACGCTGAGCGATATGATGGCGGCTGTCGAGGCCTACGATAGTGTGCTTGCCCAAGTCGGCGACGTGTTCCCGCGGAACTTTGAACTGGCGGAGTTGATCCGGCTCCAGTGCCTGCACACATCGGAGCTGCGGACGATTAAGCGGCACATGACTCAGGCAGACTACATGTTGATGCAGGGAACGGGACCACAGCAGGTGGCTGCAGCCCGGCAGGAACTTGAACAGGCGCTTCCGCTGGCGGCCAACCTCCTTAAGAAATTCCCGCACCTGATGCGGTTATCTGATCGCCGGACGGTGACGGAACTGCTCGAACTCGATCTCAGATACCGTCAAATCCTGGCCAAACTTGGCGAGACCGTCCCGCAGGATTATCCGCTTCAGGAGTTCCGCCAAAAGGTGCTCCCGGTCATCGAAAAAGAGATGTCCGAACAAGAAGGGCAGTCGCAGCCGCAATCGACGCCTTCCGCGCCATCGCCGGATAAACAGGCCTGAGGCGCCAGTGAGCGAAGCCGCGGCTCGTCAGCCTTTTTCGCAAGGGGATGGTATTATGTCCGCGATGGGTCATATTCCAACCGTATGACCCGTTGGACCCGCCCGATTCGCCAAAGACGCACTCGACTTGATGTTGGGGGCCATTCATGAATGGTCCCTACCGCTGGACGAACGATTCCGATGGATTATCGGGGTCGTGTTAGTGTGCTTGTCGATGGTAACCTCGAGCTGGATGCCGCGAGATCGAGGGACGCACTCAGCCCAGGGCTGCGTTCGCAGTACGGAGAATACAGTCTCTCCCCCAATTGTCCGAACGTGAGGTGCGGGTTACGCTTTGAAGAAGCGCGCCAGGCAGAAATTGCGCCTTTGCAACACAGTGGTGACTGTCCGTCGCTTTGTGTGGCAACGAACGGTGCGAGGAGAACCTTTGCCGGTCCGAATTTGTCTTGTTGGAATCGTACACCGTCGGAAATACATTCCAGTCTTACACAGTTCAGCGATTGAGGAGTTGCGCGATGGTTAAACGAGTCTATAACTTCTCCCCTGGCCCCGCGATGCTTCCATTATCCGCCCTAGAGGAAGCTCAACGAGATCTTCTGGCCCTGCCCGGGATCGGAATGTCTATTCTCGAAATCAGCCACCGGTCGGCAACATTCAAAGGGATCATCGAGGCCGCCACGGAAAATCTCCGCCGTTTGTTGAAAATCCCCGATGATTATGAGGTCCTGTTCATGCAGGGGGGTGCGCGACTCCAATTTGGTATGATTCCGATGAATTTCATCCGGAATACGGGCCGCCCCGCCTCTTATGTCGTGACTGGTTCCTGGAGCAAGCTCGCAGCCCAGGAGGCTCAAACGCTCGGTCAGGTCCACATTGCCTGGGATGGCAAAGCGACCAATTACGACCGTGTCCCCAGCAACGATCAGTTGGATATTAAACCCAATTCGGCATATGTGTACATTTGTTCAAACGAAACGATTGGGGGGGTTCGCTTTCCGCGGGAACCGGAAACCGGTGGGATCCCCCTGGTTTGCGACGCATCCTCGGAGTTGCTGAGCCGTCCCGTGGACATGCCACGCTACGGGATTCTTTACGCCTGCGCGCAGAAGAATCTTGGCCCCGCCGGTGTCACCGTCGTTATCATCCGGAAGGACTTCATCGAGGCGTGTCCCGAAGACCTCCCGTCGATGCTCAGCTACAAGAAATTTGCTTCAGAAAAATCGTTACTCAATACGCCGCCCGTCTTTGCCGTGTACATGGTCAAGTTGGTGACGGATTGGCTGCTCCGTGAATTCGGCGACCTGGAACGGGTCGAGCAGTTTAACGAGGAAAAGGCGAAGCTTATTTACGATGTTATCGACCGTTGCGGTGGGTTCTATCAGGTCCATGCAGCACCGGGAAGTCGATCCACCATGAACATCGCCTTCCGACTTCCCAATCAGGATCTGGAAAAGGAATTCCTCAAACAGGCCGAGGCCCGTGACCTCTATAATTTGCAGGGACACCGCTCGGTAGGTGGTTGCCGGGCATCGATTTACAATGCCATGCCCCGGGAAGGCGTGGTCGCTCTTCGCGACTTCATGGCCGAGTTTTACGAAGCGAACCGCCATCGGGTCGGCTGACCCCTGTTTGTGATCCCCACATTGGGAATGGAACGGGCGCCGGAACTCGTTCGCGATTCCGGACATGGTTGAGTTGTGTCAAGGAAGGTTGGCAAATGCATGAGGATTTGTTGGGCAAACTGACGCCGGCTCAGCGGGAGGCGGTCACGCACGTGGAAGGGCCGCTTCTCATTCTGGCCGGACCGGGCAGCGGTAAGACGCGCGTTGTCACCTTTCGCATCGCTTATCTGTTGCGATTGGGAATTCCCGACTACAACATTCTGGGCCTGACATTCACGAACAAGGCCGCCGATGAGATGCGATCGCGGGTGGAGGCCCTGGTCCCCGGCGCCCGCGTCTGGTTGGGAACGTTCCACCGCTTCGCCGCCCAGACGCTCCGCCAGCATGCCCGATTCGTGGGACTGGAACCGAATTTCACCATTTATGACAAAGAAAACAGTCTCCGCGCCATCAAGGCCGTCATCAACGACGCAAACATCGATCTGGGAAGTTATTCGGTGGAATCGGTCGCCCACGCTATCAGCACGGCCAAGAGCGCCCTCATCACGCCAACGGATTATCTTCCGCGGGAGGGTTCACCCCTGGGCGACCTGGTGCGACGGATTTATCCCCTCTATCAGCACCGCCTGATGCAGTCGAACGCTGTGGATTTCGATGACTTGCTGATGCATCTCGCCCTGCTTCTCCGCCAGCATCCCGAAATCCGCAAGCGACTCGACGAACGCTATCGCTTCGTCATGGTGGACGAATATCAGGATACCAACCTGGTGCAGTATGCCATTGCCCGGGCGATGTCGGTGGATTACCCCAACCTGGCCGTGACGGGCGACCCCGATCAGTCGATTTACGGCTGGCGGGGAGCCAATTTGAACAACATCCTGGAGTTTGAGAAGGATTTCCCCAACGTCCACGTGGTTCGGCTGGAGCAGAACTACCGCAGCACCAAGCGGATCCTGGCGGTCGCCGCGCGATTGATCGCACACAACGTCAAGCGCAAGGAAAAAGACCTCTTCACGGAAAATGCCGAAGGACGCCCCGTCCGCCTGATGACCTACGCCAATCAGGAAGATGAAGCCCGCGATATTGCCGACCAGATCGCCAAAGCCGTGAGTGCCGGACGACGCAAATATGGCGATTTCGCGGTGTTCTACCGCATGAACGCCCTTTCCCGCGGTTTTGAAATCGCCTTTCGAGAACGCGGGATTCCCTACCAGATTGTCAATGGCGTCGAGTTCTTTCAGCGGAAAGAGATCAAGGACATCATCGGCTACCTTCAATTGATCAATAACCCGCGGGACGACGTCGCCTTTTTGCGGGTTATCAACACACCGCCCCGGTCGATCGGCGAAACCAGCGTGAAACGTCTGGGTCAGTTTGCGGGGGAGCAACGTCTATCACTTCTGGAGGCGGCTCGCCTGGCAGATCACATCCCGGAGTTTAGCACCCGCACCATTGGGGCTTTTCGTGGTTTTGTCTCCATGATGGATCGCCTGGCAGCCGCAGCCGATGGTCCGGTCGAAGAGCTTCTCGGGTTGGTGATGACGGAGTCAGGCTACCGCGCGTTCTTGGAGAAATCGTCACGCGAAGAAGACCTGGAACGGTTGGCCAACATCGAGGAATTGCTCACCGCCGCCCGGCAGTTCGATGAGCGTCATCAGGAGAACGCCAACCTGGAGCGATTCCTGGAAGAAACGGCCCTGGTCAGCGACACCGACACGATGGATGACCGATCTGACCGTGTGACGCTCATGACGTTGCATGCATCGAAAGGGCTGGAGTTCCCCGTGGTCTATCTTGTCGCCGCCGAACAGGGAATTCTCCCTCACGAGCGGAGCCGGAACAATGACGATGAACTCGAGGAAGAACGCCGCCTGATGTTCGTCGGCATCACCCGGGCCGAAGAGGAATTGCAGATCAGTCTGGCCGAATATCGCGACTTCCGCGGGCAGCGTCAGTTGACGATCCCCAGTCAATTCCTCATGGAATTGCCGCGATCGGAACTGGAGATCGTCCAGTCGCCACGGGCCATTGGGCGGGGATCCGCCTTTGAGACTGCCCTCAGCTCTCAGTGGCGACAGCGCTCGGGATGGGAGAGCAACGACCGCGAACGTCAATCGCTGCCGTCAGCTCCGGCCATTCCACCGCGAACGACGCACACTGTGGCTTCGCGGTCCGGACCGCTCACGCCCGATGATTTCGTGCTCGACATGCGCGTCGTCCATCCTCGGTACGGTGTGGGACGCATTGTGGCCCTCAGCGGCTCCGGGGCGTCGCGCAAAGCCACCGTCGATTTCGGCGGCAACATCGGGCGAATGAAGTTCATCCTTTCACAAAGTCCGTTGAAACCCAAGTGACTTTGGCGAACAGAGGACGACCGCAATGATCGACGATAACCAAAGCACCGAACAGTCAAGCAATGTGTCTCAGCAAAGCCAAAGGCGTTGGCGACCCCTACCCCCCGTGGAACGTCGTGTCCTCGGTGTCCTGGTGGAAAAGGCCAAGACCACGCCGTCAGCCTATCCCATGACGCTCAATGCGATCGTCACTGGTTGCAATCAGAAGAGCAATCGCGATCCCGTCATGGACCTGAATGACGAGGTTGTGGATCGTGCCCTGGAGAATCTGCGGCAACTGGGGGCCGTCGGTATCGTTCAGGGAATGGGCCGCGTCGATAAATACCGGCATTACCTTTATGAGTGGCTAGGCGTCGAAAAGGAAGAGCTTTCCATTATGGCGGAGCTTCTCCTGCGTGGGCCGCAGACGGAAGGTGAGCTGCGCGTCCACGTCTCGCGGATGGACCCCATCCCTGATTTGCCAACGCTGCGGCAGCATTTGGATCGCCTGACAGAAAAGGGACTGGTCATCCACCTGACGCCCCCCGGCCGAGGTCATACCGTCACACACAACCTCTACCCTGAGCCGGAATTGGCACGACTCAAGCAGCGATACGCCGCGATCGCCGTGACGGATGCCGGCCTCGCAGAAGATGATCTCTCTCCGGCCTCGTCTTCTCCGACCATCCCTGCTCGCCCCGCTTTGCCCGCCGAGGGTGGTGGAACATTGCACCAATCTGCCCAGTTCTCCCCGTCGTCGCAAACACGGGAAATCGAAGAATTGCGTGGGCAGGTCAGCGAGCTTAAGGAGACCGTGGCCCGCCTGGTCGAGGATGTCGAACGCCTCAAACGCGAACTGGGGATCTAGCGCTGCATCTCAAAGCAGCGAACGGAAAGCCGGGAAATTGAGGCGGAATCGCCGGACAGAAGGTTGAATGGCCCCGTCATGAAATCGCGGGACCGCGATTAAATGCGGTAGGGGCAATTCATGAATTGCCCCTACCGTAAGTCAACTGATTGTTGTCGAGATCTCGGAGTCTCAGATTGCGGTGCGACGACCACGTGGGCCGACACAGGCTCATAGCGTCGGGAATCGGCACATTCCGCGATCTGATCGTACGTCACGGAGAATTGGCCAACGCTGGTGTTCCATACTTCTTCTTTTGGAAAATCCGCACGCTAATCGGGTTTTCCATTCGAGCACATCGTCCGCGCTTTACTTTCCCTTCTTCACACGCCACAATAGGGGCGTTTCGGTCGGCAAATAGGCAGCCGTGATATTCTCAGGACCTTTCCAGGAGTCGTGCTGATGAAGACTGCAAATCTTGGCCTCACTCGGTTTTTGCAACTGCGGTGTCTGTTGTTCGCTGTCCCGCTGATTTGGGCGACCACTGCGTTCCAGGGGGCTGGCGTTGCTGAGGAGATGGCATCTCGCGAGCAGAATGTCCCCAATCTCGCCCAGCAGGTGCCCTATCCTCGGATTACCCTGTCCACCTGTTACGAAGTTGACCCCAGTTGGCCGCAACGCCCTGCGGAGCTTGTCTGGGGGCAAACGCCTTCTGTCTTTGTGGACAATCAGGATCGCGTTTGGGTGTACACCCGAGCTGTGCCGCCGGTTCAGGTCTATGACGCTGCCACTGGAAAACTCCTCTTCACATGGGGAGAGCAAGTTTTCGGAAAGCACCTTGAAGGCATGCTGGCCCACGGGATCAAGATCGACCATCGCGGGCACGTGTGGTTATGTGATGTCGGCAACCATGCCGTGTTTGAGCTGGATCAAGCTGGAAAGATTCTCCGCATTCTAGGAACCCCCGGCCAACCCGGCTGTGATCAGACCCACTTTTTCAAGCCGACCGATATCGCCATCACACCCGAAGGACACGTGTTTGTGACGGACGGTTACGGAAATGCCCGCGTTGTCCACTATGACGACCAAGGGCGTTACGTCGGAGAATGGGGTACGTTGGGAGTTAAACCAGGAGAGTTCAACCTGCCTCATGCCGTCGTTGTTGATTCCAAAGGTCGCGTCTATATCGCCGACCGAAACAATGCCCGTGTTCAGGTCTTCGATCAGTCGGGCAGATTGCTCGATGTCTGGCAGGACTTGCTTGTTCCCTGGGGATTCTGGATCACTGCTGATGATCAGATCTGGGTCTGCGGATGTTCCCCTATGGAATGGCGTGAGACCGACGAGGTCTTAAGCTGCCCGCCGAAGGATCAGCTATTCATGCGTTTCGACCCCACCGGGCGATTGCGTCAGCTCTGGACGGTGCCCAAGGGCGTCGATGAACAGGAGAAACCCGGCGAACTCAATTGGGTCCACGGCATTGCCCTGGATTCGAAAGGCAACATCTACGCCTGCGACATCATCGGCAAGCGGGTGCAAAAGTTTGTCCGCAAGGATCCCGGCTGGTCGGTGCCGTTTGTCCCCAAGCCGAAAGAACAGTAAAGTCACGTACAGACGTCGAAAGCTCTGGCATTCGTCTTTGGGGTGATTACGGGAATCGCGCTCCGGGCACGAGGTTATCCGTCGCTCGAAGCCTCGCTTTCACGGGGTATTTCAATCTCCGCGGTTTACCGGACGTCGCCGCTGGGCACGTCGGCCCGTGGTTTCCAGAATCGCGATTAAGCTGACCATACACCCCACGAGAAGTAGGATGATGATCGCCCCGAAGGTGTTGACCTGATGGAGGAGGAGCGCTCCCAGACCGCAGGTGGCGGCCATCAGGTAAATTGTCAGCACGGCCTGCGCCTTGGTCATCCCCAGTTCGACCAGGCGGTGTGAGAAGTGTCGTGTGTCCCCGACAAAGGGGCTGGCTCCCGCACGCAGACGAATGGCGATGACCGTCACCAGATCGTAGATCGGCACAGCCAGGGCACAGAGCGGCGCAAGGACAGCATGGCGGGGCGTGTGTTCTCCAGCAAATGTTGCCGTCATGGAAATGACGGCCAGGAGATAGCCAATCAGATAGCTGCCCGCATCTCCCATAAACAGTCGCGCCGGGGGGCGATTGTGCCACAAAAACCCGAGCAGCGCCCCCAGGGTTACAAGAAAGAATGCGGCCACGAAAAGCTGCGGCTCGCCACTGACGGGCTTGGGCGTGAGAAGCATCACGGCAGCCAGGACCGTGCAAGCGATGGCACCCACACCCGCGGAAAGACCATCCATGTTGTCAATCATGTTGAAGGCGTTAATCAGGGCCACGATCCAAAGGACACTGAGCACCCACGTCAGCACGGGAAGGTCGATGAACAACGTGAGGCGATAACCCGCAGCCACTGTCGCCACTGCCAGGACGAACTCCGCCATAAGCCGCAGCCACCAGGAGAGCTTCCAACGGTCGTCGGCCAGCCCAAGGAGCATCACGATCGTGGCGCCACCAAGGACCGTCCAAAGCCGACCGCTCTGCGCCCAGACGCCCGGTAGATGCCGGACAACTTCTTCCGGCAACAGGCTCCGCGGAACGATACCGGCAACCCACTCGGGGGTGACCAAGCCGTGCACTGGACGGGCATCAAACGTCAGCCACAACAAAAGCTGTAACACGGCGAACGGTAAGATAATTCCCAACCAGATCGCCAGACCGCCAGAAGTCGGCATGGGGCGGTCGTGGACCTTCCGCGGCCCAGGGCGATCCACGAGTCCCCATTTTGGCCCCCAATTTCGGAGCACAAAACCACCCAGCCAGCTAATGACCAGGGAAGGGACAATTACACTTAGGAACCATGACACGGCGAGGTCACCTCCCGCAAACGCTCGTGCAAATAGTCCCGGCAGCGAGAAAAGAACTCCTGGTACTCCGGCTGCCGGTAATCGGCAAACGTCCATTCATGATGTTCCCAACGGTGATGCCGGTAAAAGAGCGTTACCTCACCGTAGATCCCTAAACCCAGATAAATCCGGTGGGCGAAATCCTTCGTGGAGGCGAGGACCAGCTTCCCCAGTGTCAGATAGCCAGGGTCAATGTTCAGAGGCCGCGGCTCCGGAAACCGTTTCATCTCCGCATACTCGGTCTCCCAGGCATTGGTTTGAATCTTGATTGCTGGCAACCGGCCGGGATCGATCAAATCCGCCGGGGCGAAGAAGACCTTCCGCAGGTCAGGACCCATACTGGGCGTGTAATAATCCGTGTGGGTAAAAGGAAAGGCAGCACTCTCCAGGGCAATCGTTCCCCATTCTTCAACGATCCGTGTTCGCGCCCACTCAATTGCCTCCTCGTAACGACTGAAGACCGCCAAGAGGAGCAACACCGGATCAGGAGCCTTGGGGACACCCATGTTCGAATCTCCTCAAAGGTGGCAAGTGTTACCCGCAAATTGAGTCACCACACCAAGGAACCAAAGGGCGACCAACAACGCGACATACAAACCATGACGCACAAGAACCCACGGGAACGTCCGTGGCCATTCGTGAATCGTCCCAACTCATTCTGTTCTTCCGTCTTACGGGATTGCGTTTTCCGACCGCCGTCTGAGTTTACCCAGCACTCCCGCCGTGATGGGGATGTGACCCGCGTCAATTCCCAGAAAAACACACATTTCGCCAGAGCACAACTCTTGCTTGATTCTACCATGATCCATCACACTAATGGGGAATTGGAGCTGGTGTTTCATGACCCGACTTGTGGCGATATAGGTCGTTGGAAAGGAATGTGTTCCATGACCCAGCAGGGGATGTGGTTTGTTTATCTGGTAACGGTTGCAATGGGGGCCACCATCGCTTTAGGAAACGAACCTGCCTCCGTTTCCGGTCTGAAGTTCACCGTGGAAAAGGCCCCCGAGCTGGAAAAATGGTTCGACGCCACGGAAAACTGGGGCGGGGCCGACGGTGTCTTTTCCATTCCTTTGGAGGAACACCGACTCCTCTTTACCTTCGGCGATACGTTTACAAATCGCCAGCGGCGAAAGATGGTCAACAATTCCATTGCGATTTTGCAGGTGAAGGACAAAACACCGGTCGGCGTCGATTTCTATTTTGGGCAAACGAGCACTGGGGAAATACGTTCGTTTGTGGTCCCCAACGATAACCGCGGGCTATTCTGGCTGGCCCCCGGGCTTCGCGATGGAGCCAAATTACACCTGTTTGCCGCCCATATCGAACTGACACCCAGCGGCGGTCCCTTTGGTTTTCGTCAAATTGGCGAAGTCCTTCTCACGGTAAGCAACCCCGATGATCCTCCCCCACAGTGGCAGATCCGCCAGCAAACCGTTCCGTATTTCCGAAGTGACGAAAACGGCAATACGGTCGTTGGCTCGGCGACCCTCATCCCCGCGGAAGCCGATGCCAAATATGTCTATCTTTATGGATTTGATGAGGAAAAGGCACCCATTTTCCCGATCAAGCATGCCATCGTCGCCAGGGTTCTAAAAGGTCGCGTGGACGAGATTTCGGCATGGGAGTTTTATTGCGGACCGGCCAGATTGCCCGAAAACGCGCAACCCCAAGAGCTTATGAAAGATCAAGACAACTGGACAAACGATTTTCGTCGGGCAACACGGCTCGCCCGGGAGGTGGCCTCGGAGTATTCCGTCTCCTATCTCCCCTGTCTGCGGTCTTACGTCATGGTTTATACCCGACTGGGCCTTTCGCAAGACATCATGATGCGGACCGCGCCGGCCCCGGTCGGTCCATGGAGCGAGGGCATCCGGCTTTATCGGGTACCCGATTTACCCGAGGATCACAAGGCCTTTTTTTACGCGGCCAAGGCCCATCCCAATCTGGCAGCGGATGACGAATTGGTGATCAGCTACGTCGCCAACTCGTTCGACTTTGGCCGACTCGTTCGAACGCCCGACATTTACAGGCCCTGGTTTGTCCGCGTTAAGTTTCTCGAATCGCCGGGGAAATAGAGTCGTCGTGGCGAGCGGTCCGGGGCGCCGATTGGCGCTGGTTCTACGGAGGAGCCAGGTTATCCCTTACGTGCATCAGCTCCCGCTGCGGAGAATCTGCAAAATTTGGTCGTGAAGCAGTCCGTTGCTGCCGACTCCATTCCCTGACGTGAAAACGGCCCGACCTTGCCAATCGGTGAACGTTCCCCCGGCCTCCTCGATAATCGGTTGGATGGCCGCTGCGTCCCAGATCTCCATCAGGGGATCGATCATAAAATCAACCCGCCCGGTCCCCACCAGAAGGTAACCATATCCATCCCCCCAGGTGCGACACAGCCGCGTGGCTGACTGAAGCTGGTGAAAGGCCTCGCGACGGTTGATTTTGTCGAAATTGAGCACTTCACTGGTGACCCATGCCGCCTCGGCCAGTCGCTCGCAACGGGAAACCCGGGCCGGCTGCGGCGGCTCTTCGCCAACTTGATACCACGCCCCACGTCCCCGCGCGGCGTAAATGCATTCCCCGGTGGCGGGAATTCGATCCACACCGATCACAGCTTTCCCCTCACATTCCACACCGATGAGGGTGGCGTACAGCGGAACACCATGAATAAATGATTTCGTCCCGTCAATGGGGTCGATGATCCAGCGAAAACCGCTGGTCCCTTCATCTGTACCCCATTCTTCGCCCACGATTCCGTCGTGGGGAAATCGCTTGTGAATCCCGTCGCGCAGATAGGCCTCGGCTTCTCGGTCGGCCAGGGTCACGGGGGAATCGTCGGCCTTCCGTTCTACGGCCAGGTCGGCACGACGAAAATAGCGAAGCGTGATTTCCCCCGCCGCTCGGGCGGCCTCCACGGCGAAATCAAGACGACTTTGGATTTCACTGGCTGGTCCCACGGCTGGGTCTTCCTATTCCGTTTCAAGCCTGTCACGTTTCAAGGGCATCCCCTCATCCTTAACAACGCGAAACGATGATTATCGCACAGATCGCCCCATCCGTCAGGTACGGATTCTCCGAATGGGCAAGGAACAACCCGAATTTTTTTAACAAAATGATTGTCCGCTCTTTGGTGTATTGCTTTTGGATCATGCTTGAATTAGTATGAGCGCGGTTCTTGAATGCCAGATTCTGCAGGAGCCAAATACATGCCTCTTTTCAAGCTCGCTTGTCCTGGCTGCAAACACGCGTTTAAGATTGAGCTTCCTGAGGGTGCGGAAAGGGGGAAGGTCACCTGTCCGCAATGTCAGACGACTTTTGTCGTCAAGGCGCCTAGAACTCCACCGCCCGCTCCGATTGATTCACCAGCCAATCCCCCGGCAGCATCCGTGGCGACGGCTGAATGGGCGACACAGACTTCAACGCCCGCGGCCGCGTCTTCTCAGCCGGGTACGTCCGCAACTGGAAGTGCCTTTCCTTCGGACGACGACATTCAGACGAGTTCAGCATCAGCGCCTACGGCGTCCAGCCCGGCAGTTCCGGCGTCACTTGAGCCATATGCACCACCGACCGCTGCTGTCTCGGTGGCCCCGGGCCATGGCTGTCCGCTTTGTGGCCGGACAGATCGTTATTACGCCGTCCGTGGAAAGATGCTTTACGATCAAAAAGTCTGTAGAAAATGTTACGGATCATTCCTTAATCGCAGGCAGGCAGCGTTTGTCATTGACATCTTTATCATGTATTTTCTCTCTCTTGCGTCGGGTTTTGTGGGCGGGTTCATCATCGGCTTTCTCATGGCAACAAGCCAAGGTGAAGTCAGCGAGGCACAACTGGCAGCCATTGAGGTTCTTTTCAATCTGGTCGGCTTCGCCATTTATGCCCTGTGGTTTCTATTCAAGGATGGATTCAACGGCGCCTCACCCGGCAAGGCCATGATGGGGATTTGCGTGATCGACGAGCGGACGGGCGAACCCATCGGCTTTGGAGGATCGGCTAAGCGAAACTGGATTATCGTCCTCCTGGGTATCGTACCGTTCGCGTGGCTCATCATCGGCGCCATGATGGGGAAAGGCTACCGAATTGGCGACCAGTGGGCGAAGACAAAAGTCATCTGGAAAAAATACAAATCAAGTCGGGTCTTCGCCCCGAACTATGCGGCAACGTTCGGCTCCGGCCTCTCCGCTTCTTATCATCAAGTTTTGTCTTGACGCCGTTTCAAGTTACTGGTATTAACCGGCACAAAGACGGCTCTTGTTGTCGGCGGAAGGGTTTGCGCGATCTCTCCGGCGGTATCCGCAAACTCAACCGTTTTTTGGCGAGGAGTTGACGACCTTTGACACTCAACTGGCCACGAACAGTCTGTTCCGTGTGCGTCATATGGTGGGCGACGTTAAATGCGTCGGCCCTCCCGCTATTTGCGCAAAGGGTCCGCTTTCCTACAGCCTCGCTAACACAGGACCCCGGACAGTCTATTTACCAGCAGACAACACCTTCGGGTGGAATTACACCCAGCTACACGTCGCCACAATCAGGTTCCACAATACCGGGGTATTCCAGTGCGGGCGTACAAGTCCCCGGCGCAACGTCACCTTCAGCCCCGGTCGGCGGTTACGCACCATCAACCCCCGGTTCAGCGCCGGCTGTGCCCGGAACAACGGGGACCGAGGCCTACCCTTCCCCTTGGTCGCCCATGCCGTCAACGACGCCAGCCACGGGAACGACGGGAGCACCGGTGGGTAGAATGAACTACCCCCCAGGACAGGTTCCCTATTACGCGCCAGCCGGGCCTGGGGTTGCCCCAACACCCGGTGCGGTCTATCAGGGGACAACTCCTCCCCCGCCGTCTTGGGATCCGTACGCCGTTCCCGGAAATGCCACGCCCAGTGTTTTCCCGCAAGGGGGAATCTTCCCCGGAGTTCAAGGCCAGGGCTTTTACAACACGATGATTCGTTTCCGGGAGGCGACGGGGCTTCGGTTCACCTGGATGGGGGGATCAGACCTGGGGGTCGATGACTTGGAACTATACTCGACATTTGCATTCCCCTTTCTCACCACCGCGGGGCCGCCACTGCGGGTGACGCCGGGATTTGCGTTTCACTGGTGGGATGGCCCCGTGTCCTCAGCCCTGCCCGAATCCCAAGACATGCCCGCAGTGACTTACGACGCCTATCTGGACGCGGCGTGGAATCCCCAGATCTCGCCGGTTCTTGGAGGAGAACTGAACGTTCGGGTGGGGGTGTATTCAGACTTCAAACGTGTCACCTCGGACAGCCTCCGATTTCAGGGGGCGGGATATCTTACGTTGACCCTCACGCCCAATTGGAAACTCAAAGGCGGAGTCATCTACCTGGATCGTGTGCGACTCAAGATGCTTCCGGCAGGTGGGGCAATTTGGGTTGACAATCCGAGCAATCCCACGATGGAACTTGCCCTTTTCTTTCCCAGTCCACGTTTTGCGATGCGTTTACCGCAGCAGACCGTGGCTGATGTTTGGTGGTATGTCCGCGGCGACTACGGTGGGGGATCCTGGACTATCAAACGCACAAGTGGCGCTAACATCGGGGCTAGCGAACAGGTCGATTATAACGATTTGAGGCTGGCCACCGGGCTGGAGTTTTATCGCCTGCGAGGTCTGCGCGGATATGCAGAGGTAGGGTTGGCCTTCTCTCGTGAACTGGTTTACGAGGCCGGTTGGACCGATAAATACAAACCTGACGCCTCTGTGTTCTTGAGTGGTGGACTGGCCTTTTGATCGCCCCAGCCCATCCCGCCATCAAATCCCGCGCAAAACGGACTCAAGAGTCAGGCCGATTTATAGGCTATAGTCTTTTGAAGGGGTTTTGTCCCCACACGGTGCCGACAGAAATCACATCCAATTTGCGACAATCCGTTACAATAAAACCGGAGGGCCAGACCCACGGGTTTTCAAGAAAACACCGTATTTGGTGACCACGGACCCGGATCAGCGCATAAGATAGCAGCGCGGCATGAGCACAGAACAACCTCTCGATCCGCAACTTATCGAGCAGACGCGACAGCAAATCAGGCAACTGGTCGCCGAGATCGCTGAACTCTCTTCGCGGACGGAACTCACACCCGATCAGTATTGTGCCGAGTTTTTACCGCGGGTGGTGTCGGCCCTGGCGGCCCTCGGGGGCGTCTTCTGGACAGTAGAAGGCCCTGGGCGGATCAGTCTGACCTATCAGATGAATCTTCAGCAAACCCGCCTGGCGGAAGACGATGAAGCTCGCCAGAAGCACAACCGTTTGCTCCATCGGGTCCTGCAAACAGGCGAGGCTGTTCTGGTCCCACCCCAATCGGGAAGCGGAGAAAACAACGGAGAGGCCAACCCGACGGATTTCCTCCTCATTCTCGGTCCTGTCCGAACGGAATTGGAAGTCGTCGGGGTGGTGGAAGTCTTCCAGCGACCTGACTCGCCACCGGCGGCGCAGAAAGGCTATCTGCGTTTTCTCATGCAGATGTGCGATATGGCCAGCGATTACTTCAAATCGCTTCAGTTGCGCAGCCTGTCGGATCGGCAAAGTCTTTGGTCGCGGTTGGAAGAGTTCACCCGGCTGATTCACCAGAGTCTTGACCCGCGGGAAACCGCGTACATGCTGGCCAACGAGGCCCGACGGCTTATCGAGTGCGACCGTGTCACGATTTCCGTGCGACGCGGCCGGCGACAGGTGATCGAGGCGATTTCTGGCCAGGATGTTGTGAATAAGCGGTCGAACGTTGTACGACTCCTGGGCGAACTGGCAACCGTTGTGGCCGCTGCGCGGGAAAACGTCTGGTTCTGCGGCGACACGTCCCAACTGGCTCCCCAAATCGAAGATGCGATCCAGCAGTATGTGGATGAATCGCATTCCAAGACGGTTATTGTGATCCCATTGGGCCGTTCGGCTCCGCCGCCTGCGGATGAGGCCGACGTGGATCGCCCGGCGGATCCCCCGCCGCCTCTCGGCACGATGATCGTCGAGCAGATTGAAGACAGTCGCATTACGCCCCAATTGCGGCAACGGGTGGAAGTGGTTGCCCAACATGGTGCGGTGGCCCTGGCCAATGCCGTGGAACACAACGAAGTGTTCCTGATGCCGCTTTGGAAGGCGATCGGGCGATCCAGGGTCATCACAGAAGCCCGCATGTTGCCCAAAACTGCCCTGATTGCAGGTGCGATTGTCGTCGTGTTGATGATGCTCATTTTCGCGCCCTGGCCGTACAAACTCCACGCCCGAGGATCGCTCGAGCCGGTTTTACGACGGGACGTGTTTGCTGGGATTGATGGCATTGTGGACGAAGTTCTCGTCCTGCACGGACAGCACGTCAAAGAAGGCGATGTCCTGGTCCGTTTGCGCAACAGCGAACTGAAGCAGCAAATCCTCGAAATTGAGGGGCAGCTTGCAGCCAACCAGAAGCAGGTCGCCACCATCCGGCGGGAACTGGCAGACCTGCGGATGCTGAGCGCCCAGGAACGGAATCGTTTGACCGGACAACTCGCGGAGCTGGAAGCACGCCAGATCAGTTTGACGGCCCAATTGGCCATTTTGCGCGAGAAGGAAAAAGAGCTAACCGTTGTCAGTCCCATCAATGGCGACATCGTGACATGGGATGTGTACAACCGGCTGATTAACCGCCCGGTCAATCGGGGACAAGTCCTGATGCGGGTTGCTGATACCTCCGGCGACTGGGAGCTTGAACTCCATATGTCCGAAGATCGGATGGGCGAAATTGCCCTTGCTCGACAGAAAGTCAAGAACCAGGATCCTTCGCAGGATTTAACGGTGGAATACGTCCTGGCCACTGACCCCGGTCGCACGCGGACGGCCCGCGTCAAGGACATCTACGTTTCAGCCGAGGTCCTTCCCGATGAGGGAAATGTCGTCATGATCAAGGTGGCCGTGGATAAGAATGACTTTGACGCCACCCAGCTTCGCCCGGGGGCCACCGTCAGTGCCAAGGTCCACTGTGGCACGCGCTCGATGGGCTACGCGTGGTTCCGCGATTTGATCGCCTTTGTCCAAACACGTGTTTTGTTCTACCTGTGGTAAAAGACAGTTATCAGGAAGTCATAGGCCAGAGAATCGGAGCGGCATATGGTTTGGTTGTGGGTAACGGTGATGGTCCTGGCGGAGGCGGCCCCGCCCCAGCCGGCGGCGGGTGCGAACACCATCACGCTGGCCAATTGTCCGGTTTCCATTATTGATGAAGCGCAGGTTCCCGCCCGTGTTCAGGGCCAACTTGTCGAATTAACCGTCAAGGAAGGCGATTCCGTTAAACAGCGCGATGTTCTGGGACGTATCGATGACGCGGTCCTCCAGAAGACGCTGGAAGTCAAACAATACCAACTCGAAGCTGCCAAGAAGGAATCGGACAACGACGTGAATGTCCGCTATGCGAAATGGGCAAATCTGGTGGCCGATGCAGAATATCAGCAAGCCATTGACGCCAATAACCGCGCCCCCGGAGCGGTTCCTCAGGCCGAGATGCGACGCCTCCTCCTGGAACGCGGAAAGACCTCACTGGCGATCGAACAGGCGGCCCACGATTTGGAGGTGGCCAAGCTCACTGTTCAGGTTCGCCAGGCGGAGCTTGCCGAGGTTCAAGAGCAACTGGAGATGTACCGAATCGTGGCGCCCCTCGATGGAGTCATCGTCAAGCGTTCTTTCCATACTGGGGAATGGGTAAAACCCGGTGATACCGTTTTTCATATCATCCGCATGGACCGCCTTCGAATCGAGGGAATGGTTCGGGCCGATCAGTACACGCCGGGCCAACTGGCAAATGCCCGTGCGGTCTTTACAGTCAAATTGCCGCACCTTGGCGAGCAACAATTCCAGGGCCAGGTGGTCTTCGTCAGTCCGCTGGTGGAAGTCACGGGCGAGTTTACGGTCTGGGCGGAAGTGGTCAATGTCCGAGATGAAAAGACTGGGCAGTGGCTTCTTCGTCCGGGATTGACGGGGCAATTAGTCATTCAGCTTAATCGTTGACATGGATCCCGTTTCCAGTGAGAAAACGACGGCGAGTAAAAAAGACGCTCATGCTCGGATTCGGGAACAGATTAGAGATAATCGGTCATTCATCGTCCGAACTTGACCTGTCATGGTAACCCTTGCCGATAGCCTGCTTTCTAGTTCCGCGCGGAGGTTGTTGATCCGCAAGCGGGCTGACTTGGTCTCCCAGAAGCAGCGCTATGAGGGCGAGACCTACTACGTCGTCAAAGACCCCGTCGGGTTGAATTACTTCCGCTTTCAGGAGGAAGAATACTACATCCTCAATCAACTCGATGGGAATTCCAGTCTGGATGAAATCAAGGCCCGATTCGAAGCCGAGTTTCCTCCCCAGAAGATCACGCTCGAAGAGCTTCAGCAATTCGTCGGAATGCTCCACCGGAGTGGTCTTGTGGTGGCTGTCGCCCCTGAACAGGGGCGGCAATTGCTCAAGCGTCGTCGGGAGCGCCGAAAACGGGAGTTTCTGAGCGCGCTAGGAAATATCCTGGCCATCCGTTTTCGCGGCATCGATCCGGAACGCCTTTTGACGGCCCTTTATCCCTGGGTTCGCTGGATCTTTCATCCGGCCTTCCTGATCGCCTGTGTGATCCTGTGGATTGCCGCGCTTTTGCTGATTGCCTCAGAGTTTCGGGTGTTCCTCAATCGGCTGCCCACCTTTCATCAATTCTTCACGCCGACCAACGCCCTTTGGTTGGCACTGACGCTGGCCGTGACGAAAGTCCTCCACGAATTCGGCCACGGTTTAAGTTGCAAACACTTTGGCGGCGAATGTCACGAGATGGGTGTGATGCTCCTTGTGCTCACCCCGTGTCTTTACTGTAACGTTTCTGACTCGTGGATGCTCCCCAATCGCTGGCATCGGGCGGCGATTGGTGCGGCTGGGATCTTCGTTGAACTGACCCTGGCCGCCCTGGCCACGTTCGTTTGGTGGTTCAGCGAGCCGGGACTGGTCAATCACCTGGCCCTGAATGTGATGTTCATCTGTTCCGTGAGCACCGTCGTTTTTAACGGCAACCCGCTGTTGCGATACGACGGTTACTACGTCCTTGCGGACATACTAGAGATTCCCAATTTGCGGCAGAAAGCGACGCAGCTTCTCAGCCGGGCAGCCGCCCACTGGTTCCTCGGCATTGAGCCACCGGATGATCCTTTCCTCCCCCAACGAAATAAGGGGCTGTTCGTCCTGTATGCGATTGCCGCCTCGATCTATCGCTGGGTGGTTGTGCTTTCGATTCTGCTTTTCCTGAACCGCTTTTTTAAGCCTTATCGTTTGGAAATCATCGGGCACGCCATTGCCCTTGGGGCTTTGTATGGCCTCGTGGTCCAGCCGTTGTATCAGATCGGTAAGTTCTTTTACATACCGGGAAGGTGGAATCAGGTGAAGAAGCCACGACTTTACATGACTTTGACCGGTCTGGCACTTGTGCTCGCTTTTGTGCTCTTTGTGCCGCTGCCATACCGGGTGATGTGTACCTGCGAAATCCAGGCCAAGGACGCTGCCCCGGTGTACGTCGATGTGTCCGGACGATTGGAAGAGATTTTCGTCCGGCCTGGGCAGGTTGTCCGCCTGGGTGATCCCATTGCTCGCCTGAGCGATCACGACCTGGAAATCGAAATCGGTCGTCTGGAAACTCTGAAACGCCAGTACGGTACCCGACTCGCCGTCCTGGAACGTCGCCGTTCTGAGGACGAAGCCGCAGCCAATGAGCTTCCTTCGCTGCGTGAGGCCCTGCAAACGGTCATTCAGCAACTGGCAGAAAAACAACGGGATCGCAGTCGTCTGTTGCTCCGCGCCCCCTGCGACGGTGTGGTCCTACCCCCATCCTGGAAGACCGTTACCGAGGACAAGAACGCACCGCTCCCCGAATGGTCCGGAACACCGTTGGAACCGCGGAATATCGGGGCATTTCTCCGAGAAGGAGAACTGTTTTGCCTGATCGGTCAGCCAAAGAATATGGAGGCCATCCTTGTGATCGACCAGGCCGATATCGAATTCGTGCAGCCTGGGCAGTTCGTTCGTCTCAAGCTGGACGAATTGCACTGGCGAACATTGACTGGCATCATTGAGGATGTCGCTAAGCGTGAAGTCGAGGCCGCCTCACCGCGGTTGGCAGGAAAGGCGGGCGGCGAACTCGCCACCAAGACCGATCCACGGACCGGAATCGAAAAGCCCATTTCCACAGTCTATCAGGCGCGTGTCCCGCTCACCAATGACGATGGCCTTCTCATCCCCGGGCTACGAGGTCGCGCCAAGGTTCACGTTGACCGTGATCACTGGTTAACCATCGGCCAGCGACTGTGGCGCTTCGTGACACGAACCTTCAATTTCCGGCTGTAACGGAGGGCCTCCGTCGCGGCCCTTGGCGAAAAACAGAAGATTCCGTCAGAAATAGAGATCGCGTTCTTCTGTTTCCCGAATCCGCCGAAGGCGATCCACAAGGGCCGTTTTCCGCGGACCATCAGGGAGTTTGGCCAGTTCGTTTTCGATCAACCGGACGCCGCTCTCGTAGGTCTCCCTGCTTGCATAATCGACCAGATATTCCATCAGTGTGCTGAGGGCGTTGGGCGTGCAGAACCGCTGGATAAATCCCGGGATTGCATATTCCATGAAGTGTTCCCCGGTTCGCCCCAGCCGATAACAGGCGGTGCAGAAACTGGGGATGTATCCATCCGTCAATAACTGACGAATGACTTCGTCCAGGGGTCGCAGATCACCCAGTTCAAACTGTTCGCGTTCCAGAATCTGGGCGTCTCCCATTTCCGTGTAACCCCCAACTTCGATGCGACTCCCGGCATCGATCTGCGAGATGCCGAATTCCATAACGGCCCGTCGCAACTCGGCTGGCTCCCGGGCCGTCAGGATTAAACCCGTGTAGGGAACGGCCAGTCGCAGGACCGCGATTAACCGCTTGAAGTCCTCGTCCGCAACCTGGTATGTGTCGTCCAGCTTCACACCGGCCGCCCGGCGCAACCGAGGAAAACTAATCGTGTGGGGTCCCACGTTGTAGTGTTTCTGAAGGTGCCAGGCGTGACTGACCAGACCGAGGACTTCAAATCGCCAATCGAACAGACCAAACAGGGCGCCAATCCCGACATCGTCACAACCTGCTTCCATGGCACGACTCAGGGCATCGAGTCGCCAGAGGTAATCCGCCTTGCGAGTCTTGCGGGGATGGACCTTGGCATAGGTCTCGTGATGGTAAGTTTCCTGAAAGATCTGGTACGTTCCGATCCCTGCTGCCTTGACAACGGCGTACCCTTCGTGGTCGAGGGGCGCCGCATTGATATTGACACGCCGAATATTCGCCTTGGGCCGTTTGACGGCGTAAACCCGGCGAACACAATCGGCGATAAACTCGGGCGAATAACGTGGATGTTCCCCAAAAACAAGGATCAACCTCTTGTGGCCACGATCTAAAAGCTTAGACACCTGGCTTTCGATCTCATTCGGATCGAGCGTTCGTCGAACGACATCCGGATTGCTTCGCCGAAAAGCACAATAAACACAGTCATTTGTGCACTCACTGCCGATATAGAGCGGAGCAAAGAGAACAATCCGATTGCCGTAGACGTCCCGTTTCAAACGTCGGGCGGCGTCGAAGACTTCTTCCCATAATTCTGGTTGCTGGATGGTCAGAAGTTTGGCCGTCTCCGCGACCGTGAGCGGTTCTTTGGCCAGGCTCTTGGCGATCACATCGCGGACTTCGCCCACTTCCGGGTGTTGTTCCAATAACCCGAACAAATAGGGTTCATCAATGAAATCCACCGCACTTTGGCTCAAACGGTGGGAAAGGGTAAATTGCGACATTTCCTTATTCCTTAAAACCAACTCGGTTGCTTTGCATTCACGCTATTTCGTAATTCGGATTCACGGCGGACACTCTATTACGTCACGGAGCCGTCTTCACTCTCCGGGTTCGCATTGCAATCAGAGAGTGATCTAGCCGAAGCCGATTACCGATCCAACCATCTTGCCGGATGGTAGGGGCAATTCACGAATTGCCCATATGGTTTTCCGCCGAACCGGCAATGCGATTTCTTCGTGAAGCGGTTCATTCTCCTGCTGTTCGATGTCGGTAATTGGGCGACGTTCCTGGTCCTGTCCCCACAGCCCGTCCCAGTGACTCAACACGCGCCTGCAAGCAAGCATGGCACTCGTCAGGTGTTTCCTGAAGGCACGCCTTGTTCGGATAGATTTCGTACCGAACGCGATATCGCGGCGGTGTCAGGTTGGGCATAACGACGTTGGCGCCCCGCACAAGCCCCAATTCCCGCCCATTCCTGCGATTAAGCGTCGCCAAGGCCGTTGTACTGGGGATGTTCGCATGAGGACACAGGAGCCTGGATAAAGCGATGACCTTATACGTCATCAATTCGCTGTTGGGAACCTGCTCACCATCGGGGGCAACTCTGGCGAACGCCGGATCAGCCAGCGGCGTTCGCGGATGAAGGATGAACGGCCCCACGCCGATCATATCGAGATCCATCTCCCGAAACAGCCAGAGGTCATTCGCCAATCCAGCATAGGTTTGCCCCGGCAACCCGATCATGACACCACTTCCCACTTCATAACCCATTTCGCGGAGGCGTTTAAGCAGAAATAGTCGATCCGCAGTTCCGCCGGTCTTCGGGGGATGATAGAGCTGATAAAGCTCCGGTTGCGATGTTTCAAACCGGAGGAGATACCGATCGGCCCCGGCCTTTCGCCATGCCCAGAGTTCCTCCTCGGATCGTTCTCCCAGGCTGAGGGTGATGGCAAGTCCCAACTCACCCTTGATTCGCTTAACAATGTCTGTGACAAAATCTTGAGTCAATGCAGGGTCTTCCCCTGCTTGGAGCACAACCGTGCCGTAACCGAGGGCCGCCGCCTGTCGCGCGGACATCAAAATCTCATCTGCCGACATTCGATAGCGAGCCAACTCCGTATTCGCTGCCCGCAAACCACAGTAGGCGCAAAGTCGTATGCAGTAATTCGAAATCTCAATCAATCCTCGAAGATGGACTTCACCACCGACGAACTCCTGGCGAACGCTGTCGGCCCATTGCCACAAGTGTGAAAGCCGGGCCGGGTCCTCCTCCTGCAACCACGCGAGGACTTCGCCACGACTCAACTGGGGTTCCTTAATCACCCTATTCATCGGGGGCAATTTATCTTCTTGGGAACAGGCCGACAATTCACCTCTCGGGGTCCCAAACCCAATTGCTGGACCGCGAGCGCTATCCCAATTATACGATTCGAGAGACGTCAAAGTGCTTTGCCTCCGTTCGGGAAGCCCTGGGTACAGGAGTCAATCTATGCCTTTCTGGTGACTAATCTTCCCTTTTCTCGGAAAGCGGGGTAATTTCAAAAAAGGACGCCCGCGCCGGGAGATTTCGCACAACTTTAAACGACCTTCCTGCCATGGTCGCAAATAGCCACCCGCCGGGTGTTAAGAAAACATTGTTTCTCGGCTCGATTCGACTATTGAGACTTACATCCCCAACAGGGGGTTTTCGTATGCCGCGTCGTAATCTTCAGGTCCTTGTCCTGGCCATTATCGTCTGTCTTCTTTGCGCCTATCGCAGCTCGCGGTACACCCGCGTCCTGACGTACGCCCTGGAGCAAATCCAACTGAAGGCCCTAGAACCAAAACCGGCCAAAGAGCTGACTGAAGGCGCCCTTCGCGGGATGATCGGTGTTCTTGATCCGTATTCGGATTACATTAGCGAAGACGAACTGCCCAAGTTTGAGGAGGAATTGGATCGGCAGTTTGCGGGCGTTGGTCTGGAAATCTTTCTTGATCCCAAGTCCCAGCGTCTCTGTGTGGCCAGTCCGCTGCCTAACACCCCTGCCCAAAAGGCGGGAATTAAACCCGGTGATTACATTCTGGCCATCGACGGTCAATCCACCGGCGGTCTGACCCTGGAAGAGGCCGGGCGAAAAATGCGCGGTGAGCCGGGAAGCGATGTTACCTTATCCATTCAGACGCCCGGTGAGGAAAAACCCCGCGATGTGAAACTGGTCCGCGAAATCATTCGGGCGGAAACGGTCCTCGGGGATACCCGAAATCCCGATGGGACGTGGAATTACACCCTTCAATCCCATCCTGAAATCGGTTACGTTCGAATCCCCACTTTCGGTGAGGACACAACCGCCCAACTCAAGAAGGTTCTGCTCGACTTGAAAGCCAAGAATATCCGCGGACTTGTCCTCGATCTGCGAAACAATCCCGGGGGACGGCTGGAAGAAGCCGTTGCCATGTGCGATCTGTTTATCAAGTCCGGAGTCATTGTGACGACTCGGTATCGCAATGGACAAATTAAGAAACGTTATATGGCAAGTGGACGCCCCATCTGCCCAGACCTACCGATGAGTGTCATTATCGACCACTTCAGTGCAAGCGCCAGCGAGATCGTCGCTGCGTGTTTGCAGGATCACGGACGTGCCACAATTGTCGGCGAGCGATCATTCGGGAAAGGAACGGTGCAGGAGTTGATCCAGTTGGAAGCCGGACTGGGGATGCTGAAACTGACCACGGCGGCCTACTGGCGTCCCAGCGGTAAGCAGATTCACCGCATGGGTGATGCTCCCGAAGATCAACAGTGGGGTGTGCTGCCCGACCCCGGCCTGGAGGTCAAGCTCGACCGGGCAGAACAGGACATGCTTGCCCGATATCGGGCATTGCGAGATATTTACCTTCCGCCGGGAAGCCCTAAACCAGCAGGGTTTGACGCAATCCCGAAGGATTTTCGGGACCGCCAGCTCGACGTTGCCGTCGAGACCATTCTCAAGAAAAAGTGAACTCCGCTTCAGGACTCGGTTAAAAAGGGGTTGCTTTGTGGCGAAAACTTGCGGATAAAAAACCTATCACGCATCGACAAAGAATTGAGGTGAGTTGCAGGTTCACGTGGCGGCACAATTGAAGGCAATAGAGTCATCACCGGAGAGCGTGGGAAAGAGCACACGGACCGTAGCCGTCCTTGGCTCGACGGGAAGCATCGGTAAAAGCGCCCTGGAAGTCATTGCAGCTTCCCAGGGCGGATTGCGCGCCGTTGTTTTAGTGGCGCGATCAAACGCGCAACTTTTATTCCAACAAGCCCAGGAACAGCGCCCCCGTCTGGTAATTGTGACCAATCCTGATGCCGCGGCAGGGCGATCTCGGGCGGAGTTACCCTCGGGCACAGAGCTTCGCGTTGGTTACGACGCGGTGTTGGACGCGGTGGCCGCCGAGGACGTGGACATGGTGCTCTCCGCGTTCGTAGGGATTGCTGGTCTGCGGGCAACGTGGGCGGCCATTGAGGCGAGAAAGACGGTCGCCCTGGCGAACAAGGAAAGTTTGGTGGTGGCTGGTCCCCTCATTACCCGCTTGGCCCGCGAACGGGGAGCCAAAATCCTCCCGGTCGATAGTGAACATTCGGCGATTTTCCAGGCGCTTCACGGAGGCCAAGAGCGAGAAGTTCGGCGGATTATCTTGACTGCCAGCGGCGGGCCATTCCGAAATCGGAAATTGACGGACCTGGCTTCTGTCACCGTTGAAGAGGCATTGGCCCACCCCACCTGGAAGATGGGGAAAAAGATCACGGTCGATTCCGCCACGTTGATGAACAAGGCCCTGGAGATCATCGAAGCCCGTTGGTTATTCGGCGTCAACGCCGACCAGATTACCGTTGTCATTCATCCCCAGTCGATTGTGCATTCCATGGTCGAGTTCGTGGACGGGTCGGTGATTGCCCAACTCAGCCCGCCGGATATGAGACTCCCCATTCAGTATGCCCTATACTTTCCTGAGCGAAAGCCCGGTATTGCCCGCAAGATCGACTGGTCCACGGCCATGGAACTGCGATTTGAGCCGCCAGATTTGGAGCGTTTTCCCGCCATCCGGCTGGGGTTAGAGGCAGCACGTTTAGGGGGCACGGCCGGGGCTGTCCTCAACGCCGCAAACGAAGCCGCGGTGGAGTGCTTTCTCCAGGGACGATTGCGTTTCGATCAAATTGTTCCCATATGTGCAAAAGTACTGGAAGCCCACCCCTTTGACCCCTCGCCAAGTCTCGAAACGATTTTTGGCCTGGACACCTGGGCCCGTAAGGAGGTTGAACGTTGGATATAAACATGTTGTTTTTCGCTTTCCTCGGTGGGGCCGCGTGGCTGTATGTGCTGATGGTCATTGTTGGCCTGGGGCTGATTATTTTCGTCCACGAGCTGGGACATTTTGTGGTGGCCAAGCTGTGCGGCGTTAAATGCGAGAAGTTTTACCTGGGATTTGACTTCTTCGGGCTGCGGATCGCCCGTTTCCGATGGGGAGAAACCGAGTACGGTATTGGGATCGTCCCACTGGGCGGTTATGTCAAAATGCTAGGACAGGAAGATAATCCTGCGCGGCTCCGCGAGGAATTCGAACGGGCCAAGGCTGCTGGAGATGCCGCTAGTCAATCCTCCACGGGCGAGTCGTTGGCCAGTATGCAGGAGGCCCTTTACGACCCGCGAAGTTACCTGGCCAAGAGCGTTCCCCAGCGGATGGCCATCATCTCGGCCGGCGTTGCCATGAATCTCGTTTTCGCCTTCGTGGCAGCCGTGCTGGCTTATTTTATTGGTGTCCAGGAAATCCCCTGTGGCGTCGGTCAAATTGCCCCGGGTGAAGGGGCATGGCGGGCCGGGATTCTGCCGGGCGATAAGATTCTGGAGATCAACGGGCAGAAAACGCATCGTTTCCAAGACCTCCAGCAATCGATTTCCCTGGCGCGACGGGGTCAGTCGGTCACGATGCGGATTGAACGTCCCACCCCGGAAGGTCCCAAGGTGCTGGACCTGGAACTTGTGCCCGACCGGATCCGTGTCGTGCCGACCATCGGCGTCACGAATCCGCAACTTCCCATCCTTGCCCAGCCACCGTGCTATCCCGGAAGTGCCGCCGTGGAACTCCTCGCCAAGCTCCGGCCTGGTGCAGAATTGAAAGCCATCAATGGACAGCCCGTTGCCAGTTTCGCCGATATTTCGCGCCACTGGGCGCGTTCCTGGGGTGAACCTGTCAAGTTGACCTTTCGAACTCGCAGCGGTGCAGAAAAAGACTCCCGCGAAGAAGAACTTGTTTTGAAGCCCACAGCCGTTCGTGACTTCGGACTGGTCTTCGAGTGTGGCAGGATTCTCGCCGTTCGGTCAGGTTCGCCGGCAGAAATCGCCGGGGTGACACCCGGCGATAAACTGGCGCAAATCGTTTGCCCCGAGGGCTTGAATTGGAATGGCAACGTCATGCGTCTGCCTTATGTTCTTCAGCAGGCCCTCCGCGACCAACCCGTGGGAATTCCCATCCAGCTCGTAGTCAAGAGATCAGAAAACCAGGGAAATGCCGGTGCGAGCCTATCGCTTTTGCGTTCGGCCGTGGCTAGCGACAAAAAGCCCGGTGAAGACAGTGCGACGCTGACACTTGACGTTACGGCAAGGTCTGCGGAGTCTTTTGCTGATCTCAATACAGGCGACAGTCCGTTGGAGATTCCTCAACTTGGGATCGTGATCGAGGTCCTCCCCCGAATTCGCGCGGTAGAGCCGAATTCGCCCGCGGCTGCCGCGGGGTTGAAACCGGGCGATGAGCTGATCAGCGTGACCGCCATTCCCCCCAATCTTGATCCCAAATCGCCGTTGGGAAAACTGGCGGAACACTTCCAGATGAAGAAATTCACGGTTCGATTCGATCTTGAACGCGGTGAAGAAAAGGGAACCTGGCCCTTTTTCTTCCGCGAACTGCAGAAGATGGTTGCCGGCACGGAAGTTGATTTGGTCATACGGCGTCCGAAGTCGGACACCCCGCAGGAATTCGAAGAGGTAAAATTACATCTAGCGCCGCAGGTTGCAGAAAACTGGTTTCTTGGCGAACGCGATTTGATCTTCGAGCCGATGACGTTTGATCTCCGTGCGTCGGGCTTGGCCGAAGCCATCAGCATGGGGGCCACAGAAACCTGGACATCGATCACCCTCATTTATCGGATTCTCAACAGTCTCGGCCGGGGTGACGTATCACCCCGTGCGCTTGTCGGCCCAATTGGTCTGGTTCAGGCCGCCTATCGGGTCGCATCTCAAGGTCTTGGTCGATTTCTGCTCTTCCTCACGCTTCTCAGTGCCAACTTGGCGGTGATCAACTTCCTGCCAATCCCCGTCCTCGATGGAGGACACATGGCGTTCTTGATTTATGAAGGAGTTCGCGGAAAACCGCCAAGTGAGGCGGTGTACGTCGGCTTATCCTACGTGGGATTGGCCATCATCCTGGGAATCATGCTCTGGGTCTTTGGCCTGGATTTGGGTTTCATCTCCCGATAGATGGGTCCACAGCACAACCGGATCCCTAACAAGTCACGGCTGGGCATCCGAGTCGTGAACTGTGAATGACCACACAAGGTCGGGACATTTCGCGATTTATCCCGACCAGTGTTTTCGTCATCGCTCTGTCGGCTAGCCAGTTCAAGAATCGGCGATTTGGTCCTAACTCGAATGTTGGGTTGGCTTTGCTGGAAAGGCACAGACCTATAATGGGTTATGCTGTTCTGGAATCCTCGGAACCGAACTTGAGCATTGTGGATGGATGAACGAGGTCCCGTCATGTCGCGACTTGTGGCTATTGGATTGGGATCGAATCTCGGTGAATCGCTGACGATCTTGCGCGGTGCATGTCGGGCCATGAACGACTTGCCACAGACACGGGTCCGGGCCGTGAGTCGCGTCCGCCTCACTCGTCCTATTCTTAGTCCGTGGCGGAAAATTGAAAATAGACCAGAAAACGACAACGCTTTTCTCAACGCCGTCGCACTTTTGGAGACGTCCCTTTCCCCGGTGCAGCTTTTGGAAAACCTCATGGCGATTGAGCAGAGATTTGGCCGAGAACGGACCCATCGCTGGGATCCCCGCACGCTTGATTTGGATATTCTCCTCGACGAGGCCGGATCATACTGCGATGAGCATCTTCTCATCCCTCATCCCCGGCTGGCATCGCGATTATTTTTCTTGATGTGCCTTGAAGAACTGCTTCCGGAGTGGCGGCATCCTTGGTGCGATTTGACAGTCCGGGAGATGATTCAAGTCCTTTCGAGCAGGCCATCTTATTTAATAGCTGAGATACATACGTTAGACGAAAGGGCCGCTCCAAACGGGAACGCTGACTCCCTGCCGAACCCTTATTTGGATATCACTACCCTGTATGGCTTGCTCTTAAGGACTCTCAACGCGGAGTTTGAGAATTCGCGCAAATCAAAAAAGTTGTCATGGCAAATAAATGATTTGCCTTACTTCGGCTGGAATGATACTCGATCATGTTTGCGAGCGGGATGCCCCGTCGTGCAGATATGCTCCATCAATTGGATGAGCAAGTCAGAACAGCAGACCGAGGAGGAAGACTGGCCACGACCGCGTCTCATCCTTCTCGGTCCAGGAGCTAAGGGGATACTATGGGGACCGGAGTCCAAACAGGCACTGCAAGAGAGGGACCATTCCTCGGCGGGATTGCCAGACCTTTCTCTGCTCCGCGCATGTGCTACCCCTGTCGGCTTTGTAGAGCATTCCGACACGATTACTTGGTTCGAGCACATCATGGCGGCACTCAAGGCCTCCGAGGAATCGGGTCGTCCTCTCGGAGAGTTAACATGACGGACGGCGAACCTCGCTTCCACCTGATCGGCGCCGGACTGTCCGTGCGCTGCCGGCCGTTAGCACGTACCAACCACCGCCAGGCTGTTCCAAAAACGAGAACCTCAGGCCTTCGTCCTACGACCTTCGAAATCCGTCCTTCTCAGACCGAGGTGCGAATGCGGGACAGTAGTACCCGGATTGTAAACGAGCTGCCGTCGGGGGCAATTCATGAATTGCCCCTACCAAAGCCTTTACAATCGCTTTGCGCTCACCTAATGGATCGGGCAAGCCGATTGGGGTGTTGACCTATTCCACCATCGGCGCATCCATCAGTCATGGCTGTACCAATCATATGTGCCGCGCTTGTAGGTCTCGTACTGGCGGTCGAACGAGTCGCGGTTGTAGCGATACACATCGTCGATCGTGTTGCTGATGTCCTGTTGTGCACGGATCATTGGCTGGAACACATTGGGACTTAACTGGGGGCCTTGTGGAAATTGCCCGAAACTCGGCTGCATGGGCATCGAAGGAGACGACTGATCTGTCGGAACTATGGCCCCAACGAACATGATGAACACCACAACGCAGAGAGCGAGTGTCCCGATGGCCACGGGTACGGCGCGCTTTGGATCCCGGTCCACGTATTGGCGGATTATCGAACGCCGTCCCCACCACACCGGGTAAAGCCAGCAAACCAGGTTGTAGGCCGCCGATTGGAAAGGGCTGAGGTTCCCAGGCTCGCCAGCATGCGACAGTTTTGTCTGTTCAGGCGATTTTGTGGAATCCGTTGTGGAATTGTCCGGCAATGGCGGCGGCCCATCTTGTCGCGGATGTTCGCCCACCGATGTTTCGCCAGCGGCTTGTTGTGCCTCAAGCAACGGCCCGAATGTCTGAGATAGCTCGGCAATCTCGCTTACCGGTTGCCATTGGGGCTGTCCCACACACCAGGCGAGGGTCTTACCCGTGATCGTGCCGTTGGCGATGAGCTTTCCAATTTCTGTTTCGTCTAGCGGTCCAATAACCTTGCCTTGGACACCAAAGTAGTATTCTTTGATCAAAGTTGGCATATGCGAATCTCCAGAAAGAAGACACCGTTGCAAACCCGTTGGCGTCGCTTTTCACTGGTGGATCGAAATTCGCGACAAGCTGGTCAGCATCGATATGACCCGTCCCTGCCTGCTTCCTTCATAACAGCTCGCCGCGACTTACGACCCAGCAAAACCGACCGGTGTCTGCAACTTGCGGTGACACGGTTACGCGCGACCTCGTTATGTTCGGGAGTCCCCCGACCCGGGAAAAAGCTGAGAAAGGACCTTCCCGGCCTCCTAAGAAAAGCATAGGTCACAAAAGACCCACCTATTGGGGGGACAAGTGCTTTGGGCGGAGAACGACCGACAATTGAGCCATGCGGCAAGAGACAATCAGGCGCCTCGCCGGAACTACACGTGCGTGGTTCCAAAGGAGATGAGCTGACACTGGCCGCGAGCAACGTTATACCGCGTCTCACCCGCGTCGTGGCACTCTTCTCCGGAGGCCTGCTTTCGGGTTCGTTTTCTGTGGTAAAGTAAATGTTTTGGCGAAAAGCCACGATGTGGGTGAGATTCTACGTCAGAAATTTTGTGTCATCGTGGCAATCGTCTCGGAAACATAACTGTGGTAAAGGAATCGTCCCATGGCCACTCCCGTTGTTTATCGCTCAGCCCAGGAAATGCGGGCCTACACACGAACAGCCAAACAGGCGGGTCGTCGCGTCGGTTTTGTGCCTACAATGGGAGCACTCCACAAAGGGCACCTCAGTCTGGTTGAGACTGCCGCCAAGGAATGCGAAACTGTGGTGGTCTCGATTTACGTCAATCCAACCCAGTTCGGTCGTGGGGAAGACTTCGATCGTTATCCGCGAAATCTGCAACAGGATTTGAGCCTCCTCGCTGCGTATCCCGTGGGGGCGGTATTCGCGCCCACCGACAGCGAAATGTATCCCAAGGGCTTCGATACCTGGGTTCAGGTGGGTCAGATTGCCGAACCCTGGGAAGGGACGTGCCGTCCCGGGCATTTCCGCGGTGTGGCCACGGTGGTGTTAAAACTTTTCAATCTCGTCGAACCTGATATTGCCTATTTTGGAGAAAAAGACTATCAGCAGCTTCTGGTCGTCAAGCAGATGGTTCGCGATTTGAATATCCCGGTGGAGATTCGGGGATGTCCGACGGTGCGAGAACCCGACGGCCTGGCCATGAGTTCGCGAAACCAATACCTTTCTCCGGACGAGCGTCGCGATGCCCTTGTGCTCTTCCAGAGCGAGCGACTGGCCCAGCAGCTTGTGGATAGCGGCGAGACCGATGCTGCAAGAATCACGCAGGCGATGCGGGATCATATCTTGCGCGTTCCTTATGCCAAAATCGACTATGTGGCGATCGTTGACCCAGAAACGCTCCAGGAGGTATCCACAGTCAACCGTCCCGTGCGGGCTATCCTTGCTGTTCGCCTAGGTGGAACGCGCTTGATCGATAACATGGAAATTACACCGAAGCCGGTTTGATACGGGACACCGGACCCACTCATGCAATGACCACAATCGCCAGTGTGACGCCTGGGCATCAAGAGGATCAGCGAATTTTGGGGCATCCGGGAAAACCCTACACATCGCTTGATACGGCTCTGCAAAAGGATCACAACACTCATGTGGCGGACGTTGCTTTATATTCCCGAAAAAATCGGCAACACACCTTTACTCGGGTTCGGTATCCTCTTCTGGCTTTGGATCATCTTCACCGCGGGGCTGCTCTGGTGGCAGGTCCGCCGCCACGGTTGGACCAACGACATCTGGAGCACAATGGTCCTGTATGGCATCGTCGCGGCGCTGATTGCCCTGGTTCTCCCCCGCGTGTGCGTCGATGTGCCCGGTGTTTTCGACAGCAACGGCCATCCTGTACGCGGCCTGCCGATCCGTGGTTACGGCTC
>Ga0067045_1002478_pt1 | contig 104413 bp, 108 predicted proteins | sample TerdegcTABiofilm_FD_59184 | JGI IMG/M metagenome (GOLD analysis project Ga0067045, IMG submission 59184) | Combined Assembly of (Gp0054472, Gp0054536) Wastewater bioreactor microbial communities from Singapore -Terephthalate degrading...
ATTTATATCCACATATTGAGTATCTGAGACGTGTGTTAATAAAGTTTATACCAGTTGCATTTGGACCAACAGTTACATCATGATAACCATTAGATGGAGATGAGATTGACCATCCATCCTTTAGAATCTCTCTTATTCTATATGTTCCAGGAAGAAGGTTCGTGAAGCAGTAACTTCCATTTTCATCTGTTGTTACTTTTGGTTCACCTGTATCCCAACTTCCATTACTGTTTGAATCTATGTATATCTCCCAGCCACTAAGAGGAGCATTGTTGTTATCTCCATCATATTTATATCCACATATTGAGTAGGTGTTTTGTATTATTTCTACTTTGTAATCTTCAACTTCACCATCATTCTCTAAACGAGTATATGATGGGTTATTTACTGAATAACTTGTAAATCTAAATCGTGCAAAAGTAAAGCCTATACTTGCATTTGAAGGTACAGTAAAAGATAAATTATTAGGACCTGCAGAAAGCGGTTGATTTGTAAAAATTTGTTCTCCTGGGTCTGCCCAATCTCCATCAATATTGAAATCTAACCACGCATTTAAATACCCATTTACTGAGGCTACAACAGTAACATATGTTGTTAGTCCTGGAGCAATTGAAGATGTAAAAGTAACTCCATCCTCATCATCAAGATTATTATTATCATCTCCTAATGCATTTGGATCAGGTTGACCATCAGTTTCTGAATCAATTAGAGTACCTAAGTAAATTCCAGTAAATATTTTATGTCGAGCTCCATTGTTTACAAGTAAAGTAGGATAAACTGGATCTGGTGCATCACCAAAATCATATTCATGAACTGTTACTATTGCTGTATCTTCTCCATAATCTCCATTATAATGGTAACTACTACCACTTTTATCATAAATAAATGGTCCAACATAAGTAATACCAGGTGCTTTTGCTAGTAATGTCCAAGTTGATGTCATTATAAAACCACCCGTATTAGTCATCATTAAATCAGAAGTTGGAGGTGTCGGTGGTGTTGTACTAACACTTATGGGTTCAACTACTGCTGGGTCATATCCTACTATAGGTATAGTTACTATATCATAGGTTGTTGCAGTATAAGCTTGCACTTCTAATGTAAATATCTCTCCTACACCTGGATTTGAGGAAGATGGGGTTATAGATATTACATAATTTCTATTTTGTGAAACTAATTTTTCTACATATAAAGACCCAGCTATTGGATTTGGTGTAATTAATGATATATTATTGCCAGATACAGTTATTGAATAATCTCTACTTGTTAGGTGTGCATTTTTAGTTCTTTCAACAACAACTAAGAAATATACATCTTTTGTCGTTCCTGCTGAAATAGTACCTAAATCCTTCGTATTAGTTTCATTTGGGTGAAGGTTTATGTAAGTATTTGTTGAAGTCCATGAAAATGCTGCTTGAACATTTGTTGCATCTTCTGAACCTGTATTATTGATATGAATTTGAATTAGGAATTCTGCTGGTCCTTCATTATGAGGAGGACCTGGTTTATTACTATCAAGTCCAATTGTATCCCAGGAGCCTTTGGTTAAAGTAAGGGTAGTTGCAGCTTTTACAACTTTTAACCCTGAGAAGGTGAAATTAAAGATAAGAGATGAGATAATAAAAAGAATTAAAAGAATGACAAACCTATTTCTTATTTTCATTCATTCCTCCATTAAATTATTTAGGGATTGGGTTTGCCATTGGCTCTATCCTGTTTTTTAGGCAACCATCTGATAAACAGGATTTCATAGCCTCCCCTGCAATATATATTTATATTTTAAATATTAAATTAATCATCCTAATTTGTCAAGAGTATTTATAATCTTATAAAAATTAAATTATTTTAAAAATTAAAATTTTTTAATAAAATATAGTTTTAATGGGCTTTCTTGAAAATTATTAATACATATTTTTTGATTTATAATTTTAACTTTAGTTTCATTATCGTTAAATTTTACTAAATATTCACCATCTGGAGGTATTAGTTTTAAGTGACTAATGGATAAATTGTTTTCTAAAGTAATAAAATATGGATAGGTTAAAAATTGGTTTGCTTTTTCAATTTCGCCTTTTTGAATTAGATTTCTAATTTTACTACTGCTTATTTTTTCTCCATCAAATTTTTCTTCTTCTATTATAATTAATTCAATATTTTTTTCTTTCAAAATTTTCTTTAAGAATTCTACATTACCTTTTCTATCTTTACCAAATTTAAAATTTTTACCAACCAAAATCCTTTTTATCTTTAGATATTTTAAAATTAATTCAATAAATTCTTTTGGTTCAAGTTCTTTTATATTTTCATCAAAGGGTATTGATAAAAGAAAATCGATTTTATAATTTGATAAGATTTTTGCCTTTTCTTCTGATAAAAAAAGAACTTTTGATTCTCTTCTGAAAAATAAAAATGGTGGTGGGAAAAATGATAAAATAAGACTTTTTTCCTTGAAAGATGTTAATTTATTAATTATTTTAAGATGCCCTTTATGAATTGCATCAAAGGTTCCAATAGTTATATTTAATTCATCTTTAATTTCAATAAATTTATCAAGTAATATCATCTGCTTTTAAAATTCTAACTGGTTTTAATTCTCTCATTTCTTCAAGATATTTACCAATTCCAACTGCATTTTGATAGGTATCAAGAATAAGGACAAATCCTCCTTTAAGGTAGGGGTGTTCATATTTTATACTATTTCCTGTTCTAAATAAAAATAATCTTCTATCAGGTAAGATAATTTTTGGAATAAAATCGAGAAAATCACCTATGGACATTATAATATTATTTTTAGAATCCTTTTCAATATTTTCCAATATTTTATCAATATGAAAGCTTTCTTTAATTTCAAGTTTACCAACAGCAGTCCTAACAAGAAATGAAAGAGTTCCAAAAGTGTTTAATCTTTCCCCAAGATCTCTTGCTACACTTCTCATATAAGTTCCAGATGAACATAAAATTTTAAATTTCAGTTTTGGAAAATCGCCTTTAATAAAATCAAGAATTTCAAATTGATAAATATTTATTTCTCTTTCTTTTAAAATTACATTCTCTCCAACTTTTGCAAGTTCATATGCTCTTTTACCAGAAATTCTTTTTGCAGAAAATTTTGGTGGCATCTGATTTAAGGTTCCAACAAAATCATTTTTTATATTTTCTATATCATTAAGAGTAATAAAAGATGAATTTTTACTATTAGTAATATTTCCCCAGATATCATCTGTATCTGTTTTAATTCCAAAAGTAATCTCTCCTTCATACTCTTTTGGTAAAAGAAAGAGAAGTGAAGTTAATTTTGTTGCCTCTCCAATCAAAATTGGAAGAACACCCTGAGCCATAAAATCAAGAATTCCACCATGCCCTACTTTTTTGAAACTACCAACTTTTTTAATAAATGAAAGTAAACCAAAAGAAGTTATTCCAGGAGGCTTAAAAACATTTATTATTCCCGATTTTTCACTCACACATTAACTCCCTACAAATATCTTTTAGTACCTTTTCAGGGTCTCCCTTAAAATCAAAACCAGCAGCATTCATATGTCCCCCTCCACCATATTTTATGGCAACATTAACAACATTAATATCGCCTTTGCTTCTCATACTTACTTTATAATTTCCATTGTTTTTCTGTTTAAATAAAATTGCAACATTTGCTTCATCAGATTTATTTAAATACTCAACAACGCCTTCCGCGTCTTCTTCTTCTGCTTTAAATTCTTTAAAGTCATCAAGAGTTAATATTGAATAAATAACACCATTTTCTTTTTTCAGCTTTTCAAGTGCTCTTCCAAGAATTCTTAAAGCCCTTAATGGTTTCATGCTATAAACCATTTCAGATAGATAAAAAGGATTTGCTCCATTTTTTACAAGATATGTTGCTGCCTTGAATGTATTTAAATTTATATTTGGAAATCTTAAACCTCCTGTATCAGTCATTAAGCCAGTGTATAAAGCATTTGCTATATTTTTATCAATTTTAATTTTTGCTCTTCTTAATAATTTAAGAACAAGTTCTGATGTTGAAGATGATTTTGGGTCGATGTAGTTAAATTTTGCATATGAAAAATTTGAAGGGTGATGGTCAATATTTATTAATGTTTTTATTTTCAATAACTTTTTTTTTAAGTTTTCAACTCTTCCAATATCAGCACAATCAAGAATAATTCCAACATCAAAATCACCATCAAAATCATTTTGAACTTTTTCGCTTCCCTTTAAAAAAGAGTATATTTTTGGAACCTTATTTGGTAAAACAGGTATAACGTCTTTTTTTAATTTTTTCAATGCAAAATATAAACCAAGAGTTGAACCTACTGCATCTCCATCAGGATTTTCGTGTGAAATTATCAAAAATTTTTTATTTTTTTTTATTTCATCAATTATTTTTTTCATCTTTTAACTTATTTAAAATTTCTATGACCTTCATTCCTCTATCAAGATTTGTATCTTCCTTAAAATGAAGAATAGGTGTATATCTTAGTTTTAACTTTCTTCCAATCTCTTCCTGAAAAAATTTTGTTGCTGATTTTAAACCATTAAATATGGCTTCTTTTTCTTCTTTATTATGAACATATACATAAACATCTGCTTGTTTTAAATCATTTGAAAATTCAACATCAGTAATAGTTATATATCTTTCTCTAATTCTTGGGTCCTGAATTTTTTCTCTAAGAATTATAGATAGTTCCTCTTTCATCATTTTTTTTAGTTTTTCTGCTCTGAATCCTTTCATCGTTTAATTATACCATTATGTTTATGTTGAAATAAAAAAGCCCCCTTAATTATGGGGGCAAGTTTTTTAAATAAACTACTCTTCTAATGTTTCAGGCATATAGATATTTTCATTTCTTTTAAGAAGATCATCAGTTGCTGGTTCAAAATCAACACCTACCATATCTCTTATGTATTTTTTAACAACTGCATCCCAGTACTCCTTTGTTACATAGTAAACTCTTGCTCCACCAAGTTCATGTTGATATTCTGGCCAAGGATATGAAGGTTGTGCCATTCCAACTCCCCATCTTTTCCAACCATTATAACTTTCATAAGTTGCCCAGAACTCTTCATTTTCAAGAATTTCAAAAGCATAATGTGTTTTTGCATAATACATGATAGCACCAATTTTTCCACCACGTCTAAAAGCCATTGTATGTAAAGAAATATTTATTTCTTTATTCAGTAATCTTCCATTTGCAAATCCAACAACTTTTCCATCAATAATTCCAAGAAGAGTGTATGGATCTTTTAACCTGTTTCTATACCATCCTAATACTTCTGAATAAACTCTTGCACCAACTATATCATAAAAATCATGATCAATATCAAGAAATTTTCTTAAATAATTTAAAAGTGTTGGTGCTTCTTCGAGTTTTGCCTCTCTTATTAACATCGTTTCACCAGTAGATAATCTTACAGAAACTGGCTTCCATGGTTTTAGATGTAATGATGGACCTGATAAAATTGGTTCAATTTCTGAAACATCAAAAATAACTTTGTCTTCAGACACCTTTTCAGGCGGGTTTTTTCTCATTGCTCGATCCTCCTTAAATTGAAATATAAAAAATATTTTTTAAAAAAGACTTTAAGTTCATTATATTTACTAATTATTTGTTGTCAAGTTAAAAAAATGGATATATAATTTAATGGATTTTTTTAAAAAAGGAGGAAGTTATGTATCTTCTTTTACTAGTATTGAATAATGAAAATCATGTTAAAGAAGTTCTTGAAAGATTTATAGATATAGATGTTAGAGGTGCTACAGTTATCAATAGCCAAGGTATGGGTAGAATAATATCTGAAAAGGTACCTATTTTTAGTTCTCTAAGAAATATTTTATCTGGTGAAGAAAATAGAGTTAATAATTTCACAATTTTTTCAGCAATAAAAACAGAAGAAACATTAAATAAAGCAATTGATGTGGTTCTAAGTGTTGTTAAAGATATCAATAAACCAGGTACAGGAATTTTATTGGTTCTCCCAATTTTAAAAATTTATGGATTTGCAAATAATTCTCTAACACAGGAAAAATAAATGAACACACTTCTAAATATTGGTATCATTTTAATCTCAGGATTAATCTCTTCTGTAATATTAAGAAAATTAAAATTACCTGATGTTTTAAGTTATATATTGGTAGGTATCTTAATTGGAAATTCTTTTTTTAATATAGTTAATCCAAAAATAATAAAATATGAAAATCTTTTAACCTCTCTTTCGCTTGGTTTTATTGCATTTTTAATTGGCGAGTCTTTAAGAATTAAGGATTTAAAAGAGATTGGAAAATCTGGAATAATTGTAACAATTGTTCAAGCAATAGTAACTACTTTTATTGTTTTTATTGGATTTTATTTATTATCTTATTTTAAGATTATAAAAATAAATTATTCATTTGAACTTTCTTTGATTCTTGGGGTAACAGCAACAGCAACAGCACCTGCAGCAACATTTTTAGTTTTAAGACAATATAGAGCCAATGGTCCTTTAACTAATTATATACTTATGGCAGTTACACTTGATGACGCAATTGGAATTATATTTTTTGATATTGCAGTAACCATTATAAAATCATCTATAAATGGTTCTAAAATAAATTTACTTGAATCTTTTTATTCTTTTTCAAAAGAATTTTTGCTTTCCCTACTAATTGGATTTTTACTTGGATTGTTAATCTCAAAAATAGTCAAATATTTTAAAAGTACCGAAGAGATATTAATTCTTTCTTTATCATTTATAATGCTCGGGGTAGGTTTAGCAGAGCAATTTAATTTATCACCACTTCTATTGAATATAATATTAGGAGCAACTTTTGCAAATTTAAGTATAAGAAGTGAGAATGTCTTTAGAAATGTAGAAAATTGGCTTCCCCCAGTTTTTCTAATATTCTTTGTAATTTCTGGTTCAACATTTAATTTATCACTTATAATTAAAAATTTCGTTTTCATTATTATTTATTTTATTTTAAGATCATTAGGAAAAATATATGGCTGTTTTTTTGGTGCTGAAATTTCAAGAGCACCTGTTAATGTGAAAAAATATCTTGGATTATCAATGTTAAGCCAGGCAGGAGTTGCTATCGGTTTTTCTGTTTATATAAAAAATTTATTTCCTCAAATTGCTTATATTAACACTATTATCTTAGCAGGAGTAATTATTTTTGAAATTATTGGTCCAATTGGTGTAAAATATTCAATTTTTAAAGCAAATGAATTTTCTTTAAAAAAGTAAAAAAATTACCGAACAATATAGACTGTCTATTTTGTTCGGTAATGATATTGTAAGAAAAAATTTCAAGTGATATAATTATTTTGGCCAGGGGTGCTATCCATTTGGATAGCTGAGAAGGAGAAGATAGTTTTCTCCTAACCCTTTGAACCTGAACTGGGTAATGCCAGCGGAGGAAGTGCAAAATTTCCCCCGCTTCCCTTGGCTAAATTATAAAAAAGGGAGGCGTTTTATGAAAAACTTTTTTGACTGGTTTAACAATTTTTTCACAAATCCAACAACTCACACCATCATTTTAATTGTAATGATTATTTTATCTGCACTATTTCTTGGAATTGTTTTGAGAAGAAAAGAGAGAATGGGTGCTCAGCAGATTGCAGAAATAGGACTTGCTCTTGCACTTGCAACGATTTTATCTGAAATAAAAATTTCAGGATTTTGGGCACAGGGTGGCTCTGTAACGGCAGCATCACTTGTTCCAATTATATTAATCGCCTTTAGATATGGAGGGAGAACTGGCTTAATAGTTGGAATAGTTCATGGTTTAATTCAACTCATAATTGGACCATATATAGTTCATCCAATTCAACTTCTTCTTGATTATCCTATTGCTTTTGGTTTAATAGGTTTATGTGGATTTTTTAGTAAAAATAAAATTCTTGGTATCATTGTTGGATTAATGGGTAGATTTCTTATGCACTTTATTTCTGGAATTATCTACTTCTCTTCATATGCTCCTAAAGGATGGAACCCTGCGTATTACTCTTTTATATATAATATAAGTTATATAATACCTGAAATTTTAATTTCAATTGTTGTATTTAAACTTGCAGGAGAAAGAATAATTGAAATTCTTCAAACACAATCAATAAGAAAGTAAAAATGATGATAAAATAGATTCATGTATGAAAAATTAATAATAGTTCTTAATGGAGAACTATCAGATGAACTGGAAAAATATAGAAAAAGATTAGAAAGTAGTAGTTTTATAATTGCATGTGATGGTGGATATAATAACTGTAAAAAACTTGAAATTAAACCAGATTTAATTTTGGGAGATTTTGATTCAATTAATGATATTGAATTTGAAAATAAAATAAAATTTCCAGAAAAAAAGGATAAAAGTGATTTTGAACTTGCAATAGATTATGGAATAAAAAAAGGATTTAAAGATTTTGAGATATGGGGAGCAATTGGAAAAAGATTAGACCATACTCTTTTTAACATTTCACTACTTCTTAAAATTAAAAAAGAGGGTGGTGAAGGAAAAATATATCACCCTCCATATATGATATTTATAATAGATAAACAATATAATTTTGGAATAAGAAAAAAAGGGTTTGTTTCTTTTTATCCATTAACAGATAAAATTAAAGGTTTTACAATAAAAGGAATGAAATATGAATTAAATGAAAAAGATATAAATCTTGGTTCAACTGAAACATTGAGTAATGAATTTATTGGAAAGGAAAGTTTTGTTAACTTAAAAGAGGGTATAATTTTAGTTATTTTGGAAGAGGCATAAGTTCATCAAGTTTCTTCAAGCATTTTGTACAGACATTAAGGTGAACAATTTTACCGTTAACAACTTTTTTAATTTTATGTAAATTTGGCTTCCAAACTCTTCTTGTTTTTCTATGGGAGTGTGAAATTCTATTCCCACTAACTGGTCCTTTTCCACATATATCACATCTTCTTGCCATTCTTTATATCCTCCTTAATAAAATTCATAGATTTTTATTATACTACATTTTCTAATTATTTCAAAAAATGAGTTTCAATTTTTAAATTTTATCTTCAAAAAATTTTCTTGATAGATTCATTACATGTGGAAAAAATATTGGGATTGTATAATGAGTTGATGGAATCCAAATTATTTTTGGTTTTCCCAATCTTTCCCAGAGTTCATAAACTGCTTTTTTTATAATAACAAGATCAAAAAGTCCATTTATAAACAAAACATTTCTTGGATTATTAAAAGATGAATATGTTAATGGATCAACAAGATACCAGAGTTTATAAGTTTCAATTAACTCTCCTCTATTTTTCACCATATCAACATAATTTAAAAAATTTTTTAACTCTTTTTTATAATTTTCAAAAGTAAGCCCTTGTTTTTTATAATATATTCTTGAAGGAATTCCATAAACTCCTTCCCATGTTAATCTCAAAATATTTCCTGCCCCCATAAGTGAAACTCCCTTTTTTATTCTATTATCAACCCCCATTAAAAGATTAAGAATTATTGCACCTATTGAAAGTCCTATTCCATATATTTCTTTATCTTCTTCTTTATCAATTAAAAATTGTATGAAATGTCTTAGATCAACAATACTTTGCCTAATTGAAAAGAAATATTCATCATCTTCATTACTTAAAAATAATTTACCAGACCTTGTTCCTTTTGGTGCTCTTTCTCTATGAAAAGGTAAAGTAATATACGAAACTTTATAACCATATCTTATAAAATAATATGCAGTTGCAAACCCAAATGATGGAAAGTTTTCATGAACAGGATGAATTGCCAAAATATTTTTTCCATTAAAATTGTCTTTTGGATAGAATATATGAGCATAAACAAAGTTATTTTCTTCATATTTAGAAATAAGAGAAGACCTGAACTTAATCTTTTTAAACTCAAAATCTCTTATTCTATCATTCTTGACTTCTAAATCTTTAAACTCTTTTTCATATTCAAAAATATTCTTAATATCAATATGATTCATTCTAATAATAAATTCTAACATATATTTTCTTATTTTGAACTGGCACACTATTTGCATATATAAAGTAGGAGGAAAAGATGTTTAATGGTTTAACGTTTTTGTTTATAATAGTAGTTTTAGTAACTTTCTTTGTCCTAATTTTAGGATTAATATTTGCTATTTATATTGTTTATAATAAACATTCAAAAGATATTGATGAACTATCAGATAAAGAAAAAGAAATTATAGATGAAATATCGATAGGTAAAACCTCTAATAAAAAATTTGAACATATCTATTTTTTGTAACCTTTTTACACACCCAAAATTTTTATGTACTAAATTTACCCATAAGATATAAGTAAATATGATATTTTTTATCTATTTTAAATAATAATAATAATAATTCCAATTTTTTAAATTAAAATTAGAAATAGTAAACTATGTTTTAATATTAATATATACTTAAGTTAAAAGGAGGAAAAATGGAAGATAAGAATCTATATGAAAAAGCAAGGGCAAGAGTAACTGAAATTAAAGAATTTTATTCACACTTAATTTCATATATTATTGTCAATGCAATTTTAATTTTTATCAATTTAATGTTTTCACCTGGTTATCTATGGTTTCTATGGGTAACAATTGGATGGGGAATAGGTATAGTCATTCATTTTGTTAATGTTTTTGGGTTTGGTAAAGAGTGGGAGGAAAGAAAAATACAGGAATTCATAGAAAGAGAAAAAAGAAAACAGCAAGAAAAACAGTAATTTTCTATTTGATTTAAAAAAATTTTTAATATTAAGTAACATTTATAAATAAAATAACTCTATTATTATAAATATAATATAATATAATTGTATTAAGAAATTTAATTAGGAGGAATTTATTGAAAATATTAATGATATATCCGGAATTTCCAGATACATTCTGGAGTTTTAAATATGCGTTAAGATTTATAAATAAAAAATCTTCATTTCCACCTCTAGGTTTATTAACAATTGCTTCTTTTTTACCAGAGGAATGGGAAGTAAAACTAATTGATATGAATATTCAAAAATTAAAAGACGAAATAATTGAATGGGCAGATTTTATTTTCATAAGTGCAATGCTTGTTCAAAAAGAATCAGTGGATAATATAATAATAAAAATTAAAAAATTTAATAAAAAAATAGTTGCAGGTGGTCCACTTTTCACAACAGGATATGAGAATTATCCATCTATTGATTCTATTGTAATTGGAGAATCAGAATTAATAATGCCCTATCTAATAGAAGATATTATTAATGGAGATTTAAAACATATTTATAAGCAAGATGAAAAACCAGATTTAAAATATGTTCCACTGCCAAAATGGGATTTAATTAATTTTCAAAATTATGCTTCAATGTCAGTTCAATATTCAAGAGGATGCCCTTTTGATTGTGAATTCTGTGATATTGTTTTAATAAATGGAAGAATTCCAAGAACTAAATCTCCTGAACAGATGATAAAAGAGTTTAATATTTTGTATGAAAAAAAATGGAGGGGCTCATTATTTATTGTTGATGATAATTTTATTGGAAATAAAAGAAATGTAAAAGAGATGCTTAAACATATAATAAAGTGGCAAAAAGAAAGACATTATCCTTTTAATCTTTTTACTGAAGCATCTATTAATCTTACCGATGATAATGAACTTATGGATTTGATGGTTGAAGCAAATTTTAATAAAGTTTTTATTGGAATTGAAACACCTGAAGAGGAGAGTTTAAAAGAGGTTAATAAAATTCAAAATACAAAAAGAAATTTGATTGATGATATAAAGATTTTACAAAAAAAGGGATTTGAGGTTATGGGTGGTTTTATAGTAGGTTTTGATAATGATAATGTCTCAATATTCGATAAGATGAAAAAATTTATTCAAAAAAGTGGAATTGTTACTGCAATGGTAGGAATTTTGAATGTACTTCCAGAGACAAAATTATTCTATAGATTAAGAAAAGAAAATAGAATTTTAAAAATAAGCAGTGGTAATAATACAGATTTTCTTGTCAATTTTATTCCAAAAAGTTTAAATAAAGAAAAATTAATCGAAGGATATAAAAATATAATTAAAGATTTATATTCTTATAAGATATTCTATCAAAGGGTTTGGAATTTTATAAAAAATTATAAACCAAAAAATAGGCATAGAATTTGTTTATCAGAAGTTTATCCTGCCTTTTTAGCCTTTTTAAAATCAACATTTAAATTAGGACTAATTGAAAATTCAAGATTTTATTACTGGAAAACCTTTTTTCAAACACTTATAAAAAATCCAAAAGCAATAATAACATATATAACATTAACTATTTATGGCTATCATTTTAAAAAAAGTTATGAAATTAGTTTAAAAAGAAACTTAATGAAGGCAACTTCTTAGAAAAAAATTTTATTTTATTGTTAATATAACAGGTATATGGTCAGATGGTTTTTCAATTTCTCTATATTTTTTTAATAATATTACTTCTTTTAAATTTTTAATAAGAGGTTCTGTAATAAAAATATAATCAAGTCGCATACCTTTATTTTTTTCATAAGAATTCCATCTATAATCCCACCATGAAAATTCTTTTTTATCTGGATTTAATAATCTAAATGAATCATAAAATCCAAAAGAAAGAAGTTCTTTTAATTTTTCTTTTTCTTCATTTAAAAATCCAACTTCTCCGCTCATTTCATCTGGATTATAAACATCAATATCTTCAAGTGATATATTAAAATCTCCACATAGAATAATTTTTTCATCCTTTTTATAAAACCTATTAAAATATCTTTTTAATCTATCAAAAAACCTTAATTTATAATAATATCTTTCAGTTCCTCTTGCTCCTCCAAGAGGAACATAAACACTTATAATATATAAATCTTCAAATTTTACAGAAATTAATCTTCTTTCTAAATCCTCTTCACCATCAAGAAAACCTATCTTTTCAAAATTTCCTTCCTTTTTTGAAATAATTGAAACACCATTTCTTCTACCCTCACCAGAATAAAAAGAATTATACCCAATATTTTTTAGTTCTTTTTCTGGAAAATATTCATCCTTAACCTTTGTTTCCTGCAAGCAAATATAATCAAGTTGATTATCTTTTATTAATTCTATTAAACTACTTAATCTTATTTTTATTGAGTTAATATTCCATGTTGCAATTTTCATTTCAAAATATTTTCATCAAGAACTTCAACTTCCTCAATACAATCTTTATAATTTTTTAATAAATATGGAAGCCCTTTTTCTTTTCTTAGGGAGTTGAAAATTGGAATAAGGTTCGATTTAAAAATAATGGGATGACCTTTTCTTTTATTAAATACAGGAATTATTATATCTTTTTTTGATTCTTTTGCTTTTTTTAAAAGAAATTCTATTGTTTCTTTTTTTATACTATAAAGTGAACAGAATTGAAGAATTATAAAATTTGCTCTTCTACTTATGGTTTTTAGACCAATTTTAAGAGATGAATATAAAACATCATTTGGTTCTGGATTAATGATAACCTTACCATTTAATTCTTTGAAATTTTCAATAATTAAATCTTTATCTTTTTTTTCTCCAACCACAAAAACATATTCAGTTATTTCTGGGAAAGAAAAAATTTCGACTATTCTCTTAATATAATCTATTTTAAAATTTCTTGCAGCAAGTGTTAAAAGTGAAAATCTATTTTTTAATAAATTGATTTCTTTTTTATAGAAAATTTTTTTATTTTTATAAATAATATTATTTCTAAGATAAAGATTATCTATAAGAAGTTTTGTTTCTTTACTCATTTAGTAGTTTTTTTAGAAAATTTTTGTCTTTTATTAGATTTACTGTTTCTACCAAGGATTCATAATTATCTACATTTAGTAAAACTCCGGATGGTCTTCCTTTTTTAATTACAAGATATGATTTACCATTTTCAACTTCTTCAAGAATTTTAAGTAGGTCCTTTTTTAATTTTGTTGCTAAAATTACATCAAGCATTTTACCTCTCAAAATTTATATTTACTTCTTTTATATCCCATCTATATTTTAATTTTTCAATTATCTCTTCTTTTATAGAATTTGCAAATTGATTTTCCTCTTCCATATTTAATATTATGTTTATAACTCCATCATTAACTTCTATCTTTTTAACAACATTAGAACCTATGATTTCTTTTCCTGTATTCGGGTCTATAACATGCCTTAACCTTTTTCTTATCAAATTTTCATCTGTTGGCTCTTTTTCTTTTTGAATACCCATTCTTTCTTCATAATTTATAATTGCTGCTTGAAGTGCATCAACTGCAAGAACAGAGCAATGAATTTTAACAGGTGGTAATCCTCCAACTTCTTCAATAACTTCCTTCCATGTAACATTTTTTGCTTCATCAAGAGTCTTGCCTTTAACCATCTCAGTAACAATTGATGCTGTTGCAATATTTGAGGCACAACCAAAAGATTTAAATTTTACATCAACTATTTTTAAACTTTCTTTATCAACTTTAAGGTAAACAGTTACCATATCTCCACAAGCAGGGCTTCCTTCTGTAGCAACACCATCTGGATTTTCAATTTCACCAACATTTTTTGGGTTTAAAAATAGTTCTATAACTTTTTTTGAATATGGAAGTGACATTCTAATTCTCCTTTTTCAATGGACTAAGGTCTCTTAAAATTTTAACTGTTTCTTTTAAAGAATCTACAACATAATCCATTTCTTCTTTAGTATTATATTTTGATAGTGAAAATCTTATTGAACCATGAGCGATTTCATGTGATAATCCCATGGCAAGAAGAACATGACTTGCCTCAAGTGATTTACTGAAACATGCTGAACCTGTAATTAAAGAAACACCAAGCATATCCATTCTTAAAACTATTGATTCACCCTCAATATAGAAAAATGTAATATTTAAAATTCCAGGGTGTGAATTTTCGATTGGTGAATTTATTCTTATATCTTCGATTTCTTTTACTATTCTTGCGAGAAGATATTTTTTTAGATTTTCAATTTTTTTTACATCTTCTTTATTAAAAATTTCAATTGCCTTGCCAAATCCCATAATAGATGGAACATTTTCTGTTCCAGGTCTTAAATTAAATTCATTATATCCACCATTTAGAATTGGTTTTATCTTATTTAAATCTCTTACATAAATAGCACCAACTCCTTTTGGTCCGTAAAACTTATGAGGAGTGATTGTTAAAAAATTAATATCCATTTTTTCTAAATCAATATCAAAATATGGAAAACCCAAAGAAGAATCTGTATGAAATAAAACTTTACTTTCTTTTGCTATTTTTCCAATTTCTTCTATATTCTGAACTGTTCCAACTTCCTGATTTACATGTTGAATTGAAATTAAAATTGTCTCTTTTTTTATTAATTTTTTTAATTTAGTTAGATCTACAAAACCATGTTCATCAACAGGTACATAAGAAATTTCAAAACCTTCTCTTTCTAAATTTTTCATGACATTTAAAACTGATAGATGCTCTATTGGCGAAGTTATTATGTGTTTTCCTTTTTCCTGAAGTTTATAAGCAACTCCTTTTATTATTAAATTATTACTTTCTGTTCCACCAGAAGTAAAAATAATTTCACCTTCTTTTTTATTTAATCTTTGGGAAAGTAAATTTCTTACTTTTTCAATTGCTTCTTTTGCTATCAATCCATCCTTATGACTGAAAATTGATGATGGAACTCCATATATATCTTTGTAATATATCTCCATCTCTTTTATAACTTCATCATCAACTCTTGTTGTTGTTGCATTATCAAGATATATTCTTTTATTTATCTCCATAACCATATTCCTTCTTTACATCTTCACTCATTCTCTCAGGAGTCCATGGAGGTTCAAAAGTTAATTCAACCTTTACATTTCTTACTCCATCTATTTTTTTTAACTCCTCTTCAACTTTTTGAACAAGATATGAACCTATTGGACAACCAACAAATGTTAAGGTCATTAATATATCAATATCACCTTCTTCACTTATGTTCATATTGTATATTAAACCTAAATCATAAACATTTATTGGTATTTCGGGATCATATACCTGTTTTAAAACTTCAATAACTTGTTCTTTAGTTACCATCACTTCCTCCTTTTTTATAAGTTTTAATTGCATTTCGAAAACTAACTATTGATAATTTTGCACATTCAAGAACATCTTCGGGTAAGTTGCCAAGATTATCTTTTAAAAAATTTGTATCTATTTTTAAAGCATCATCAATTGATTTGTCTTTAAAACTTTCAGAAATTAAACTTGAACTTGTTATTGCTGAAGGACATCCAATTACTTTATATTTTATATCTATTAAAATATTATCTTTAACCTTAATATAAAAAATAATTTTCCCACTTTTTTCAGGACTTTCACTAATGCCAATTCCATCAGCATCTTCAATTTCTCCAACATTTCTTGGATTCATAAAATGGTCTATAAATGTTTTTGAATAAATTTCCAATTTTCCTCCTATTTAGGTGCCATCTCTCTAAATCTTTTGACACCATATTCAAAAACTTCATTGAAATATTCTATCTCTTTTACGAGATTGAATTTGCCAAGAGATATTCTTATCGTATTGTGTGCAAGTTCGTCAGATAAACCTATTGCTTTAAGAACATGAGAAGGTGATTTTTCTTTTGCACTACATGCTGCACCAGCTGAAACTATAATTCCATTTATTGCAAGATATGTCAGCATTGTTTCTGCATTTACTCTATCAATTGTTAAACTCAAATTATTTGGTAATCTTTTTTCAGGATGTCCATTTATTTTTATGCCTTCAATTTTTTTAATTCTTTCCTCAATCATTTTTTTCATAAATAAAATACTCTTTTTTTCTTCTTCCATCTCTTCCATTGCTATTCTAACTGCTTCACCAAGACCAATGATTCCTGGAGAGTTATGTGTTCCTGACCTTAACTCATTTTCCTGATGACCGCCATCCATAAAAGGATAAATATCAACTCCTTTTCTTATATATAATGCTCCAACTCCTTTTGGACCATAAAACTTATGAGCAGAAATTGAAAGTAAATCAATATTCATTTTGTTAACATCAATATCTATGTGACAAGCACTCTGCACTGCATCGGTATGAAAAAGAACGCCATTTTCTTTACAGATTTTACCTATCTCTTCAATAGGTTCAATCGTTCCAATTTCATTATTAGCATGCATTATAGAAACAAGAAAAGTCTTTTTTGTAATAATTTTTTTGAGGTCCTCTGGATCAACCATTCCATATTTATCAACTGGTAAAAACTTAATATCAAAACCCCACTTTTTAACTGTCTCGAGAGTTTTTATTATAGCCATATGTTCAATTGGAATTGATATAATTTCTCCTTTTTTGTCCCAGTTTAATAAAGCAGTTCCCTTAATTGCCCAGTTATCAGATTCTGTTCCTCCTGATGTAAAATAAATCTCCTCTTTTTTTGCATTTATGAGTTTTGCAACATTTTCTCTTGAAATTTCCATTTCATCTTCAACATTTTTGGCAAGAGGTGAATAATTTGAAGTCATTGGGTTTTCAAAAAGTTCAGAATAATATTTACTCATTTTGAAAAGAACTCTGCCATCTGTTTTAGTCGTTGCAGCATTATTTAAATATACATACATATAAATAAATCTCCTTTTTGAAAAAAATTATCAATTAAATTTTATCACACATATTTAACTATGGATAAATTCTTTCAAGTAATCTTGGTAGTGGTATTGTTTCTCTTACATGATGAATTCCACAAATCCAAGATAAAGTTCTTTCTATTCCAAGACCAAAACCAGAGTGAGGGAATGTTCCATATTTTCTAAGTTCAAGATACCATTTATAAGGTTCAAGAGGAATTTTAAGTTCTTCCATTCTATTTACTAATTTTTCATATGAATCTTCTCTTTGACCACCACCAACAATTTCTCCATATCCTTCGGGAGCAAGTAAATCACATGATAATGATAACTCAGAATTTTCTTCATCCTCTTTCATATAAAATGCCTTACATTTCTTTGGATATTTATATACAAAAACAGGTCTATCAAATTCTTCAGAAATTAATGTCTCTTCATCACCTCCAAAATCTTCTCCCCAAAGCAAATTATTTCCTTTTTTGTGAAGTAGTTCAATTGCATCAGTATAAGAAATTTTTGGAAATGGAGCTTTTATATTTATTAATTTATTTAAATCTCTTTCAATTATTTTAAGTTCATCTTTTCTATTTTCAATTACTCTTTCAACTATATATGAAACAAAATCTTCTATTAATTTCATATTACCTTCAAGGTCTAAAAATGCAACTTCAGGTTCTACCATCCAAAATTCAATAAGATGTCTTCTTGTTTTTGATTTTTCTGCCCTGAATGTAGGTCCAAAACAATAAACTTTTCCAAAAGCAGCTGCACCAATTTCATTATAAAGTTGACCACTTTGTGAGAGATAGGCTTTTTCTCCAAAATAATCTATATCAAAAAGAGTTGTTGTTCCTTCACATGCAGATGGGGTTAATATGGGAGAGTCAAAAAGCACAAATTTTCTTTCATAGAAAAAATCTCTTATGCTTTTTATCAATTCATTTCTTATTCTCTGAATTGCCCATTGTTTTCTCGATCTTATCCAGAGATGTCTATTTTCCATTAAAAATTCAATACCATGTTCTTTAGGTCCAATTGGGTAATCTTGAGTTAATTGGATTATTTCAATATTAATAACTGTAAGTTCATACCCACCTATTGCTCTTTTTTCTTCTCTAACAACTCCATTTACTTTAAATGAAGATTCAAGCGTAAGTTTTTTTGCTTTTTCAAAAATTTCTTCTCCAACATCTCCTAAAGAAACAACACATTGACAAAATCCAGTACCATCTCTAATTATTAAAAAGATAAGTTTTCCTGAAAATCTTGAATTATATAACCATCCTCTTAACTCTACTTCTTTTCCAACATAATCTTTTAAATCCTCTATATAAACCCAGCTCATAATTCCTCCATAAAATCAAAAATTATTTTACTAACCTCACTTTTAGGCATTACTGGAAAAGATGTTATTTTTCCATTTTTATTAATTAGTGTTATTTCATTTGTATCTTTTTCAAATCCACTATTCTTAGAAATTTTATTTAAAATAATCATGTCAAGATTTTTTTCAATAAGTTTCTTTTTTGCATTTTCAATTTCATTTTCAGTTTCAAGTGCAAATCCAATTAGCTTCTGATTCTTTTTTAATTTTCCCATCTCTTTAAGAATATCTTTAGTTCTTTCTATTTCTAAATTTGATTGAAATTCTTCTTCTTTTTTTATCTTTTTATCCTTTTTTACTTTAGGCTTAAAATCACAAACTGCAGAAGACATAATTAAATAGTCAGCAGAAGGAAAATTTTTAGATACTTCATCGTACATCTGGTCACTTGTTTCAACATTTATTAATTTGACTCCATAAGGTTCTTTTAAAGAAACTTTTCCTGATACTAAAGTAACATCTCCTCCTCTTAAAACACCTTCTAAAGCAAGTTCATATCCCATTTTTCCACTTGATGGATTTGAAATGAATCTTACAGTGTCAATATATTCTCTTGTTGGACCAGCTGTTACTAAAATCTTTTTATTTGTAAAACTTTTTTTATAAATAATTTTTATTATTTCAAAAATAATCCTATCTATTTCAGGCAGCCTTCCCTTACCAATATCACCACCAGCAAGTTCGCCAACTTCTGGTTCAAGAATATAAAAACCCCTATCTTTTAATAGTTTAATATTTTTCTGAGTTATTTCATTTTCAAACATGTTGGTATGCATAGATGGAACGACTAAGATTTTGCATTTCGAAGATAGAGGAAATAAAGTTAAAAGATTATCGCATATTCCATAAGTTATTTTTGCAATACTGTTTGCAGTTGCAGGAGCAATTACATAAAGGTCTGGCCAATCTGCAAGTGATGTGTGTATTATTTTTCCTTTATCCAAAAGTTCAAATTGATCTATAAAAACATCATTTTTTGCAAGTATCTCAAGAGTATATGGAGTAACAAATTTAGTTGCTTCAGAAGTTAAAATAACTTTTACCTCTGCTTCTAATTTGATGAGTTCTCTTATAAGATTTGGAATCTTATAAGCAGCAATTCCTCCTGTTACTCCAACTAAAATCTTTTTATTCTTTAGCGACCTCAATTCTACCATCCTCTATTTCTTTTGATGCCACATCAATAAAAGATACAGGTGATTTTTGAGGTGATGGATATAAGTTAAAAAGTTCTCTTGCTCTTTTAATTACTGCTATTGTAAAAATATATTTATTGTTTTTAGTTATTTTAACAACTTTGTCGAAATCAACAGCCATGAATCTTCCTCCTTTCTTTATTAATTATACTAATAACCTTTCTTGTTGCTTTATTAATATTATCATTAATTACAATATAATCATAATTTTTACTTTCTTCGATTTCCCTTTTTGCAAAATTCATTCTTTTTTTTATTTCTTCTTCTGTTTCTCCTCTTTTTCTATTTAATATTCTTTTTTCCAACTCTTTAAAGTTAGGTGGTGCTATAAAAACAAAAATTACATCTTTTTTATCGTAAATTTCTCTAATTTTTCTTGCACCTTGTATTTCGATTTCAAGAATTATATCTTTACCTTTTTTCAATTTTTCAAGAATAAATTCCTTACTTGTTCCATAATAATAATCATAAACTTTAGCCCATTCAATAAAAAAATCCTTTTCTATCAATTTTTCAAATTCCTCTTTGTCAATGAAAAAGTAATCTTTTCCTTCAGTTTCACCTTCTCTTTTTGGTCTTGTTGTATAGGATACAGAATATAATAAATCGGGTAGTTTTTTCATAACTTCTTTAATAATTGTACCTTTTCCTGAACCTGAAGGTCCAGAAATAACTATCAACATAGAAAAATTATATCATTTTTTTAAATCTGTTCTTTAAGAATCTCTATCCCTTTTTTGAGTTGACTATCCATATCAGGTTCATTTTCATAAGTTTTGTATTCAACAGTTACATTTGGCTCTAAACCTTTTTTATCAAGAGCAAATAAACTCGGTGTTAAATATCTCTCTGTTGTAAGAACAAGTCCATATCCATTACTTAAATTAAATATTGTTTGAATTAAACCTTTTCCATAAGTTTTTTGTCCTACAAGAGTTCCAACTTTTCTATCTTTAATTGCTCCTGCAAGAATTTCACTTGCAGATGCAGTGTTTTCATTAACAAGCACAACAAGTGGAATTTTTATTCCAGGACCATTAGATTTAAATTCTTTTCTTTCGCCTTTTGTTTCAGAATAAAAAAAGGTTCCTTCAGGAACAAAATATGGTGCAACTCCGTTTAAAGAAGACAAAAGTCCTCCAGGATTATCTCTTAAATCAAGAATTAACCCCTTAATATTTTCTAAATTATTAAATGCTTCTTTTATTTCGGTTGGTGTTGAATCTGTAAAGGTTAATATTCTAATATAACCAATCTCATCTGAGATTTTTTTATATGTTACTGTTTCTGCAACTATTTTTCTTCTAATAATTCTAAATGAAAGAGTTTCGCTATTTTTTAAAACTTTTAAATTAACATATGTTCCTTCTTCTCCTTTTATAAGATTAGCAACTTCATCAACAGATTTGCCTTCAACATTTATTCCATCAACTTCAATAATATAAGAATGAACAGGCAAATTTGCTTCATAAGCAGGTGAATTTTTGAATACCATTAAAATTTCTATCTTGTCATCTCTTGCACCTATTAAAACTCCAATTCCAGTATATTCACCTTTTAAATCTTCTTTTAAACTTTTATATTCATCTGGAGTATAAAAATTTGAGTATGGGTCATTTAAAGAAAATACAAGTCCATTTATTAAATCAATTTCACTCTTCTCATCTACATATTTTGTATTTATAAGATTTGCAACTTCGTTTAAAAGAGGAAATTCAGAAGATATCGGTGTTTTTATAATATAACAAGATGTTAGAATTCCTAAAAAAAATCCTAATAACAAAAATATAATCATTAATTTTTTCATTTATTTCTCCTTTCTTATGGCAACCATTTGGTTGGATCTACAGCCTTGCCATCTATTCTTATCTCAAGATGCAAATGAGGCCCTGTTGATAAACCAGTATTATCAACATAACCAATTATGTCTCCCTGCTTAACATATTGGTTAACCTCAACAATAAAATATTTTAAATGTGCATAAACAGTAGTGATATTACTACCATGTCTAATAAAAACAACAATTCCATAAGTTCCAAGCCAATCAGCATAAATGACTATTCCTTCTGCAACTGCCTTAACTGGGGTTCCTGTATCAGCATCAATGTCAACACCAGAATGAAACATCCATTTTCCATATATTGGATGAATTCTCATACCAAAAGGCGATACAATTGGTCCAATAACTGGCCATATAATATTTCCAACTTCGGGTAATTTTTTAGCAAGTTCCGCCTTTCTAATAATCTCTTCAATTTTTTTCTCCTGATTCTCGATATCTTTCTCAATATTTGATATTTCAATCTTATATCTTTCCTCATTCGCTTTTAACTTTTTTAATAATTCACTTCTTTTATTTTCCTCTACCTTTAAAGATTCCTCTAAATTTATTGTTTCTTTTAAAAGTGATTCAAGTTCAATTTTTTCATTTTCCAATTTTTTCTTTTCTTCAATTAGTTTTAGTTCTTTTTCTTTCAATAAATCAAGTTCTTCTTTATTCGATCTAACAAGTATATTGATTAGATTTATTCTATTAAATAAATCTGTGATTGTTTTTGAAGAAAAGTATATCTCAAGAGGTGGTTCATTTCTCAATTTATAAATCAAAAAAATTTTATCACTTATATAATTTTTGTCTTTTTCAATTTCCATTTGCGTTAAAGATATATTATTTTCAGTTATTTGAATATTATTTTTTTTATTTCTTATCTTTTTTTCAAGATCAGAAATTTTTAAGCTTACATCCTTTATATTTTTTTCTATATCTTCAAGTTCTCCAAGTATCGTAACTTTATATGCTTCAGTTTCCTTTAATTTTGATTCAATATTTTTAAGATTTGATTTTAAACTCTCAAGAATTTTTTTCTCTTTAGCTAAATCATCATCACCTATTATTGTTTTTGGTAAAAGTAAGATTAAAAGAATTACTATAAACAAAATTTTTTTCAAGGGTAAATCTCCTTTAAATATCTTCTTAAAACAAAATATGATACAATAAGTGAAATAAAAATTGCAGAAAGGTTTAAATAGATATAAAGAGATGTATTTAATTGGTTACTTAAATTCTGATTTTCAACAAAAGGAAGAATTATGTTCAATAATTTTGTAATTTCTGAAAATGATTTATTAAGTAAAAAAGATGAAATTGTTCCGCCAATTAAAGACAAAATTATTCCTTCAATATAAAATGGTCTTTTAATAAATGAGGGTTGAGTACCAACCAATTTCATTATTTCAATATCATCCCTTCTATTATATATTGAAACTGTAATATTGGAACCAAGAAAAAATACAAAAATTCCAATAAAAATTGAAACTATTATTATGCTTAAAAATGCGAATGTTCTTATTGAAAAAAGAAGTTTATCAACAAGGTCTTTTGAATAGAAAAAGTCAGAAACCTCTGTTATTTTTGAAATTTTAGATGTTATCTCATTTATAGAATATACTGAATCTGGTTTAACAAAAAAGGTTGGAGGAAGAGGATTTTTATCTAAGTCTTTAAAGATAGATTCATATTCAGGATATTCTTTTATCAATTCTTCAAGAGCAACTTCTGGTGAAATATATTTTACAGATTCAACACCATTCATATTAACTATTTCATTTTCAATTTCTTTGATTCTTACTTCATTTGTATCTCTACTTAAATAAAAAGATATTTCAATTTTATTTTCAATTCCTTTTTTTACCTCATTTGAATAATTCAAAAAATAATAAATCATTCCAATGCTGTATATCGAGACAATTATTACAAAAATACTTATAATAGTTAAAAAGCCAGATCTTATAATATTTATTAAAGATTCTTTAATTTCTCTAAGAAATATGTGGATATTTTTCATATAATTTCTTCCCATCTTTAATATACAATATTCTTTTGTTATATTTTTTAATTATCTCTTCATTATGAGTTGACATAATTACTGTTGTTCCATTTTCATTTATCTTAATAAAAAGGTCAACAATATTAAATGAAGTTTTCCAATCAAGATTTCCTGTTGGTTCATCTGCTATTAATATATCTGGATTATTTACAATTGCCCTTGCAATTGAAACTCTTTGCATTTCTCCACCAGATAGTGTGTGTGGAAATTTATTTACCTGTTCTTCTAAACCAACCATCTTTAATGTATATAAAACCTTGCTTCTTATTAATTGAGGTGAAAATCCTTGTATCTCAAGCGGAAAGGAAACATTTTCATAAACTGTTTTTCTTTTAAAAAGTTTATAATCTTGAAAAATCATACTTATTTTTCTTCTCAATAAATATACTCTTCCATTATATTTAGTTAAAGAAGAGTTATTAAAGAAAATTTCTCCTCTTGTGGGTTCAATCTCCTTATGAATCAACTTTAAAATAGTTGTTTTGCCTGCACCAGAAGGACCTACAATAAATAAAAAATCACCTTTATTTAATTCAAAACTTATATTGGATAATGCTTCTTTATCATCATAAAGTTTTGAAACTCCAACAAATTTTAGCATCTAACCATTTAAATCGTTATAAAATGTATTAGCAGCAATTGCACCATCACTACAGGCAGTTATAATCTGTCTTAAAGACTTTTTTCTTACGTCACCTGCAGCATAAATAAACTTTTTATTAGTTCTCATATCATCATCTGTAATTATAAAACCTTTTTCATCAAGAGAAACTTCACCATTGAATAATTCACTATTTGGAATTAAACCAACATATATAAAAATACCATTTATATTGAGTTCATAAGTTTTGTCTTCCCTAATATTTTGAATGACTACTTTTTCAACTCTTTTTTCACCTTTAATTTCTTTAACTATTGAATTAAAAATAAATTCAATTCTTTCATTCTTAAATGCTCTTTCCTGCAGTAATTTTGCAGCACGAAGTTTATCTCTTCTATGAATAATATAAACTCTATTAGCGAATGTTGTTAAATATAATGCTTCAGTTATTGCTGAATCGCCACCCCCAACAACTAAAACATCTTTGTTCTTATAGAAAAAAGCATCACATACAGCACAATATGATACTCCTTTACCAGTAAATTCTCTTTCTCCAGGGATTTCAAGTTTTTTTGGACTTGCTCCTGTTGCAATTATAATACCTTTAGATTCTAATATTGATGAATTTGTTTTAATTTTTTTTATATCATTTCTTATATCAAAACTTAAAACTTCATCTATAAAAAATTCAACATCAAATTTTTTTGCTTGCTCTTCGATTCTATTCACAAGTTCTGGTCCTTTAATTCCTTCAGGAAATCCAGGATAATTTTCAACAAGATCTGTAAGGGCAGCCTGACCTCCTATACCTACTTTTTCTATTAAAAGAGTTGATAAACCAAACCTTCTTGCATAAATTGATGCTGATAAACCAGCAGGACCACCACCAATGATAATAATATCATGCATTAGAAAGCTCAACCTCCTATAAATTATTAAATTACTCTAACAGCACCTTTATACCAGGTAACTCCTTACCTTCAAGAAATTCAAGAAGGGCGCCTCCACCTGTTGAAATATGAGTGACACAATTTGCGCAGCCAAATTTATTTATTGCTGAAATAGTATCACCACCTCCAACAACTTTTATATTTTGATTTTTACATAGGGCTTCAGCAATCATTCTAGTACCTAATGAATATTTTTCCATTTCATAAATACCAAGAGGTCCACTCCAGAATATTGTTTTTGCATCTAATAATTCTTCAATAAACATATCTATAGTTCTTGGTCCTATATCAACTCCATACCAATCATATGGTATTTTTTCAACAGGGACAACTTTATTATCAGCACCTTCTCGCAATTCTTCAGTTGTATTAACATCAACTGGTAAAATCAATTTAACACCTTTTTTTGAAGCTAAATCAATTATTTCAAGAGCAACTTTTTCCATTTCACTTTCAAAAATTGAACTTCCAATGTTATATCCTTCTGCTTTTATAAATGTGAATGCTGCTCCACCACCAATTAAAATAGCATCAACTATATTGACAAGATTTTTTAGAACTCCAATTTTATCTGATATTTTTGCGCCACCAATTACTAAAACAAAAGGTTTTTCAGGATTTTTAATGAGTTTTGATAAAATATTGTATTCTTTTTCCATTAAAAAACCTGCAAAAGAAGGAATGATTGTTGGTAGAAGGAAAACTGAAGTGTTAGCCCTATGTGAAACTGCGAAAGCATCACTAACATATATATCACCATATTTACTTAACTTTTCAGCAAATTCCTCTGATTCTCTCTCTTCTTCTTTGTGAAATCTTAAATTTTCAAAAAGAATAACATCGCCACTTTTCATATTATCAACAATCTTTTTTGTTTCTTCACTGAATATATCTTCAATTAAAGGTACATTCACTCCCAAAATTTCTGAAAGTTTTTCACTTACTGGCTTTAATGAAAATTCCTCCTTTTTTTCTCCTTTTGGTCTTCCTAGATGTGTCAATATTATTATTTTAGCTCCTTTTTCTCTCATAAAATTAATTGTTGGTAGAGTTTCTCTTATTCTTGTATCATCTCTAATTTTTCTATCATCATTTAATGGAACATTATAATCAACTCTATAGAGAACTTTCTTATCTTCTAAATTTAAATTTTTGATAGTTCTTAAAGGCATTTAAACCCCCTTATCAAAAATAAATTTTGTTAAATCTGCTACTCTTACAGAATAACCCCATTCATTATCATACCAGGAAAAGACTTTTACGAGATTTCCATCAATTACATCTGTAAGTGTTGCATCAATAATTCCAGAGAACTCGCTTCCTTTAAAATCAGAAGAAACAACAGGCTCTTCAGTATATCCGAGAATGCCTAATAGATATTTTTCAGAGGCTTCTTTTAATACTCTGTTTACATCTTCAGGTGTTGTCAATTTTTTAACTATACAGGTAAAATCTGTAATTGAAACTGTCGGGGTCGGAACTCTTAAAGCAATTCCATTTAATTTTCCTTTTAATTCTGGAATAACGGTTGCAACTGCTTTAGCAGCACCGGTAGTTGTTGGTATTATATTTGTTGCAGCACTTCTTGCTCTTCTTGGGTCTTTTTTGTGTGGTGCATCAAGTAGAACTTGATCATTTGTATATGAGTGTATTGTTGTCATTAAACCTTTTTCGATTATAAAATTTTTATGTAATACTTTTACAACTGGAGCAAGTGAATTTGTTGTGCATGAAGCATTTGATATTATTTTATGTTTTTTAGGGTCATACAATTCTTCGTTTACACCTAAAACTATTGTTATATCTTCATTTTTTGCAGGTGCTGTGATTAATACCTTTTTTGCTCCTGCTTCAAGATGTGCTTTTGCTTTTTCTCCATCTGTAAAAACACCAGTGGACTCAATTACAATATCAACTCCAAGATCTCTCCATGGTAAAAGATTAATGTTTTTTTCTTTAAAAAAATATACCTCTTTGCCATTAAAAATAAATTTATCCTCTTTAATTTCATAAGAAAAATTGTAAAACCCATAATTTGAATCATATTTTAGTAAATATGTAAGCATCTCTAAATCAAAAAGATCATTTATTGCAACAATTTCGATTCCTGAATATTTTTTCTTTAATGCTTTAAAAACTTGCCTTCCTATTCTTCCAAATCCATTAATTGCAACTCTCACTTAAATCCTCCTTTCTTTTTTTAAATATAACAGAAAAAATTATTTTTTAAAAACTATTCTCTTCTTCTTTTGTTTTTAGATGGTATATTAAGTTCGTCTCGATATTTAGCAATTGTTCTTCTTTTTAGATAAACTCCCTTTTTCATTAATATTTTTACTATTTCTGAATCAGAATAGGGTTTTTTCTTATCTTCATTATCAATAATATTTTTTATTAACATTTTAACTTTAGTTCCAAAAACACCCTTTTTTACACCTTCTTTTCCAAGTAAGAATTTAAATGGTAATATTCCTTTTGGTGTATCAATATATTTCTCATTAACAATTCTTGAAAGAGTTGAAATAGATAAATTTAAATCATCTGATACTTCTTTTAAAGTAATTACATTTAAATACCCTGAATTTAAAAAGAAATCTTTTTGTTTATTAACAAGATATTCTGCAACTTTTAAAACCTTTTCCTGTCTTTCAAGTATCAAAAATATAAGATCTTTAGCATCCTTTACTCTATTTTTGAAAAACTCTTTTTCTTCTTTTGTCAGTTCAAAAATTCTTGATTTTATATCATTATAAAGATTTTCATTGAACCTTACTTTTGGAAAAATCTTATCATTATAATAGACTCTTAACTCTTTATCTTCTATTTTCAAAAAAACTTCAGGAGTTATATACATATTTATGCTTTTCTCAAGTATATGAGAAGGATAAATATAAACTTTTTCTAATTTTTTGTAATATTCCTGATCTATTTTTTCACCTTTTAATAATTTATCAATGATATTTTCATATTTTTCTATATCCTTTTTCTCTATTTCATTTTCTCTTAATAATTGAATAATTATACATTCTTTTATATTCTTTGCAAAAACTCCTGGAGGATGTATCTCATTTTTTAAAATTTCCAGTACTTTTTCAACCTCTTTTTTATTTTTTTTGATCTGATTTGAAATTAAATCGATTGAAATATTTAAGAAACCATTATCATCAATGTTGCCAATCAAATGATGAGCAATATCTTTCTCTTCTTCATTAAAATTAAATAAAATTATCTGCTCTTCAAGATAATCTTTTAATGTTTTTTCTTCTTTAATTAAAGATTCGAAAAGTTGATAATTTCCTTTATCTTCATCATCAAAATCTTCTATATCAAGAATTGAATCGAATCTATTATCTTCAAGTTCAATGAATGGATTTTCCTCCCAGCGAGATTCAATAAGTTCTCTTAAGTCGAGAATTGGATATTGAAGAATGGTCATCAATTGATATAAATTTTGTCTTAAATATAGATTTTGTTTTAAAGAAACAGTTGTTTTTAATTCATTTCTATTCTTCATTCATTAACCTCTCTTTTAACTTAACTACTTTTCTTAATCGATGGTTTATACAGGATTTCGAAACTCCAATTTTTTTAGCAAGTTCATTCAAACTTAAATATGGATATTTCATCTTTAAATCTATTGTTTCTTTTAATGAAGGAGATAATTTTTTGGTTAAACCATTCTTTTTTAAATAAATTATAGCATCTTTTATCTTTAAGTATGAATTTATTGTTTTCTTCAAATTTTTCATCTCTAAATTAACATTTTTAGTAAGTTTATTTTTGATATCTTTTATAATGCTATTTTCCAGCATTTGAATAAAGGAGCCTGATGCACCTAAATAGAGCAAAAATTCTTTTATACTTTCTCTATCTTGAAGATATAATATTGTGTATTTTTTTCTATCTCTTTCTTTAAAATTAAAATGTATTATTTTTAACATCTCGTATATCTCAAATATTGAAGATTCACTTTGAAATCTAAATTCAAGATAATAACCTTTTTGAGGATCTCTTACAACTCCAGAGCCAAGAAATGCACCTCTTAAAAATGCTTTAACATTTTCTTCATTCTTTGGTTTAAAATGAACTTTTAAATCATATTCATCTATAATTTTTAAATATAGTAGATCTTTTAGTAAAATGTTTAGTTCTATTTCAAAATATTTTTTCCCTTTTTTCTCAATTATATTTAATGATTTTTTAAAACCAACAATTTTTAATAATTTTATTACTCTTCTTGCAACCTCTGGAGATGAAAGTGTAAAATTTAATTTAATTTTTTCTTTAGTGATTATAATTTTACCTATAGATAAAAGAAGACCCTGAATTTCTGATAATGCTTCATCACGTTTACTTACCTCTATTTTAAGTAAATCTCTCTTTACTTTCTGTGTGAAGTAATCTAATTTCTCCACTTCAGTATATTCTTAAGTACCTCTCTTATTTTTAAAAAATCATGTCTTAAATAACCATTCTCAACAGTTGCAAAGTTATCTTTAATAATTTTTAAACCCATTTTCTTTAAATTTTCTTCATCAATTTCAACTGGGTAAGATCCGACCTTTTTATATTTATTTAAATAATATTCACCGATTTCTCCTTTATTAACTATTATATAATTAAAAATATTATTACCAGTATATTCATAAATTTTTTGAACATGCATTGATGCAGAATAATTATCTGTTTCTCCTTTTTCTGTCATCAAATTTAAAATATATACCTTTTTTGCATTTGATTTTTTAATTGATTCTATTACAGAAGGAAATAAAAGAGGTGGAATTACCGATGTATATAAACTTCCAGGACCTATTATTATCATTTCTGCAGTTTCAATTTCATATAAAACTTCGAATGCTGGCTTTGCATAAAATGGCTCGAGTGTAATTTTTTTGATTTTTTTCCCTTTACTTCTAATATTTGTCTCTCCTAAAACACTCTCTCCATCTTCAAATTCCCCTCTTAAAGTTATTATACTTTCTGATACAGGCAAAACTTTACCAGATAAATTTAAAGATTCTTCTAATTTTGTTATTCCATAAATCAAACTATCCTTAAGTTTAATAGAACCTGCTATTATTAAATTTCCGATTGAATGACCTTGGAGCGTTTCTCCTTCTTTAAATCTATATTGAAAAAGTTCTTTTAAGAATTCCTCACTTTCAGAAAGAGCAATTATACAGTTTCTAAGATCTCCTGGAGGGGGAATTCCAAGTTCTTCCCTTAATTTTCCAGAACTTCCACCATCATCAGTTACAGTTACGATAGCGACGGGATAAAATGGATATTCTTTTATTCCTCTTAGAATTGTTGATAAACCTGTTCCTCCCCCACAAGCAACAACTTTTTTTACTTTGCTTTTAAATCTATATTTATGTACAATATTAACAACTTCATTTCTTTTTTCTTTTAAAAGTGCTGTAAAAAGCGAGTTCATCAATTTGCTGAAACCAAAAACAAGAAGAAAGATTCCAAGTAACATATATAAAAAAGCAATCAATCTTGTGAGCCAAATAGGAAATTCATAATTTCCCTTCATAAAAATTATTATGAAGTTAATTATATATCTTTTTATGGCACCCAACCTTGTGAAATCGAGAATGACCATAAGTCCTAGGGATAAAATAAGTAGACCTATAATCATAATAAGAATCCATCTTTTTATGTTCATTCCAGGGTAAAGCCATTTTAAAAAACCTTTTATTTTATTTTCTTTCATTTTCTTATGTCTCTATGAAATATTGTACATCTAAATCCTTTTTTTTCCAATATTCTTTTAACCTCTTCAGCGATTACAACAGAACGATGTCTGCCTCCTGTACATCCAAATGAGATTATAAGAGAACTTTTGCCTTCATTTATGTATTGAGGTAAAAGGAAAAAAATTAAATCTTTTAATCTATTCAAAAAACCTATTGTTGCATCATTTGATAAAACAAAATTCTGAATTTCTTCATCAAGACCTGTGGTGTTTTTTAAATTATTCATATAAAATGGGTTTGGCAAAAATCTTACATCAAACATTAAATCAGAATCTAAAGGAATCCCGTATTTGTAACCAAAGGAAATAATTGTTATTGATATTAGGTTACTTTTTTCTTCTTTTAATATTTCTACGATTCTACTTTTTAGATCCGATGGTTTCATTTCTGTTGTATCAATTACAATGTCGCTTATTTCTTTTATCATTTTTAATTTATCTTTCTCAATTTTTATTGAAGAACTCAATCCTTCTTCACTATATAAAGGGTGTTTTCTTCTTGTTTCTTTATATCTTTTAATAAGTATTTCTTCATCAGCATCTAGAAAAATCACAAAAGGATTAATTCCTTTTTTATTAATATCTTTTATTATCTCTGGAAAATTTATATCAAAATCTTTCTCTCTTATATCAAGGGTTATAGCAACTTTATTGGTATCTGCAATTCCTTTCTTAAAAATTTCTACAAATTTTTCAATCAAATTTAAAGGAAGATTATCTATACAGAAATAACCTATATCTTCAAGAAATTCAGAAGTTTTAGTCTTTCCTGCTCCTGAAATTCCAGTTATGATAACAAAGTTTTTATTTTTTTCCATCACATAAATTTTAACATACAGAAAAATGTATTATAATAATGTTTATGAAAAGAGGTGAAAATATGAAAAGAATGTTTATCATTTCATTAATGTTTATAATCTTTATTTCAATATTTCTAACTTCATGCTCATCAAATTCTCCTGAAGCAACTTTAAAAAAATATTTTAAGTATGTTATGAGAGAAAATTATGAAGAAGCATATAAACTTCTTTCTGGTGATATGTTGAAAGAAAAAGGAAGTTTAGATGATTTTAAAGCATCTTTTGAATTAATGAAACAAAATAATAGAAAAATAACAGGAGTTAGGATTGAAGATGTTGTATTATCAACAGATAAAAAAAGAGCAAGGGTTCATTTTGTTTTAACAATTAATGAAAGTGGAAGCGATGTGGAATATAGAGGTGCATATATACTTATTCTTTATGATGAAGGCTGGAAAATTGAGGGTTCAATTTTTTAAAAATGAAAAAAGTTATAATAAAAGTAAAAAGTGTTAAAGGTTTCTGCAGTGCAAATCATAAGGTTGACGATACATGGGTAATTGATGAAAATATTTATATACCTCAAAATTTATGCATGCACGCTTTTTATGTCTTATATCCATGGATTCAAACATTAAGAATGGGCGGGGAAATTCCATGGAGTACAAACAATGAAATAGAGGTTCCATGTATCGATACTGAAAATATGGTAATTTTTTCTTTAAAAAAAGAATAAAAATGAAAAGTGATATTGAAATAAATAGAGATTATAAACCTAAAAAAATAAGTGAAATTGCAGAACTAATAGATATTGATAAAAAATATTTAATCAATTATGGTGATTATATAGCAAAGATAAAACTTAATATTTTAGATGAGATAGAAAAAAACAAAAATGGAAAATATATTCTTATAACTGGTATAACTCCTACACCATTAGGTGAAGGTAAAACAACAACAACTGTTGGTTTAGGGGAGGCATTTGGAAGGCTTGGTAAAAAGGGTTTAATTTCTATAAGACAACCTTCATTGGGTCCTATTTTTGGAATAAAAGGTGGAGCACATGGTGGAGGATATGCACAGGTTTATCCAATGGATGAATTTAACCTTCATTTTACTGGAGATAATTATGCAGTATATACTGCACATAATTTACTCGTATCATTTTTATATAATTCTATTTATCACAAAAATCCACTTAATATTGATTTAAATACCATACAAATTAAAAGGGTTATTGATATTTCAGATAGAGGTTTAAGAAAAATTATTGGTGGTGTTTTTGAAAATTATGTTCTTCATGAAAGTGGATTTGAAATAACATCTGCATCTGAAATAATGGCAATTTTAGCATTATCAAAAAACCTAAAAGAATTGAAAGAAAAACTTGGTAAAATTATAATTGGATTTAATCTTGATAAAAAACCAATTTATGCTGATGATTTAAAGGTTACTGGTTCTTTAACTGCATTAACGAAAGAGGCCTTAATGCCAAACTTAATTCAAACAATTGAAAAAACACCAGTTTTCGTCCATACAGGTCCATTTGGTAATATAGCCCATGGAAATTCATCAATAATAGCAGATTTAATTGGAATAAAAATATCTGATTATTTAATAACTGAAGCAGGTTTTGGTACTGATCTTGGAGCTGAAAAATTCTTTAATATAAAATGTAGATATTCTGGGCTTAAACCAGATATCGCTGTTATAGTTGTAAGCATAAGGTCTTTAAAGATGCATGGAGGTGTTGGAAAAATCTCACCTGGCAAACCTCTTCCAAAAGAGATATTAGAAAAAAATTTGGAAGCAGTTAAAAATGGCTCTGAGAATTTAAAAAAACATATTGAAAATATTAAAATTCATGGTATTAAAGTTGTTGTTAATTTAAATTATTTTGAAGGTGATGACAAAGAAGAAATTGATTTAGTAAGAGATATATCATTAAAATCTGGATGTGATGATTTTGTAGTTTCTGAAGTTTTTCTAAAAGGTGGCGAGGGTGGAATTAATCTTGCCAAATCAATAATAAATTTAACTGAAAAAGAAATTAGTAATTTTAATTTTCTTTATTCTTTAAATATACCAATTAAAGAAAAAATTAAGACAATTGCAACAAAAATATATGGAGCGGATGATGTAATTTTTTCAAATGAAGTAATAAATAAAATTGAACTTTTAGAATCACTTGGATTTTCAAATCTACCAATTTGTATGGCAAAAACACATCTATCTTTATCACATGATTCAAAATTAAAAGGAAGACCAAAAAATTTTGTTCTGCCAATTGATAATATTAAAATTTCAAATGGTGCAGGATTTATTGTTGCATATTCTGGTGAAATCAGTACAATGCCATCATTACCATCAAATCCTATTGGTATATATATAGATGTTGGTGAGGATGGTAATATTTATGGCTTAAAATAATGGGTGAAATAATCGATATTGAACCTTTAAAAGAAAAATTGCTTTTTGATATTAAAAATGAAATTTATAAAATTGATAAAAATAAAAAAATTGCTTTTTTAATTTTTTCTGAATCCTTTGACGCTAAGTTTTTTTTAAATGAACTTAAAGAATTATTTGATTTTTTTAAATTAAAATATTTAGAATATGATTTTATTAATAAAAATATAGATTATATCTCAGAAACAATTCATAGATTAAATAAAGATAATGAAATAAATGGGATATTACCTATAAGACCAATTCCTAAAAATATCAATGAAAATAAGATATATTCAATTATAGATTCCAAAAAAGATATTGATTGTTTGGGCTTTGAAAATTTAGGAAGGTTGTTTGCTTTTAAACCGAAATTCATTCCTGCTGTTGTTGAAGCATCTTTTGAAATTTTAAAACATTACATAAACGAAAAATTTATAGATTTAAATTATTTAATTGGAAAAACAGCAGTAATTGTTGGAAGAAGCATAAACACTGGTAGACCTTTATATATTGTTTCTCTAATGAATAATCTTGTTCCAATAAATCTTCACTCAAAAGTAAGTTGTATTGGAAAATATATAAAACTTGGAGATATAGTTTTTGCATGTTGTGGTGTTCCTGAATTTATAAAAGGAGAAATGGTTAAAGAAAATTCTATCATTATCGATATAGGAATAAATAAATCAAAAGATAATGAAATAGTTGGTGATGTTGATACAAAAAGTGTTTTAAATAAAGTAATTGGTGTAACTAAAGTTCCTGGGGGTGTTGGTGAAATAACAAAATTAATTTTAGTAAAAAATTTCCTTAAAACTTTTTATCCTATCTAAATTTTTTTACTCCTATTTTTTTACAATATTTTTCGATTGGACAGATTGAGCATTTTGGAGAGATTGGTGTACAGATATTTTTTCCAAAATTAACTAGATAATCGTTTAACTCTATCCAATATTTTTTTGGAACTATTTTTCTTAACTCAAATTCTGTATTTTCTGGTTTTTTTGTTTTTACTAATCCTAAACGATTTGAAATTCTATGAACATGTGTATCAACAGCAATTCCATCTTTATTAAAACCTTTAGTTATAACAATATTTGCTGTCTTTCTTCCAACCCCTGGAAGTTTTAAAAGTTCATTCAAATTGTCTGGAACCATACCATCATAGTTATCGATTAAAATTTTTGATATTTCTTTTAATCTTTTTGCTTTGACCTTATAAAAACCAATCGAATATAAAATTTTCTCAAGTTTATTATTTTCTATTTTTAACAAATCATTTGGAGAATTAATTAAATTAAATAAATTATTAGTTATTTTATCAGTCATTTCATCTTTACTTCTCTGTGAAAGTACACATGATATTAAAACTTTAAAAGGATTTTTTTCAATAGAAACTCTATCAATAAAAGTTTTGTTATTTTCTTTATAATATTCTCTTAATCTTTTAATTATATTTTCTAAATTCACTCTCTTCTATATGGCTTAAGAATTGAAGAAGGATATTCAGCATTTCTTGATACAATAATTAAAATTATTATTGTTAATAAATAAGGTAAGGTTAAAAAAATTTGGAACGGAAATTTAAAAAATCCGATCGCTTGTAGTCTTAATTGTAAAGCTTCTATTCCTCCAAAAAGAAAAGCACCTAAAAATATTCTAAATGGAAACCATTTTGCAAAAATTACTAAAGCAATACATATCCAACCTCTTCCACCTACTATTCCATATTGAAACATATTAAATTGGACTAAACTGAAAAAAGAACCAGCTAGTCCCATTAAACTCCCACCAATAATTAATGATAAATATCTTATTTTATAAACATTAATTCCTAACGAATCAGCTGATTCAGGATTTTCACCAACAGCTCTCAAATTTAATCCAAAAGTTGTTTTAAAAAAAATAAAACTTGTTATTGGTATTAATAAATAAGCAATATAAGTTAACAAACTTTGATTAAAAAAAGATTCACCAATAATTGGAATTTGTGATAAAAATGGAATTGCAAAATTATTTAAAGTTATTACCGTTGGGGGATTTACCGGTGATCCAAAAATTAATCTATATATAAAAAAAGATAATCCAGTAGTAAAAATTGTCATTCCTAAACCACTTACATGTTGACTTCTTCCTAAAGTAATAGTTAATAAACCCATGATTAAACCTATTATAGAACCGGAAATAAATGAAAATAATAAACCAAAGAAAATATTTCTTGTGAAAAAAGTTATAATAAAACCAGTAAATGCACCAAAAATCATAGTCCCTTCAATAGATAAATTCAATATACCTGCTCTTTCACAAAAAGACTCACCAATGGTTGAAATGACTAATGGTGTTGCAAATCTTATTGTCGCACTTAATATAGCTGTAAGAAATATCATAATAGATTTTATATCCATTATTTAAACCTCCTGATTTCAAATTCAGTAAATAATAAGATACTTAACATAACCAATAAAGTAATACCCTGAATAACATCTGAGATATAAACATTAACTCCACTAACTCTACTCATAACCTGTGAGCCAGTAATAATTGTAGCAAAAAAGAAAGAAGATAATAGAACTCCTATAGGTTCTAATCTACCTAACATTGCTACTACGATACCTGTATAACCATATCCAGGAGAAAAATTATCAACTAAATGATAGTGTAAACCTAATATTTCACTAACACCTGCTAACCCAGCTATACCACCACTAATCATAGCAGAAATAATTATAATTTTCGATACATTTAATCCTAAAAAGTTTGAAGCCTTTTCACTTGATCCAACAGCTTTTAATTCAAATCCTAATTTCATTTTTTTTGTTAATATATAAAAGAATAAAACACTAAAAAGAGATATAAAAATACCAATATGTACACGAGATTTTGGAAAAATTATTGGAAAAATAATATTTTCTGGTAAATTGGGTGATTGAGGCCAATTACTTACTGGGTCTCTCCAAGGTCCATATACAATCGCTGAAACTATATAAATCATTATAAAATTTAATAAAAGAGTTGTTACAACATCATCAACTTTAAATTTTATTTTTAAATAAGCTGGTAAAGTCGCCCATGCACCTCCAAGTAAGAAACCTATTATTATAGCAAATAAAATATAAAAAGGTTTTGGAATTGATAAATTAAGTAATCCACACCATGTTGCTCCTAAGGCGCCTGCGTACATTTGACCCTCAGCTCCGATATTAAAAAATCTACTATTAAAAGCAATTGCAACAGCGGTACCTGTTAATATTATTGGTATAGCTTTGACAATTGTTTCAAAAAAAGAAAATTTACTTCCTAAAGCTCCTATAAATATTCCGATTATAGCGTTGATTGGATTTATTTTGGCTATGATTAGAAAAATTGATGAAATTAATAATGATATAAAAATTGAAATTAAAGGGAGTAATATTTGAAAATATACAGACGGAGTTTTTTCTCTTTTAACAATTTTATATTTAAGATTAAACATGTAATTCCTCCTTTTTTGACCCTGTCATCATTAAACCAATTTGCTCTTTTGACAATTCACCTCTTTTTGCTTCACCCATTATTTCTCCATTATAAATAACTAAAATTCTATCAGAAAGGTTCAAAATTTCATCAAGATCTTCAGAAATTAAAAGCACACCTCTACCTTTATCTCTTAGTTCCAAAAGTTTTCTATGTATAAATTCTGTTGCTCCAACATCAAGTCCTCTTGTTGGTTGTGCTGCAAGAACAAACTCTGGATTCATAGATAGTATTCTTGCTAAAATACACTTTTGAAGATTTCCTCCAGATAAAGTTTTTGTTTTAACAAATAAATTTGGAGTTTTTATATCAAATTCATCTATTAGATTTTTACTATAATTTAAAATATATTTATAATTTAGAAAAACCTTGTTTGAGAAATTGTTTTTATCATAACATTCAACTATTAAGTTTTCAAAAACAGATAAATCAAGAATTAACCCAAGTTCCATCCTATCTTCAGGGATTCTACCAATCCTAAAATTTATTCTTTCCTTCGGAGATTTGTTTGTAATATCGATATTTTTAAAATATATCTTTCCTTTAAAAGGTTTTTTTATTCCACTTATTATTTCTTCAAGCTCTTTTTGTCCATTACCAGAAACACCAGCAAGTCCAACAATTTCGCCACCTTTTATATTAAAACTGACATTTTTTAAAGCAACATGACCTCTATAACTTAATGCATTAATATCTTTTAATTCAATAACTGTATCTTTTTCTTTTGATGAAGTAAGAGATATAACATCAAAAACTTCCTTTCCAACCATTAATGTTGCGAGTTCTTTTTTATTTGTTCGTTTGGGGTCTCTTTCTCCAGATACTTTTCCATTTCTTAAAACTACTATCCTATCACTTATTTCGAGTACTTCATAAAGTTTATGAGAGATAAAAATAATAGTTTTTCCTTCTTCTTTTAATATTTTTAATGTCTTAAATAATTCATTTACTTCTTGAGGTGTTAATACAGCGGTTGGTTCATCAAGAATTAATATATCTATATCTCTAAATAAAATTTTTAATATTTCCACTTTTTGCTTCTCACCAACTGAAAGTTCCCTAATTTTTACATCAGGATTTATATAAATTTGATATTTTTCCATGTAATTTTTAATTTTTTCTTTTACTGTTTCTATACTAATTATCAATTTATTAGATTTTAAGCCTAAAATAATATTTTCAGCAACAGTAAATGGATTAACAAGTGTGAAATGTTGATGAACCATCCCTATTCCTAAATCAATTGCATCTTTAGGAGAATTTATTTCCACTTTTCTACCTTTAATATAAATTTCACCACTATCCTTTGTATAAAGACCATATAAAATTTTCATTAAAGTTGTTTTACCAGCACCATTTTCTCCAAGAAGCGAAACTATTTCGCCTTTTTTAGCATAAAAATCTATACCATCATTTGCATTGACGCCTGGAAATCTTTTTTTAATCCCTTTTAACAATACATTATTTTCTATATTAGTCATTGATTAAAAATTCCTTTATATTCTTCTAATAAATCGTTATCTTTAACAATTACTTTTCCGTTTTTTATAACATATAATATTTTCGATTGATTAATAATAGCCCATTGAGGTGAAAGTGCATCAAAAATTATTAAATTAGCTTTCTTACCTACTTCAATACCATAATTATCAATTATATTCATTATTTTAGCACCTTCGTATGTGAATGTATTCCATAATATATCTAATTCATCATTTGAAGTCATATTTAATCTTTGACTTTCAATTAATAAACCTTGTAGCGGATTTCCACTTCCCATTATTAACCAAAAATCTCTTACATTGTCAGTAGCACATGCTATAGGAATATCATTTTTTATTAATTTTTTTAAAGGAAAAGTATAAGGTGTGGTTGTATAACAAGTTACAAATTTAAGTTTAGATTTTATAATAAGAGGTAGTAGATTTAACACCCATTCTATAGGAGCATTTCCTAAAGACCATGCGTGACTACAAGTTACTCTATTTTGGTAATTATTATTAATTGTTTTAATTGCTAATCTTTCTATAGTGAATATGCCTAAAGTTCCTGGATCCATTATATGGATATCAATATCTTTATCATACTTTTTTGCTAAATTAAAAATTAAATCTAAAGATTCTTCAATATTATTGCTAACTGTTGCAGGGTCTAAATCTCCTATTAAATCTGTTCCTAAACTTAAAGCATCTTCTACATATTTTTGAGATTCAATATCCCTTAATAAACCACTTTCAGCAAATGCTACTATTTGTAAATCAAATAAATTTTTTATTCTATTTTTAACATTTAATGCAGCAACGACACTCTTTGTCTGTGCTATTTTATCAATATCAACATGCGTTCTTGCATATAGAGTTCCATTTAAAATTTGATTATGTATATGTTTAAGTATATGTCTTTCAATTTCTTCTATTGGTGCATTTTCGAAATATTTTAATCCTATATTTATATTTTTTTCTCTTGAGACAGGAACATCGATAATATATGAAGAATCGTTATACTTTGGAAATCTCTCTCCAATAGCTGTATAACTTTTATCCATATGCGTATGAGTATCAACAAATGGAGGAGATACAAATTTACCATCAACATCAATTTCATTCTCGCTCTTATTATCTATTTTTTTTGAAATTTCAATTATTATTCCATCTTTAATTCCTATATCATAGATATCATTTTGTTTTCTTAAATATGCATTTTTTATAATTAAATCAAACATCTTTCCTCCTAAATATATCAATAATTAATATTTGAGGGATGTATTTATACATCCCTCATTTTCTCTTTTTTAAAAATTAATTATTAATAATAATTTTAGAAATCAGAATTTGGTGTTTGTTCTTCGATTGGAACTCTAAATAATCCATCAAGAATTTCCTGCTCTCTTTTTTTAACCATTTCAATAACTTCTTTTGGTAGTTTTTGGTCAAATCCATAAAATGGAGCTAATTTTGCACCACCTTTTGCCATCATTGTCCAATCTTTAAGATCCATTGCCTTGAAAGAGCCATCTTTTACTGCTTCAATTACATATTTTACAGTTGGATACATATCCCAAACTGCACTTGAAATAACCCAATCAGGTGCTAAATAATTTTGATCATCTATACAACCAAATGCATATACTTTCTTTTCTTGGCATGCTTCTATAACACCATATCTTTCAGCAAAGATAAAATCTGCTCCTGCTTCGATTTGAGCAATTGCAGCTTCTTTTGCTTTTGGTGGATCGAACCAACTTCCTATAAAGGTAACTTTTGCTTTAACATTGGGATTAACTTCTTTTGCGCCTAAAATATAAGCGTTTAAAATACGGTTACATTCTGAGTTTGGAAAACCAGCAACCATACCTATAATATTAGTTTTTGTCATTTTTCCAGCAATCATGCCACAAAGATACGCTGGTTCATGAATCCAATCATCAAATACTGCAAAATTTGGATCAGCAGGTCCCAATGCTGAGCCAAAAGCAAAAGCTACATTAGGAAAATCTTTCGCAACTCTTCTAACAGCTTCTTCGGAACCAAAAGCATCACCAAAAATTACATTAAATCCTCTATTTGCATATTCTCTAAGAACTCTTTCATAATCTGGGTATCCAATATTTTCAGTCATTTCATAATCAAATCCTAAATCCTTAGAAGCTTTCTCTAAAGCAGTATGAATAACTCCATCCCATGGTTCTTCTACTGATAAAACAAAAGCAGCAGCAACTTTTAGTTTCTTTTCTTCAGGTGGTTTTTCTTCTTTCTTAGCACATGCATTTAGAGCAAGTAACCCCACTAACATTAAAATTAATACTAAAATTAAACCTTTCTTCATATCCACCTCCTGATGGATAATTAATTTATTTTATAAATAAATTTTAATTAAAATTTCTCTATTGTCAATTAAGTAATAAAAAAATATAGTTAGATTTATTTTCCCATATTTTATTTTATATTAATTCATTGAAAATTTTTAAAAATATATAATATAATATAAAAAATAAAATAATATTTGGAGGTGTTTATGGTAAGGGTAACAAAAGTTTTATCAATTCTTTTAATTTTATTATTAGTTATTACATTATCCCTTTCTGCATGTAAGAAGGAAGAACAAAAAGAAACAGGACCAAAGAAAGTATTTTTTGGCATTGCAACAGGTGGAACAGGTGGAACTTATTTTCCAGTGGGTGGAGCAATTGCAACTATAATATCCAATTTTGCTGATTATGAAACTCCTGCTGGTAAAATCGATGTGGTTGCGACTGCACAAACAAGTGGTGCTTCAGTTGCTAATTGTAATTTAATTTCTAAAAAAGAGATTGAATCAGGATTTGCACAGAACAATGTTGTTTTTTGGGCTTATACAGGCACAGAAAGTTTTAAGGATCAAACACCAATAAAAAATTTAAGAGTTATTATGTCATTGTATCCAGAAACTATTCAGATTGTTGCTCTTAAAAAATCAGGCATTAAAAATGTATTTGATTTAAAGGGTAAGAAAGTTGCAGTTGGTGATAAGGGAAGCGGGACTGAAATTGATGCAAAAACTATTTTAAATATTCATGGTATAACCTATGATGACATAGAAGAACAATATATGTCATTCGCAGAAGCAGCTGATGCATTAAAAGACGAAAGAATAGATGTTTTTTTTACAACTGCAGGTATTCCAACCTCAAGTATTGTTGAACTTGCTACAACAAAAGATATCACAATGGTTGAGATAACTCCAGAAAAAGTTAAGGAATTAATAGAAAGAGTCCCATATTATTCTGAATTTATAATACCAAAAGAAACATACAAAGGAATGGATAAGGATGTATTAACTGTAACATGTCTTGCTCAATGGGTATGCGATGAAAGTTTAGATACTGACTTAATATATAATATTGTTAAAGCAGTTTTTGAACATAAAGCAGATCTTGAAAAAGTTCACGCTAAGGGAAAGGACATATCTCCTGAAAATGCTATAAAAGGCGTTGCTATACCGTATCATCCTGGTGCAGAAAAATATTATAAAGAAAAAGGGTTGATTAAATAAAAAGAGTGGGGGCTTGCTCCCCCTCTTTTTTTATGAAAAGAAAAATATTTTATTTAATAATTAGTATTATTTTCCTAATTTTAACAACATCTTTTATAAACCATCATAATAATAATTATCTTATTTTAGAAGGTAGTAAAAAACAAATACAAATAAAAGTGAACGATTATGATAATTTTATAATTTCTTATACACATTCAGTAGCTTTATCAAAAGTTTATGAATTTTATAAAATTATAAATAATAAAATAATTTTATATGAAATGGATTTTTCTGACCAATGTGCTGGACTTCCGACAGAAGTTTTTGGAAAAGAAAAATTTATAATGAATGATGATAAATTTAAAATAATAGATATGGATAAGGAGTTTAATTCTATTAATTATAGAATAAATAATAAATATGATTTTAAATTAAATATTAAAGACAAAGAATATAATCTCTCAGAAATTTTTGGAACCGATCTTGTAATTATAACTTTAAGGAGGAGATGATGGCTGATGAAAATATGAATGAAGAAAAAATTGTAGAAGAGTTAATAGATAAATATGAAAGAGGTGCTAAAAGAAAATTAAAAGGTATTGTATATTTAATTGTAAAAATTATTGCTATAGGCTTTTCAGCTTTTCAATTTTATACAATTGGTTTTGGACTTTTTCCACCACAAATTCAAAGACCACTTCATGTTGGTTTTGCTATGGTTTTAATATTTCTTTTATTTCCAATTAATAAAAAAGTATCCAAAGACAGAATTCCTTTATATGATATTATCCTAGCTATTATTGCTATAATAGTTTTTTTATATCCAGTAGTTTTTTATGAACAACTTATTTTTAGACCAAGTTTACCAACTTTACTTGATATAATAATTGCTGGTACCGCAGTGATACTTGTACTTGAAGGCACAAGAAGAGCGACTGGTTTTCCTCTTATGTTGATTGCTTCTCTTTTTGTTCTTTATGCAATTTTTGGTAAAAATATGCCAGGAGTTTTCGCTCATAGAGGTTATTCATTTTCATCTGTCGTTGATCATTTGTTTTATACCTTAGACGGGATATTTGGAATTCCTATATCTGTTTCAACAAAATTTGTTTATGCTTTCATTCTTTTTGGAGCTCTTGCAGAGAAAACTGGAGTTTCTGAATTAATTGTTAATTTAGCAAGAATTATAGCAGGTAGAGCTCCTGGTGGTCCAGCAAAAATATCTGTCATAACAAGTGCTGCTCTTGGAACTGTTAGCGGAAGTTCAGTTGCTAATGTTGTAACTGATGGAGTTTTTAATATACCACTAATGAAAAAAACTGGTTATAAGGATTATTTTGCAGGTGCTGTTGAAGCAGCAGCATCTACTGGTGGACAGATAATGCCACCTGTTATGGGTGCAGCTGCATTTATTATGGCAGAATTTATTGGTGTGCCTTATTTAAGAATTATTTGGGCAGCAATTGTGCCAGCAATTTTATATTTTTTAGGTGTATATTTCTCATTACATTTTGAAGCAAAAAGATTGGGATTAAGAGGTTTAAGAAAAGACGAAATTCCTATATTAAAAGAAGAACTTACTAATAGGGGCTATATTTTAACTCCATTTATAATATTAGTTTATAAACTTATGGCTGGATTTACTGTTATGGATGCTGCTTTTACATCAATTATTTCAGTTATCTTGATAAGTTTCCTTGGAGAGATGGCAAAAATAGTTACTAAAGATTTTAATGAAAAAATTAAAAAAATTTTTCTTTATATTTCAATTTATATCCCTTTAATTTTCTTTTTAATATTATTTTTTATAAAAACAATATCAATAAATATAATTATTTTATCTTTTTTAACAATCATTTTGTCCACTGTTTTATGTTTTATTGTTTTTAGGTTAAAATCGTCAGAAAATTATGAAAATCCAAATTTAGAAGTTATCAAAAGAATACTTATTGTATTTAAAAATACATTTTTCCTTACAATTGATGGATTTGAAAATGGAGCATATACATCTCTTTCTGTTGTGGCTGCATGTGCTTCAGCGGGTTATATTGCTGGTATGTCAACATTAACAGGTTTAGCATTAAGATTTGCAAATGCAGTTGTAACTCTAGCGTCAGGGTTAAAAAATTGGCTAAATTCAGTATTTTCTTCTATATTACCATTTTTTAAAATAACGACTGCTATGCCATTTACACTTATTTTTACTGTTATAGCATGCTTAATACTTGGAATGGGAATACCAACAACAGGCAATTATATAATTATGGCTATAATTACTGCACCTGCTCTTGCACCATTTTTAAGTCATTATGACTCAACTACTTCAATGTTAATTGCTCATATGTTTGTATTTTATTATGGAATACTTGCAGATGTAACGCCTCCTGTTGCTCTTGCTGCTTATGCTGGAGCGGGCATTGCAGGATCAGATCCATTCAAAACTGGCTTCACTGCCTTTAGACTAGCTCTCGCAGGATTTCTTGTTCCATTTGTATTTGTCTATAATCCTATTCTACTTGGAGTTAATTTTGTTCCATCTGTTGCAATAATTGCTTATATTACTGCAGTAATTGGTGTTATTTTCCTTGGTGCATCAAATGTTGGTTATTTTATAATAAAGCTTAACTTTTATGAAAGAATATTACTTTTTATTTCAGCAATTTTATTAATTGCGCCAGGATTAAAAACCGATCTTATTGGAATTGCAATTGGAGGATCAATTTATTTATTACAATATCTAAAAAATAAAAAAAATTCTGGAGGTAAAAATGTATAAATTCATCTCATACGGTTTGGGAACAATTGGATTAGAAATATTAAAAGCACTTTTAATAAAAAATGAATTTGAATTAGTAGGAGCAGTTGATTTAAAGGATGAATATTTAAATAAAAATATAACAGATTTAATAGAAACAAAATTACCTAATATTTATATTAAAAAAAATATTAAGGATTTTAATAAATGTGATATAGTTATTCATTCTACTCAGTCTCGATTAAAAGAAACTTTTCCTCAATTAATGGAACTAATTAAAAATGGTTACAATGTAATTTCAACATGTGAGGAATTGTTTTTTCCATATTATTTTCATAAAAATGAATCAATTGAACTTGATAGAACTGCAAAAGAAAATAATGTGAGATTACTTGGTGTTGGAATAAATCCTGGTTTTATTCTTGATACATTACCAATTTTTCTTTCTACCTTATCTATAAAACCAACAAAGATTATTGCTGAGAGAGTTCTTGATGCAGGAAAAAGAAGAAAACAATTACAATTAAAAGTTGGAGCAGGTTTAACAGAACAGGAGTTTGAAAATTTAAAAAAAGAGAATAAAATTGGCCATGTTGGTTTAATGGAATCTCTTTTTTATATTTTTAATATTTTAAAATTAGACATAAAGGTATTTAATGAAGAACTTAAACCATTGATTGCTGAATATAATATTGAAACAGAATATGTAAAAATCAAAAAAGGATTTGTTAGAGGTCAGTTTCAAAAAGTAACAGGAATTTCTAAAGAAGGTTTTATGGTTGAAATAAAATTAATCATGGCTGTTGGAGAAAAGGAATCATTTGACAGAATAAGAATTGAAGGTTTTCCTAATTTTGAATTCGAAATTAAAGGAGGGATTCAGGGAGATTTAGGAACAGCAGCGGTTGTTGCAAATTATATACCAATACTTCTTAATAGCGAACCAGGATTGCATATAACAAGCGATTTAAAACTTCCTCACTTTTCTTTTTAATAAATTAGAAAGTTCCTACAATTTCTCTTAGGTCATTTACAAGATTTCTTAACTCTAATCTAATTAAGCCTAATTTTGCTTCATTATTTAAAATTCCAAGCAATGCTATATTTGGAGAGATATTATAAATAAATATATAACCATCCTTGCCTTTTGCAAATATCTCTTCAAATTCACCTTTTCTAAAATCTTCAATTGCTCTTTCTCCAAGCATTACCAAAGAAGCTGAAAGAGCAGCAATTTTCTCTTCTTCTTCCATAGAAAGTGTAGATGAAATTGGAAGTCCATCTTTGCTAATTAAAATTAATGATTCAACTGTTTTGTCATTTTCTAAAAGTTTATTAAACTTTTCTTTTATAAGGTTAACATCTTGTATCATTTAACCCTCCTTTTATAGTTTTTTTTATTTTAACATATTTATTTCATGTTTAAAATTCTCTCTTAGTTCTTTATAAAGGGGAAACTTCTCGCATAAATTTTTTATCTCTTTTTTTATATTCTCATGAAGAATTTCGTCAGTAGGATTTTTTAATACATTTGCTATTAATTTTCCTATTAACTCCATTTCTTCTTCTCTCATACCTCTTGTTGTTAATGCTGGAGTTCCAAGTCTTATTCCACTTGCAATAAATGGTTTTTCTGGATCATAAGGTATTGTATTTTTATTAACTGTTATATTAACTCTACCCAATAAATTTTCAGCATCTTTTCCCGTTATTTTAAAAGGTCTTAAATCAACAAGCATAAGATGTGTGTCAGTTCCATCAGATACCAATCTTGCTCCTTCATTTTTTAATGTTTCTGCTAATTTTTTAGCATTTTTAATAACTTGCTCTTGATAAATTTTGAAATCCTCGCTCATCGCTTCTTTAAAACATACTGCTTTTGCAGTAATCACATGCATCAAAGGACCACCTTGAATACCTGGAAAAACATTTTTATCAAGATCCTTTTTATAAATTTCTTTTGTAAGAATAAAAGCACCTCTTGGCCCTCTTAAGGTTTTATGTGTTGTTGATGTAACAAAATCCGCATATTCAATGGGTGAAGGATGAAACCCTGTTGCTACAAGACCTGCAATATGAGCAATATCTACCATCAAATATGCATTTACTTCTTTTGCTATTTCTTTAAATTTTTCAAAATCAATCTTTCTTGGATATGCAGAATATCCTGTAACTATAATTTTTGGTTTTTCTTTTAAAGCAAGTTCTCTTACTAAATTAAAATCAACCCTTTCATCATCTTTTTTTACACCATAATATACAACTCTAAAAAATCTTCCAGAAAATGATACAGGACTTCCATGTGAAAGATGACCTCCATGTGAAAGTTCCATTGAAAGAATTGTATCTCCTGGGTTCATCACTGTAAAATATACAGCCATATTTGCTTGAGTTCCAGAATGTGGTTGAACATTTGCATGTTCTGCATTAAAAAGTTTTTTTGCTCTATCAATTGCAATTTGTTCTGCGATATCAACAAATTCACAACCACCATAATATCTTTTTCCAGGGTAACCTTCTGCATATTTATTAGTTAATGGAGAACCAAGAGCAGAAAGAACTGCAGGACTAACAAAATTTTCTGAAGCAATTAATTCAAGATTAGAGTGCTGTCTTTCTATTTCATTGTATATTGCCAAAAAAACTTCTGGATCGGTTTTTCTTAAATCTTCAATCATTTAAACCTCCTCTCTAACTTCTTTATTATTTTATAATAAAACTTAAATTTTTAATAGTAAATAATTTTTCTTGATAAAATATTAATATGAGAAAAAGATTGATTGATATAATAAAAAAGATTGATTATCCATATACATCAGCAATCGTTAATAATGAAAGGGTTGGGTTTCTTGATGAGGTCGATGAAAATTGTAAATATGAGTTAATAAAGATTGATGATATGGAGGGAATGAGAACTTATGAAAGAACATTAACATTTCTTTTATCTTATATTTTTAATAAATTTTTTAATCTTAAAATTGAAATAAAATATTCATTTGGAGATGCAATATATGCTGAAGTTCAAGGAAAAAACAATATTGAAGAAATAATCACGAAAGTTAAATATGAATTAAATAATTTAATTAAAGATAACATAACAATTAAAAAATTAATTTTAAGAAAAGAAGAAGCAAGCGATTTGCTTCTTAAAGCAAATAGTAATTATGAACCTAAATTGATAAAATATTTATCAAAAGATAATCTAAATCTTTATTCAATTAATAATTATTATTCATATTTCTTAGGGCCAATATTACCAAAAACAGGTATGATAAGAATATTTGATTTAATACCTTTTAAAAACGGGTTTTTAATTGTCCTTCCTGATAAAAAAAATTTTAATAAGTTAGGTAAGATAAATAAAAGCGAGAAACTCTTTTCAACATTTGAAGAATCAAAAAATTGGGCATGTTCTCTTGGTATAAAATATGCTGGAGATTTAAATGAAAAAATTGTAAAAAATGAAATTATAGAATTAATTCTTATTCAAGAAGCACTTCATGAAAAAAAGATTTCAGAAATTGGAGAGATGATCAAAGAAAAATGTTCTAAACTTGTTCTTATTTCTGGACCAACATCATCAGGAAAAACTACCTTAAGTAAAAAGCTTGCTATTTATCTTAAGGTTTTAGGTTTTAAAACTATTTTAATTTCTACTGATGATTATTTTCTTGATAGAGATAAGACGCCTAAAAAAGAAAATGGAGAACCAGATTATGAATCAATTAATGCAATTGATCTTGAACTTTTACAGAAACATATAAACCTATTACATAATAATCAGAGCGTTGATTTACCAAAATTTAATTTCATTACTGGAAAACAGGAATTCGGAAAGAAAGTAATACCAGATAAAAATAATATAATAATAATCGAAGGTTTGCATTCCATAAATCCATTATTAACTGAAAAAATAAAAGATTCTTTAAAATTTAGAATATATATAAGTCCTTTAGCACAGATTAATTTTGATAACTTGAATAGAATTCCAACTCGAGATGTTAGGTTGATAAGAAGAATTGTTAGAGATAATGTATTCAGAAAAATTACACCAAAGGAAACAATCAGAATTTGGTCAGATGTTATTGGTGGTGAAGAAAAATATATATTTCCATTCCAGGATAATGTCGATATAATGTTCAATTCCTCTTTATTTTATGAACTTCCAGTATTAAAATTCTTCGCTGAAAAGGATTTAATGAGTATAGAAAATATTGATAAAGAATATTATAAAGCATCAATTTTAATAAATTTTTTACAGCATTTTATGAACTTACCAGATGATTTTGTACCATTAACATCAATTTTAAGAGAATTTATTGGTGGTGGTCTTATCAATCCTCTGTAATGCTTTTTCTATGGAGTTTTTTATAATAAGTTTTTGCAAATCTATGTGCCTCATCTCTTATTCTCTGAAAAAGTTTTAATACTTCTGAATCTTTAGGCAAATTGATTTCTTCATCAAAATCTTCAAAAAAAAGAGTTTCAAATTCCTTAGCCAGTGCAATGAATTTGAAAGGTATATTTAACTCTTTTTTAACTTTTAGTGCCACATTGAGTTGTCCTTTACCTCCATCTATAAGTATGAGATCTGGTACCCAAGGAAATTTTTCATCTTTTCTATGCAAAAATCTTCTTGTAAAAACCTCTTTTAACATTCCGTAATCATCTGGTTTAAATGTTAAATTAATTTTAAACTTTCTATAATATTCTTTTTTCTCTTTTCCATTATGAAAAACTACAAGTGAGCCTACTGCATATTTACCAGAAATATTTGAAATATCATATCCTTCGATATATTCAGGAATTTTTTTTAAATTTAATAGATCTTTTGCCTTTTTAACTACTTCATTATCCTTTGAATAATAAATTTTTTGAAAATGTTCTTTTGCGTTTTCTTCTGCGAGTTTTAAAACTTCCTTTTCAAATCCACCTTTGGGAACTTTAAATTTTATATTTTTCTTAAATTTTTCATTTAAGAAAGTAATTAATTCCTCTTCATTTTCTAAATTATAATTAACAAAGATAGTATCTTGGATAGTAGTTTTTTTTGAATAAAATTCAGAAATAAATGATATTAATACTTCTGATTCATTTCCTTCACCAATCAATTCATATGGTTTTTCAAAAACAAGTCTTCCACCTCTAATTTCCATAAATTCAATTAAATTCAAATTATTTTCTTTATAAAGATAAACAATATCAAAAGATTTGTTTTTTGTTGTTATTACTCTTTGATTATAAAAAACTCTATCTATTGATTTTAGGGTATCCCTTAACTCTATAGCTTTTTCAAAATTTAATTTTTTTACGCTATTCTGCATTTCTTTTTTTAATGAATCTTTTAATTTCTTATAATTATTTTTTATTAAAAGAATAAAATCATTAATTTTCTTTAAATAATCTTCTTTTGATATATTTTTTATACAAGGAGCATCACATTCACCCAAATCATAATATATACATTTTTTATTAGGTAATTTCTTTTCACATCTTCTTATTCTAAATATTTTTCTTCCCAAATACACTACCTTTCTTAAGGATTTTACATCAACAAAAGGGCCAAAATATATAGAATTATCCTTTTTTATTTTTCTTGTAATTTGTATATACGGAAATTCATCCATTATTATTTTTAAATATGGATATGACTTATCATCTTTTAATCTCACATTAAATTTTGGTTTATATTTTTTTATAAGATTTGATTCCAATAGAAGTGCTTCTTCAGGAGAAGATGTTACTATATAATCAAAAGTCGAAATTTTATTTCTTAATATAATATCTTTAGGATATTCGGTTTTGCTTTTACTGATATAACTATTCAATCTATCTCTTAAAGAGGTAGCCTTTCCAACATATATAACTTCGCCTTCTTTATTTGAAAAAATATAAACACCTGGTTTTTGAGGAACTTTTGATAAATCTTTTTTCCATTTCATAATTTATATTTTTCATTGTATTATAAATTTAATGAAAAAAGTAGTGGTAATTTTTGGTCCTACAGGTGTAAGAAAAAGTGAAATTTCAGTTCTACTTTCAAAAGAAATAGATGGTGAAATTATATCTTTTGATGCATATCAGATTTATAAGTATATGGATATAGGTACAAATAAAATTAAAAAAGAGAATATGCAGAATATTCAGCATCATTTAATTGATATAGTTATGCCTAATGAAGAATTTTCTGCTGGGTTATATAAAGAAATTGCAGAAAAAAAGATTGATGAGGTTTTGAAAAAAAACAAGATTCCTATTTTAGTTGGTGGAACAGGTTTATACATGAGAACACTTTTGTATTATGAACCACCAAAAATGGACGAAAGAGTTAGAGAAATTTTAAATAAAAAACTTGAAAAAGTTGGATTAGAAGAACTATATTCTGATTTAAAAAAAATTGACCCCTTTTATGCATCTAAGATAAATAGGAATGACAAAAAAAGAATATTAAGGGCTCTTGAAGTTTACTATATTTATAAAAGGCCATTTTCAGAATTTTTAAAAGAAGAGGAAAAATATGATGCAATAAAATTTGGAATAATAATGGAAAGAAAAATTCTTTATAAAAAATTAGAAGATAGAGTAGAAAAAATGTTTAAAGATGGGTTTATAGATGAAGTTAAATTTATAAAGGAAAATTTTGGTTTTTCAAGTACATCGATAAAAGCAATTGGATATGAAACAATATTAAAATATTTAAATGGAGATATTAATAATCTTGAGGATTGTAAAAAGATAATATTAAAAAAAACAAAAGAATATGCGAGAAGACAGTTAATTTGGATGAAAAAAGAAAAAGATATAAAAGTAATTGATAGAACAGATAAGGATGATAATATTATAGTTAATGAAATTAAAGAGTATATTAAAAAAATATGGAAGATCTAATTAGGAAATTTGAAGAAGAGATTAAAGTAAAATTTGAAGAAATAGATAAGATTGGGGGAAAGAATTTTATCAAAGTTTTAAATGCATTCAGAAAATATAATGTTGTGGATTCTGATTTTTTTGATTCAACAGGTTATGGTTTTGATGATGCCGGAAGAGAAAAACTTGAGAAGGTTTTTTCAGAAATATTCGATTGTGAAGATAGTCTAGTTCGATCACAAATATCATCTGGAAGTCATGCTATTTCACTTGTTTTATTTTCACTTCTTAAACCAGGTGATGAAATTATATCAATAACTGGTGAACCTTATGATACTATTCAAAGAATAATTGGAACAAAAAATTCTCCGCTAACACTAAATGATTTCGACATAGTTTATAAAGAATTTGATATTATTGAAAATGATATTGATTTTGAAAAAATCATCAATAATAAAACTAAAATGATATTTATTCAAAAATCAATGGGTTATGGAAAAAGAAGAAAAACTCTTTTAAACTACAAAATAAAAAATTATATTGAACAAATAAGAAAAGTAAAAGAAGATATCATTATTTTTGTTGATAACTGTTATGGTGAATTTGTAGAAGAAAATGAACCAACTTCAATTGGAGCAGATATAATTGCTGGCTCTCTTACTAAGAATCCAGGTGGCGGAATTGTTCCATTTGGGGGATATATCGCAGGTAAAAAAAATTTAATCGAAAAATGTTCTTCGCTTTTATCTTCACCAGGAATTGGTAAATATGGTGGTGCTCAAATCAATTTCAAAAGATCTGCATATATGGGATTATTTTTAGCACCTCATTTTGTAAAAGAAACATTAAAGGGCATTACTTTTGCTTCAAAAGTTTTATCTTACTATAATTTTAAAGTTTTTCCTGAATGGTTTGAGAAAAGAGGAGATATAATTTTAGGTATAGAATTTAAAGAAAAAAATGAACTGTTAAAATTTGCTCAATTAATACAAAAATATTCTCCTGTTGATTCAAAGGCTATTCTTGAACCCTTAAAAGAAGATTTTTATAATTATGAAGTAATAATGGCTGGTGGAACATTTACACAGGGCTCTTCAATTGAATTATCTTTTGATGCTCCAATTAACGCTCCTTACATTGGTTATTTACAGGGGGGGTTGATGTATGAATATATAAAATATGTTATTATAAAAATAATAGAAGAATTAAAAGGTATTTAGAAATGGAATATTTAAATTCTGATATTAAAAAAAGGTATTTAACTTATAAATTTTTAATAATCATAATATTATTTTTTTATTTTTTTTATATACATTCATCAAATCAAGAAAATTTTTATAGAGTCATAACTGTATTAAGTTTTTCTACAATTTATTCTTTAATCTTTTATATTTTCATTCAACAATTTTCAAAATCAATTTTTTATGATATTTTAGAAAGTACATTAGATGCAATATCAATAACATTTTTATTAAATTTTTCTCAAGGATTAAATAATATATTAATTTTTTTATATCCTATATCGTTGATAAGGTATTATAAGGCAAAAAAACTTTTGGTAATCAATTTAATTTTTTTAATATTATCAATACTATATTTGTCAATTTTACAAAAAAAATTTTTTCTACCAACTTTTTTTATTACCTTTATCTTTTTAATTCTATTTTATTTACATCTTTTAGGAAAAACAGAGGAAGTCAAAAAACAAAATGAAAATTCAAACCAAATAGAAAGAAGATTAAACGAGATTTATGATATCTCTGAAATATTAATTAAATCAAGTAATTTAGATGAAATTCTAAATCAAATTTCAAATTTTATTCATAAATATTTTGGTTTTGAAAATATTTTTTTCTATTTTCTTGATGAAAATAAGGAAAATTTAATTTTAAGAGGGACTATTAATAAAAGAAGAGAAGAAATTGGCTTTAAAAAAATTAAACCTGGTAAAGGAATTTTATCGGTTCCTTTTGAAACTAAAAATTGGTTTTATGTTGATGATGTGACTAAAGATGATAGATATATCAAAGTATATGAAAATATTAAATCAGAATTTGTTAATCCAATTAAAATAAAAGAAGAAGTTATCGGAGTTATGGGTATTGAAAGTAAAAGAAGTTTAAACGAAGATGAAATTAAAATATTAATAACAATTGGAAACATGATAAATCTTTCAATAGAAAAACAATTATCCTTGTCGGAAATTAACAAGAAAATAAATACTATATCTCTAATAAATCAATTATCAACCTACCTTATATCTTCTCTTGACATAAATGAAGTATCAAAGAAAATAATTGAAATATTAACTGAGTATTTTAGTTATGATTATATAGGAATTTTATTGAAATATGGTGATAAATTAAAAGTCATTCATTCAATTGGTTTTAAAACAACTAATTTTGAAATAAGTGTTGATTCTGAAAAAGGCATAGTAACTCATGCTTATCGTAATAAAAAAACAATAATTTCAAATGATGTTAGTAAAGATCCAAGATTTATTCAGGATTCTAACTCTCAATCTGAAATGGCTGTACCTATTATTTTTGAGAATGAAGTAATTGGAATTATTAATATTGAATCACCAATATTAAATAGATTTACAGAAGATGATAGAATTCTTGTTGAAACTCTTTCTAACACTATTGGTATTGCAATAATGAATGCAAGGTTATATGAAGAAACCAAAAAATTGACAATCATGGATTCATTAACTGGTCTTGGAAATTATAGATATCTAGTTGAATCAGTCACCAAGGAAATTGAAAAATCAAAAAGATATAATCTTCCAATTTCATTAATTTTTTTAGATCTTGATAATTTTAAAAGAATTAATGACACAAAAGGACATGAAGTTGGAAATATGATACTTATGAAAGTAAGTGAAATTGTAAAGGAAAACATCAGAATTTCTGATACAGCATTTAGATATGGAGGTGATGAATTTGTTATTTTATTACCATTCACTGATAAAGTAACTTCAAAAGAGGTTGCAGAAAGAATAAGAGGTGAAATAGAAAAAACAGAGATAAGTGGGGTGAAACTATCTGCAAGTTTTGGAATAGCATCATATCCAGAAGATGGATTAACTTGTTTCGATTTAATTGGAAAATCAGATAAATTTGCTTATATTTCTAAATCTTATGGAGGTAATAGAATAAATTATTAATTTTTTACCCCTCAATTATTTCCTTAATAACTTTATTTAAAGAATTTTCACACCAATTTACTATATATTTTTTTATTTCTTCAACTTCTTTTTTAATAGAATTTACAAAATTTTCATCCTTTATAGATTTTAAATTAATCATTACATTAAAATAACTTGAAAGAACACCACTTTTTAAATTTAAAATTGAAACACCAACATCAGAAATTGCGTTCTTATTTCCTTTTTCGATTAATATGTTTAAGAAAGGTATGAGTTCTTTTGATAATTTCATAGAATTAAAAGGCACAATAGATGCTTGTTTGAGTGCTTCCTGAATTTTTTCTTTCCTTATCTTTTTTTCCTCATCACTATTTTTAGGAAGTTTATAAGCCTCCATTACAAGATTAAAACTTTTTTCATCTTCATAGTGGAAACTATAAAATTTATCTTTTAAATTATTTAATTCAATAACATATCCTTCCAATCCTTTTGTTAAACCACATACCATCGCTATAAGAGACGCAGAAAAAGATAATAAGATATTACCAACACTTCCGCCACCAGGAGTTGGTGAAGGAGAAGATAACTCATCAATATATTCCTTTAAAGATCTATCTATCATAAATCCTCCTAAAAGTTTAAAAATTTCAATCTAATTATAATATAGTTTTGAAAAAATTTAGAATAAAAAAAATTTATATTAAATTAATTTATTATGATAAAATATCTTTAGTATATTTTAGGAGGTGAATGATGCCTGGACCAATTGTTGACCATGAAAAGTGTAATGGCGATGAAGAATGTTTTAATGTATGTCCTGCTGATCCTAATGTATTTGAAATGAGAGGAGAAGGTGACAATAAAAAATCATATGTTGTTCATCCTGAAGCGTGTATTGAATGTGGACTTTGTGTTGATGCCTGTCCAACAGGTGCTATAACATTGGAGTAATCATGTTATTTTTAGAGGGGAGAAATCCCCTCAAATGGATGGGTGGCCGAGTGGTTGAAGGCACCGCACTTGAAATGCGGTAGGTGGCTAAACCCTGCCTCGCGGGTTCAAATCCCGCCCCATCCGCCAGGTTAAAATAAAATGCCTGCAAATCTACCACCTCAATTTTATGAATTAGAGAAAGAATATAGAGAGAAAAAAAATATTGAAGATAAAATTGAAATCTTAAAAAAAATGTATGCTATTATGCCAAAACATAAAGGTACAGATAAGTTGCAAGCAGATATTAAAGCAAAAATTTCAAAACTCAAAGAAGAATTAGATTATCAAAAGAAAAATAGAGGAAAAAGAAGTTCTTTTTATATTGAAAAAGAAGGTGCAGGACAAATAACAATTGTTGGTCCTACCAATAGTGGGAAATCAAGTTTATTCATAGCATTATCAAATGCTTTTTCTGATGTTGCTTCATATCCTTATACAACCAAATCTCCTGTCGTTGGTATGACAAATTTTGAAGATATAAAATTTCAACTCATAGATTTACCTCCAATGACAAAAGAAGTTGATTTTATCATTTTAGATATAATAAGAAATTGTGATTTAATATTAATTGTACTTTCTTTTGATATGGATTATACAAATGAATTTCAAAAATTACTTTCAATACTTAATGAAAAGGGAATAAATATTCTCGGAGAGGGATTGAGTGATGAATCTCTTTTTGGTCCTTTAAATAAAAGAGGTGTTGTCTTTATAAACAAGTCAGATTTAATGGATGAAATTGATATTCAGCATAATCTTAAAAATATAAAATCAAATATACCTATTGTATATGGTTCTTCAATATTAAATTATAATCTTGACATATTATTAAAAAGAATTTTTGATGGCTTAAATATAATAAGAGTTTATACTAAAGAACCAGGCAAACCTCCAGATATGAAAGATCCATTAATTTTGAGAAAGGGATCAACTGTTTTAGATGCTGCTACTAAACTTCATAAAGAAATTGGAAAAAGTTTAAAATTTGCAAGATTATGGGGTTCAAGTAAATTTGAAGGACAAAGAGTTATGAGAGATTATGTTCTTCAAGATAAAGATATTGTAGAGTTTCATACAAAATGAAGAAAATTAAATTTTTTATTTTCTTAATACTTTTATTTTTAATTATTTTGTTTATAATAAATATAAATTTTTTACAATTTATCAAAATATATTACATTCAATTAATTATAATTTTAGTTCTATTTTTTATTTTTATAATCATCTTTAAATTTAAAATATTTTTATCTTTTTTATTAATATTTTTAATCTCTCTTTTATATTTTTATATCTATCCAAACTTTATTCAAAAAAATTTAATAAACTATTCTGAAATCTTTTTTGTTAATGAAAAAAATGAATTAAAGGAAATTAATTTAGATATTTCTTTAGGTTCAGGAAATTTAAAAATAGAATCAAATCAGGATAAGGAAAATTTAATTTTTGATTATAATTCAAAATATAAAATATTTAAATCATCTAAAACAAAAAGTAATGTGTTAAATTATGAAATTTTTGAAAATCCTGTTTTTAAAAGAATTGATTTATCAGGTTCAGAGTGGAATTTAAAAATAAATGAAAATATTCTAACAAATTTAAATATTAAAGCAAATTCCATCAATGGTATTTTAAATCTAAAAAATCTCAAATTAGGAAAATTGAATTTTGCGGGAAATTCAAGTAGAGTTGAAATCTATCTTTCTAAAAAAGAGGGAAATTCCTTTTTGAATTTAAAATTCAAACCATCTATTATTGATATTTATTTACCTCAAAATTTTTATATCGAACTTGATTTAAAATTAGTTCAATCAATTACAAATATTTCAGAAATAGGATTTAAAGATAAGGAAAATAATATTTTTTATTATGATAATGGTGAAAAAGGTAAGATCTATATAAAACTTTCTGGAAACAATTTGAACATAAAATTCCATTTTCTTCAAGATTAAATTTTTTGTTTTTTATAATAGATATTTTTTAGGAGGTAACTATTTTTATGTTTAATGTAATTATTACAGGACTAACTTCTTTTTTGACAGACATAAGCACTGAAATGTTTTATCCACTAATTTCTCTTTATATTGTTGCTCTTGGAGGAGGACCAGAAATTGTAGGTTTAATTGAAGGAATCGCAGAAAGTCTTGCAAGTTTACTTAAAGTTTTCTCTGGAAACATTTCAGACAGAATTAAAAAAAGAAAACCAATAGCAATTTTAGGTTATTCATTCGCATCTATTGGAAAAATTTTTATGTATTTTGCAAATTCTTGGGTTTTTGTACTTATTGGGAGAATTATTGATAGAGTAGGCAAAGGAATAAGAACCGCACCAAGAGATGCATTAATAGCTGAATCTGTAAAAGAAAATAGAGGTAGAGCATTTGGTCTTCATAGAACAATGGATACTTTAGGTGCTTTTGTAGGAGTTCTCTTTGCAATATTAATATTAAGAAGATTTGAGTTAGAAAAATTAAATAAAGGGATAACTACAAATATTAATTATGTTCCAATATTTAAAAATATTCTTTTATTAAGTTTAATTCCTGCAGTATTAGGAGTACTAATTCTTTTCTTTGTAAAGGATAAAACTGGAGAAAGACTAAGTAAAAAAGTCATTTTTAATTTTAAAATTTTACCAAAAAAGTTAAAAAAATTCCTTGTTGTTACTTTAATTTTTACTCTTGGAAATTCATCTAACCAGTTCCTTTTTTTAAGAGCAAAAAGCATTGGATTTTCAATTTTATCGGTCTTATCTTTATATCTTGTATATAATATTGTATATGCTCTATTTTCCTACCCATTGGGAAGATTATCAGATAGAATTGGGAGAAAGTGGATTATTGTTTCTGGTTATTTGATTTATGGTCTAGTTTATATTCTCTTTTCTTTAACAAAATCCTATTTATCAATATATATACTTTTTGCTATTTATGGATTATATATGGCATTTACAGAGGGAGTTGAAAAGGCATTTATTTCTGATATTGCCCCTATTGATTTTAAAGCAACAGTAATTGGGCTTCATGCTACTCTTGTTGGAATAGGACTTTTTCCAGCATCATTTATTGCAGGCTTATTGTGGAAATACATAGCACCAGAAGCAACATTTATTTTTGGTGGAATTATGGGAATATTAGCTGCAAGTTTAATGACAATTGTTTTATAATTTAAAATATGAAAAAGATAAAATATTTTAAATGCGTTTTGTGCGGGAAGGAATTTGAGGAAAATGAAATAACATATACATGTCCTAATTGTGGACACGATGGAATACTGGAAATATATCTTGATTATGAAAATATTAAATTTAACAAAGATAATTTAAAAGGAAGAGAAAATAGCATTTTAAGGTATTACGAACTTTTACCCATTGATAATTTAAATGGATTTCCTCCTTTAAATGTAGGTTTTACTCCACTCTATAAACCTGAAAGATTATCAAAATATCTAAATTTAAAAAATCTTTATATTAAAGATGATGGAAGAAATCCTACCAGTTCATTTAAAGATAGAGCATCAACACTTGTGATTAAAAAAGCAATTGATAAAGGTTATGATACTATAACTACTGCTTCAACAGGTAACGCAGCATCTTCTCTTTCAGGTCTTTCTGCAAGTGTTGGAATAAAAACATATATTTTTGTGCCTGAAAAAGCCCCAAAAGCGAAAATAGCTCAACTTCTTACTTTTGGTTCACAAGTTTTTGCTATTAAAGGTACTTATGATGAAGCATTTGATCTCTGTATTAAATCGAGTGAAACATTTGGATGGTATAACAGAAACACAGCATATAATCCTTATACAATTGAAGGTAAAAAAACTGTTTCTTTTGAAATTTGGGAACAATTGAATTTTTTAGTTCCGGATAGAATTTTTGTATCAGTAGGAGATGGTGTTATTTATAGTGGTATATATAAGGGTTTTTATGACCTTTATTCAATGAAATTGATTGAAAAAATCCCTCAAGTTGTTGGTGTTCAAGCAGAAGGTTCGTCTCCTATTGTTAAGGCATTTTTAGAAGGAAAAGATAGAGTGACACCTATAAAAAATCCAACCACAATTGCAGATTCAATTTCAGTTGGATATCCAAGAAATGGAACAATGGCTCTTAAATATGCAAAACTTTATAATGGAAATTTTATTACCGTTTCTGATAAAGAAATTCTTGATGCGATACCTCTTCTTGGAAAATTAACAGGTGTTTTTGGAGAACCAGCCGGTGTTGCTTCACTTTCAGGTTTGATAAAAATGATAAATGAAGGAAAAATAAAAGAAGAAGAAGAAATTGTCGTTTTGATAACTGGAAATGGTTTGAAAGATATAGAATCAGTAATAAAGTCAGTTAAAGAACCTTATTATATAAATAATAACATTAACGATGTTAAAAAATGTGTGCTAAAATAAATAAAAAGGAGGTTTAATATGGCGGAAACATTTTGGGATAAAGTAAAAAAAGGTTTAAGGGTTGGTGCAGAAAAAACTAAGGAATTTGCTGAAATTGCAAATTTAAAGGGTTCAATTCTTATGCTCGATAGTAAGAAGGGTGGTAAGTTTAAAGATTTAGGTTTAAAAGTTTATTCTCTCTATAAAGACGGGAAATCTTCAGAAGACATTCTTAAAGAGGTTAATAATATAATTCAGGAGATAAAAGACATTGAAAATGAGATTAAACAAAAAGAAGAAGAAATTGAAAATATAAGAAAAGAATCAAACATTAAAGAAGAAGAAGTTAAGGAAATAGAAAATGAGCTAAAAAAGGAGGAAGGCGAAGAGGTTAAGTAAATAATGGATAAAATCATAAATAATTTTATTAAAATCTGCAAAATTCCCTCTCCATCAGGAAATGAGGAAAAAGTAAGAAATTGGATTATTGAAAATTATAAAGATTTAGGAAATTGGAAGGTTGATAACATAGGTAATATGTATTTAAACATTGGAGAGGGTGAAAAATCTCTTCTTTTAAATGCTCATATTGATACTGTTCCAGTTGATTATAATGAAATCAAAGTAATAATAGATAATAATATAATTAAAAGTGATGGAAAAACAATACTTGGAGCAGATGATAAATCTGGAGTTATAGCAATTCTTGAAGGAGTTAAAAATAAGATAAAAGATTTAAAAGGCAGAATTGAGATTGTCTTAACTGTTCAAGAAGAAACAGGATTAAATGGAGCAAAAAATTTTGATATTTCATTATTAAAATCAAAAGAAGGTTTTGTCTTTGATCTCCATAATCCTCCAGGTGATGTTGTAAATATGTCACCTTATCATAATACTTTTAAATTTTTCATTTATGGAAAATCTGCTCATGCAGGTGCTGAACCAGAAAAAGGAATAAATGCCATCTATCTAACATCAAAAGCAATAAGTAAATTAAAAATTGGAAAGATAGATGAAGAAACAACTTCAAATATTGGTTTTATAAAAGGTGGAGTTGCCACTAATGTTGTACCGGATTTTGTAGAAATATGGGCTGAAGCAAGAAGTAGAAATGAAGAAAAATTGATAGATATAAGTGATGAAATTGTCGATACTTTTATACATGAAGTTGAAGATGGAGGGGGGAAAATAGAATATAAATTAAACAGAGAATATAATGGTTACAAATTTGCTGAGGATGAAAAACTTATAAAAATAATAAAAAAAGTTTTTGAATTACTTAACATCAAGCCAAATATCAGAGGAACTATGGGTGGTTCTGATTCAAATATATTTCATGAAAAAGGGATCAAAACAATAGTTCTATCAACAGGAATGAATAATGTTCATACTAAAGAAGAATATATAAAAATTGACGATCTTCTTACATCTGTAAAAGTTGTTGAAAAAATTATCGATCTTTATTTTGAAAATTAATGGAAAAAAAGATTTCTGAAGAAACAATTTTTAAAGGAAATCTTATTAAGGTTATTTTAAGAAAAGTTAAAATAAATAATCAGAAAGAATCCTTTAGAGAAATAGTATATCATCCTGGTGCTGTAGGAATAATTCCTTTAACAAACGAAAATAAATTGATTCTTGTTAAACAGTATAGATCACCTTTTGAAGATTATTTGATTGAAATACCAGCAGGAAAATTGAAGGAAAATGAAGACCCCTTAAGTTGTGCAAAAAGAGAACTCCTAGAAGAAACAGGTTATACTGGAAATATGGAAAAAATTGGAGTTTTTTCTACTTCACCAGGATTTTCTAATGAATTAATACATATTTTTTTATGTAAAAATGCTATATATGAAACAGATAACTATAAACATATTGGAGAAATTGAAAATTTAATTTTATTAAGTATAGATGAATCATTAAAGTTACTATTAAATGGAGAAATAAAAGATTTGAAAACAGCATTTTCAATAATATATATAAATGAAAAATTTAGATCTATTTGAAAATTTTTTAAGTTACATTGAACTTGAAAAAGAGTACTCAAAAAACACAATTTTTTCATATCAAAAGGATCTTGAAAATTTTAAAGAATTCACTTTGAAAATTAACAAAAATCCGCTTGAAATTGATAAAAAAGATATATTCAACTTTCTTGTTTTTTTATCTAAAAAAAGGTTAAAACCTGCTTCTTTAAGAAGAAAAATTTCTGCATTAAGATCTTTTTACAAATTTCTAATAAGAGAAGAATTTCTTGAAAACGACCCTACAATGGATTTAACATTACCAAAAAAAGAAAAAAATTTACCCGATGTTATTTCAGTAGAAGAAATAGAAAAGTTAGTAAATATAATTCCCAAGGAAGGGTTTAAAGGAAAAAGAGATAGGGCATTGATTGAATTACTCTATAGTTCAGGATTGAGGGTATCAGAAATCATAAATTTAAAAATTAATGAAATAGATTTAAAAAATGGATATCTAAAATGTTTTGGTAAAGGAAGCAAAGAGAGAATTGTGCCTTTTGGAACTCCAGCTAAAAGTTTACTTATTGATTATATAGAAGAAAGAAACAAAAATAATATAAATAGTGATTTATTATTTGTAACAAAAAAAGGAGAAAAACTTCTAAGACAGCATATCAATAATATATTGAATTATTATGCTAAAAAATCGAAATTAAAGAAAAAAATTCATCCACATATGTTAAGACATTCTTTTGCAACTCATCTTCTTGAAAGAGGCGCTGACTTAAGAAGTGTACAAGAACTTTTAGGACATGTTGATATTTCAACAACTCAAATATATACACATTTGACAAAAGAACATCTTAGAGAAGTTTATATGAATTCACATCCTTTATGGAGGAAAAATGATAAAAAGAGTTATACTGATAATTCTTGATGGTTTGGGCATAGGTAATGCGAAGGATGCCAAAGAATATGGAGATGAAGGATCAAATACCTTCCTTCATACAATTGAGAAAACTGGTATTTTATTGCCCAATTTAAATAAAATGGGTTTAATGAATTTACTCTATGATATGAAAGAAGAAACTAATGGTTTTTATGGTGTTCTTGAAGAAGTAAGTCCTGGTAAAGACACAACAACAGGACACTGGGAGCTTATGGGGCTTGTTCTTGAAAAGCCATTTCCAACATATCCTGATGGATTTCCGGATTTTATAATAAAAGAATTTGAAAACAAAATTAGAAAAAAAGTTCTATGGAATAGACCTGCTTCTGGTACAGAAATAATAAAAAAATTGGGAGAAGAACATATTAAAACGGGAAAACCAATCGTTTATACCTCAGCGGATTCTGTTTTTCAAATTGCAACACATGTTAAAGTTATACCTCTTGAAGAATTATATAAAATGTGTGAAATTGCAAGAGAAATGTTGAAAGGAGAACATGCTGTTGCAAGAGTTATAGCAAGACCTTTTGATGGAGAACCAGGAAAATTTTATAGAACACCAGATAGAAAAGATTTTTCTCTCGAACCACCATTAGATACTCTTTTAGATATACTTATTAAAAATAATTATAAAACTTTAGGAATAGGGAAAATTTATGATATTTTTGCTAAAAGAGGCGTAAGCGAAAATATACATATAGAGAATAATACTGAAAATATGGCAACACTTTTAAAAGTAACAATTGAAAGAAATGAATTTTCTTTAATATTTACCAATCTTGTTGATTTTGATATGAATTATGGACACAGGAGAGATGTTTGGGGATTTGCTAATGCTTTGCTTGAATTTGATGGTTTTCTTGGAAATTATTTGAGATGGTTAAAAGATGAAGATTTACTAATAATCACTGCTGATCATGGAAATGATCCAACATTTTTAAAACATACTGATCATACAAGAGAAAGGGTGCCAGTTTTTGGTTACGGAAAGGAAATTAAAAACAATAATTATATTAAACTGAATAAATTTTCAGATTTAGGCGCGACAATAGCAGATATTTTTGGTTTGAAAACAATATATGGAAAATCTTTTTTGAATAAAATCATCAAATAAAAAAATGAATACTGAGAAATCTAACAATATTGTTTCAAAAATTTATTTAAAAGAAAGGTTTATAGATGAAATAGAAAAATCAATTAATCTTATTGATGAACGAAATTCCTAAAATATTTTAAGAATAATTATATAATATATGATCCATGGGATATCAAACAAATTTCTCATGCTATAAAAATTGGTGTAGATGAAGTTACTGAGAAATCTTATACCCTTATAGAAACATAAATTTATGATATAATATAGTTACGGGGGCGAAAGGAGATCGACATGGAATGGATGTTTAAACCAGCAGGTGAGGATAAGAGACCTCTAAAACTCTTAAAAAGTTTAAAATGCCAACACAAATTATGCTTATGCAGTAGCATAAGTTCTACTGCCAGTTTGAAGAGAATTCTGTTTCCTTGATTCTTCAAACTGTGGCTAAAAGGAAACTGGTTCTTATCCACTCCTCATGGATAAGAACAAGATAAAGAGGATATGCCCTGAAATCCTTTGCCTGTTAAGGATTAAGGGAGGAGAAAGAAATAACAGGATAAACCTGTAGAAGGTTTAAATTGATATTCCGTGGACGCGGGTTCAATTCCCGCCGCCTCCACCATACCTATTTATTAATAGTTTGTAATAAAATTTTATTATGGTGAAAAAAAATATATCAGAATTAATTAAATACTTAGAAATAATTGTTTTTCTCCATGATATTGGTAAAATTTCATCTCATTTTATTATGAGTAAAGACCCAGAACTTAATATAAAAGATCATCATGCAATGTTAATTCTTGAAGAGAGATTACCAGAAAATCTGAATAAATTTTTAAAAACTCCTTTAAATCAGATTTTTAAAGAATCAAAATATTTAGATAATGGTATATCTCCAATTCATTTTATATGCTCTCATCATGGTTGTGATAGATGCTTATACAATGAAGATTGTATTAAATATGAAAAGAATTTCTATATAAAACTTTTACAAATAGCTGATAGACTTGACTCTTCAAATCCACCAAATTCCGGGAAACAACCTTTTTATGATACATATTTATCAAATTTTTTTCTTATTGAAAAAAAAATTGAATATGTAAAACTCGATATTTTAAGAAAAAATTTTATTAATTTACTTGATTCAAATATTTATAATTTTAAAAGAGAAAATATTTTAAAATTAGGGGAATTTTTTATGAATAAAACTGTTTCAGAAACAAGAAGAGGTGCAAATGATATTTCTCTATTTACACATTCAAAATCTGTATCCTCAATATTTAAAGCGATTTTTTTTGAATATTTGTATTTTAAGATTGAACCACCAAAAAATATTTTCGAGGTTAATTTAAAATTTTTGAAAACAAAAAGAGGTTATAAAAAATTAATAGAAGAAAAAATTGGTTTTGGGAATTTAGTATTTAATCTTGAAAATTATGAATATTATCTAATAGGCCAAAATATCGATAATACATTTTTGAAAATAAATAAAATTGAAGGCTTCTTTGTCGATAATATAGAAATTAATGAAACGAAAAAGAAATATCTTTATCCAATAAATCCTGTTGGTTTATTATCAACAATGCTTGTAAAAACACCTTATGATATGAATTTTAATTTTCAAAATTTAATTAAAAATACTAAAAAAATTATAAATTTTGCAAAGTATACTGAAATTGAGGAATTAAATTTGAAAATAAAGGGTGTAAAAAAACATATTAATAATTTAAAATTGGGTGGTAAATTAAATGAAATAATGTTTAAAAAAAATTTATTAAAAAGATTAACAAGAAGATTATATTATTTAAAAAAAGAATATTTCAATAATTATTCAATTAAAGAGATTGAAAATTTTCTAATGAAAAGTTTAGCACCAATAAGACCACCTTCAATTATAAACTTTTCAAAATATTTGATTGATATTATGAAAAAAAATAAATTAAATATAAATGAACTTGCTTATGAAGTATTTCTTAAAAAACCTCTTACCTATTCAAGAATAATTCAATATAATTTAGATGTAAAAAAAATAAAAAAAATAAACCAAATACCAAGATTTTATGGCAAATTAAAACTTTCAAGTAAAAATGTAAAATCAGAATATAAATTAATTGAAGATATAAAATTATTAAAAAATGAGATTATGTTGAAAATAGACAATAAAAATTATTTTATGCCAATATATTATAATGGAGATTATTTAGATAAATTAAATTTATATTTTATTGCAAAATTAAATAGAAAAGGTAAGTATATTTATCCTCTAAGAAAAGGTAGAAGTTTAGTTCATATAACGGAATTAAAAAAAGGAGATAGAATAAAATTTATTACTTAATTACTCTCTACTATATGGTTTTCCAACTGATGCTGGAAATTCGATTTGCTTTTTGAATATCATCATTATTATTAAAACTGAAATAAATGGTAACATCAAGAAAAATTGGTATGGTATTTTTTGAGAAATTACTTGAAGCCTGAATGCAATAACTTCTATTGCAGCAAACAAAAATCCTCCCAGTATTGCTCTTTGAGGTTTCCAACTTGCAAAAATAGCGATTCCGACAGCCATAAATCCTCTTCCAGCAGAAATATCTGGTGTGTAGGTTCCAGTAATAACAATTGGTAAGTAAGCGCCAGAAATACCTATTAGCATTGACCCAATAATTGTAGATAAATATCTTCTTCTTGCAACATTTACTCCAACAACATCTGCTGCTTTTGGATTTTCACCAATTGCCCTTGTTTCAAGTCCAATTTTAGTTTTATAGTAAAACCACCATGCAAAAAATATTATAAAATATAAAAAATATACAATTATATCCTGATTTAAAAATGCTTGAAAAATTGGTAAATCTGAGATAAAGGGTATTTTAATAATAGGAGTTTTTGGAGCCCTTGGTGCAGTAAGTTTTACACCAATTATCAATTTATACATTAAATCAGAAAGTCCTGTTCCAAGTATAACAAGAGATATTCCAAGTATAAACTGATTTACTTTATAACTCTCGTGTATATAAGATAAAATAAATCCGAATAATGCTCCCATAAGCATACCTGAGATAAATCCCAAAATTGCATTTTGGGATAAAAAACTAACAATAAAACCAATTGATGCAGAAGCAAGCATTATGCCTTCGCCTGATACATTAAAAATTCCCGCTCTACCTGATATTACAATACCAAGACTTGTTAATGTGTAAACAACTGCATATGTTATGGTTTGAGAAATGAAAGAATTTATAAAACTTAACATTTTATCTCCTCCTTAAAAATCTTTCTCTAAAAGTAACAATAAATAAAACGATTAATGCTTGAGAGAGAAAAACCATTTCAACTGGAATTTGCATTGTTCTTTGAAGTGCATCAGCTCCGACAAGTAAAACCGACATTAAAAATGCTGCTACAGGTGCTCCTATAGGATTTCCTGCAACTATTAAACTTGTTAAAACTCCAAAAATACCATATTGTGCGCCACTCGTTTGTGCGAAACCTTCAATTAATTTTTTATGTATATTAATAACTTCAAATGTACCTCCCAAACCTGCAAGTGCACCTGAAATAAAAAAAGTTAAAAGTATAGTTTTTTGAAAATTTATACCATATTTTTGTGCTGAATCGAGATTATATCCTATTGCAGTTATCTCATAACCAAGTTTTGTTTTTTTAATAAGATAGAAAACAAAAATAATAGAAATTATTGCAAAAATTATTGAATAAGGAATTCCTGAAATAAAACCTAAAGTTCCAGATTTAGGAAGAGGAATTGTTATTGGATGTCCTTCATATGGATCACGATAAATAGGATTAGTTGCTATAAAATTTAGAAATTGTACTGCAACAAAATTTAACATTATTGTTGAAATAATTGGATTTATATCAAATTTTGCGACTAGGAAACCAGCAATTAAAGCAAAAAAACCACCTGCCAAAATTCCCGTAATAATAAGTAATGGAATCATAACAAAAGATGGTAAATTAATTCCTATTTTGGGAAGAGTTAGGCCTACAACAGCGGTTACTGTTCCTCCAAAGAGCATTTGACCCCATCCACCAATATTGAAAAATTTAATCATAAAAGGAATAGTGAAAGCATAAGTTGTGAAAATTAATGGTATAGTTTTTTTTATTGTTTCTTGAAAACCAAAAGAAGTTTTAAAGGATGTAGTTAAAAGAGTTTTTAATACTTTTATAACATCATATCTAAATAAAATAGCAATTATTGAAATGACAATAAAAGCAAAGAATATTGAAAGGAAATATATAATAATAACTCTAAATAAATCTTTGTTTTTCATTTTTGTCCACCAATCATAAGTAAACCAATTTTATATTTATCAAATTCAGATCTTTTAAAAATACCCTGAAGTTCTCCTTTATAAAGAACTATAATTCTGTCACTTAAGATCATCAACTCATCAAGGTCTTCACCAATCCATAAAACAGAACTACCATTGTCTCTTGTCTCAACAAGTTTTTTGAATATAAACTCAACTGTTGATACATCAAGACCAGATGTTGGATTATGAGTTATAAGAAGTTTAATTGGATTAACAAAGGCTCTTCCCATTATTACTTTTTGAATATTTCCTCCAGATAACCTTCTTATCACAATGTCTTCATTTGGAGCATAAATATTAAATTTCTTAATTGTATCAAGAGTTGCGTTTCTTGCTTCATCCCATTTAACAAATATTTTTCTATTTAAAAATCTTTCTTCTGAGTGATGTCCAAGTAAAATATTTTCTTTTAAATTTCCTTCAGGTAAGATTCCTTCTTTTATTCTATCTTCAGGCGTATAAAAGACTCCTTTTGAAAAAACTTCAAGAGTTGATAAATCATTTATTTTTTCTCCATCAATATATATCTCACCATTTGTTATTTTTTTTGGATTTATTATAATTTCTGCTAAATCCTTTTCACCATTACCTGAAACAGATGCAACTCCGACTATTTCACCACCATATAGTTCAAATGAGATATTTTTTAAACCAATGCTTTGTTCTGTTGGTTCAGTAGATACATCTTTTAAAATGAGAACAGGTTTTTCACTTTTTTTTGATTCGGGTAACTCAACTTTTGGAAGTGCGCTGTCTGTTACTTTTATATCTTTCTCAATAAACATCATTTTAACAATATTTTCAGTCGTCATATTCTTTTTATCTAAAGTCCCCTGAACCTTACCTCTTCTTAGTATTGTTACTCTATCACATGCTTCAAGAACTTCTCTCATTTTATGTGTAATGAAAATTATTGTAACACCTTTTTTAACAAGAGATTTTAATGTTTTTAATAAATCTTTAAATTCACTTTCAACAAGAGATGTTGTGGGTTCATCAAGAATCAATAATTTAGCTCCTCTAAAAAGTGCTCTTACTATTTCAATTTTTTGTTTTATTCCTGCAGATAAATCTTTAATTTTAACATCTAAAGGAAAATCTAATCCAAGTTCTGTTGATAATTTTTTAATCTTTTCTTTCTCTTCTTCTATTTTTAATCTATATTTATCCTTACCAGTACCCAATATAATATTTTCAGTCGCAGTAAATTGAGGAACAAGAGTTGAAATTTGATGTACCATACCAACTCCATATCTAATTGAATCAAAAGGAGAATTTATTTTTACTTTTTTTCCCTCAATATATATTTCACCTTTATCTGGGGAATATAAACCATATAAAATGTTCATAAGTGTGCTTTTACCTGCTCCATTTTCTCCAAGAAGTCCATGAATTTCGCCTTTTAAAACAGAGAAATTAACATTATCTAATGCAATAACAGGCCCAAAGACTTTTTTTACATTTTTTAATTCAACAAAAAGATTATTATTCATTTGTATTTTAAAAAAATAAAAAAGGGAGGATTTAACCTCCCTTTAAATTAAAATTTTCTAAGGATTTATTGCATCAAGTTTTTGTATTACTTGAATTTTACCTGATGCAACATCATCTGCAATCTGTTTTACTCTGCTATTTATTTCATCTGTAACATTTTTAATTGGAAATTGTGCATATCTTGCCTTGCCTTCTCCATAATCAAGCATAAGAAATCCACCTTTTTCGCCCTTAAGAACTTTACTTACAACTTCTCTTAATGGAACTCTAAAATCAAAAAGATCTGCTGTTAAATAATTTTGAGGTGCTTGAGTCGATTTATCAGTATATTTAACTGTAATATAAACAGGTGTTTTTGCTTCTGCAAGGGCATTATATATTCCATAATTGCCTAAATTTACTGAACTTAAAATAACATCAACGCCTTTAGCAATTAAACTTTCTGCAGCCTGTCTTGCCTTAAGTGGATCATTAAAATCTCCTGCATAAACATAATCAAGAGTGGCACTTGAACCAAGATCTTTAAATGCTTGTTTTACAGCATTTATTTCACCATAAGTAAATGGCATTTCAAGTCCTCCGATGTATCCAACTTTCCCTGTTTGAGTTTTAAGAGCAGCAAGTGCGCCTAAAACATAAAAACCTGTATGAAAGTTTCTGTGGAAATACCAGACATTTGGTTTCATTTCTGCTGGTTTTGCATCTACCTCAACAATTAATGTAACATCTGGGTATTGATCTGCGACTGTTAAAGCTGCGCTGTTAAATTGACCACCATGAACCCAAATAATGTTATAACCATCAGCAATGTATTCTTTTATGACTCTTTCAGCATCAGGTACTGCAACTTTTTCAGAATATGCTTTTTCAATACCAAACTCATCACCAACTTCTTGTGTTGCGATATAACCAATTGTGTTATAGTCTGCATCCTGAATTGAACCTGGCATAACTGTTGCTAATTTAAACACAGGTTTTTCCTCAGTAGCTTTTTTACATGATGTAGTAAAACTTAAAACTAAAATAACAAGAATTATTAACTCTAGTAAGATTTTAAATCTCTTCATACTTTACCTCCTTAAAAATTATTGTTTATATAAATTATAATATTATTTTAAAATTTTGAAAAATATTAATTTGATTTTTTAAATTTAATGTATATTGACAAAAAAGTTAATTAGGATAAAATTTAATATAACCTGTTTCCTTTGGAGGTGAAAAGGTTGGTTAAGATTAAGTTAAGAAGAATGGGTAAAAAGAAAGAGCCCAGTTTTAGAATAATTGTTATTGATTCAAGAAAACAGCCCAAAAGTTCTTATATAGAAAATTTGGGACATTACAACCCACGCTCCGAAAAGGAAAATTTAAGTGTTGATATGGAGCGCTTGGAGTACTGGTTGAGAAATGGTGCTCAACCAACAGAATCAGTTAAAAACTTAATTAACAAGTTAAAAGCTAAGGAGGTAAAACAATGAAGGATTTACTCGAAGAAATCGTAAAGGCTTTAGTTGATCATCCAGAGGATGTAAAAGTCCAGGCTGTTGAGGGTGAACAGGCAGTTGTTTATGAAGTAAAGGTTAGTTCTGATGACATTGGAAAGGTTATTGGGAAACAGGGTAGGACTGCAAATGCTCTTCGTACACTCGTAAGAGCAGCAGCAAGTAAAACTGGAAAGAATGCTATGGTAAACATTCTCTCTTAATCTAAGAGAGATAAATTCTTAAAAACTCCCCGGGAGCATCCCGGGGAATTCAGATTCATTACACTAAAGGGAGGTAGTTATGGCAAACTCAACAAATGCAACAAATGTTTTAGAAAAACTTGTAAAAACTATTGTTGATTATCCAGAAAAAGTTCAAGTTAAAAGAATTGAAGGATCTTCAACTCTTATTTATGAAGTGAAAGTAAGTTCAGAAGATATTGGAAAAGTAATAGGAAAACAGGGTAAAACTGCAGAAGCAATAAGAACTATAGTTCAAGCAATTTCAAGGAAATCTGGTAAAAATACAATAGTATCTATTCTATCATAATAAAAAATGTTAATTAAAAGACAGATACTCGTTAAATCTCTCGTCACAGAGACCCTAAAAAAGGATTTGATTGAGAAATTCAATAAATTAATTGAGATATCAGAAAAAAGATTAAATGAAATTGTTTCTGAAGAGAAGAAATTTTTACTAACTGCACCAACTCTTGAACCTAATTATATACAAGCTATCAAGGGTAGATTAAAAGAACAAAAAGATGAAGAAGAAAGAGTTAAAGAAGGATTAACTCGAGAAAGAGAGAATGTTAAAAATTTAAAAGATGGTGAACTATATATTCATGGTTATGTTGATAGTTTTGTTGATTTAAAAGAAGGAGATGATTTCTGGCAAAAATTAGAAAAAACAGAAATTGTTTTAAAAGACGGTAAGATCTTAGAAATTAAGAATGAGTAAGTGGGTTACAATTGGGGAGATAGTATCAATTTGGGGGGTTTCAAATTCATTTAAAATTAAAAAATTAACCAATAACAAAGATAGGTTCAAAAATATTAAAAAAATTTATATTCAGAAAGAAAATGAAGAACCAGAAATAGTTGATATAGAAAGAATAATTGATAAAAATGACTTTGCAATTATTAAATTTAATGTAAATCTCAAAGAGAATATTAAAAATTATATTGGTAGATTTCTTGTTATACCTAAAGAAGATTTAAAAAAATTAAAGAATGGTGAATATTATATTTATCAACTTATCAATTTAGATGCTTACGATCTAAATGGTAATTTTTTAGGAAAAGTTATTAAATTTATTGAAAATCCAAAAGCAAATGATTCAATTATTATTTCAAATGGAAATGAAATAGCCATACCATTTATAAAAGAATTCATTAAAGAGATAAATTTAAACGAAAATAAAATAATAATTAATAATTTATAAAATGAAATTTATAATTATAACCATATTTCCACAAATATTCATAACATATTTTGAAACTGGTTTACCTCAAAGGGCAATAAAAAATGGTATTTTAAATTATGAACTTATAAATTTAAGAGATTTTTCAATAGATAAACATAAAAAGGTCGATGATTATACCTATGGTGGTGGACCGGGTATGGTATTTATGTTTCCTATCATAAAAAGGGCAGTAGATAAAGCGAAGGAGATCTCAAATAATACGCATATCATTTTACTCTCACCATCTGGAATTAAATATAATCAAACTTTAGTTAAAGAATTTTCAAAATATGATTCATTAACATTAATATGTGGTCATTATGAAGGATATGATGAGAGAATAAAAAACTATATTGATGAAGAGATATCGGTTGGAGATTTTATTACTCAAGGTGGAGAAATCCCTGCATTGATATTAATTGATAGTATTTTAAGATTCATTCCAGGCTTCTTAAAAAAGGAAGAAATAGTTAATTTGGAATCTTTTTCAGAAAATTTGGTAGAATATCCACAATATACAAGACCAAAGGAGTTCGAAGGCTTAGAAGTCCCTAATATTCTTTTATCTGGTAATCATGAAAAAATAAGATTATATAGAAAAAAGGAAAGTTTAAAAAGAACCCTGTTGTTAAGACCTGATTTGTTAGTAAATAGAATTTTAGATGAAGAAGAAAGAAAATTGATTATCGAAATTGAAAAAGAATTAACTGAAAATATAAAAAAATTATTTCAAAAATGAAAATATATATTGCTTTAATACATTATCCTGTTTTTGATAAAAACAGTAAAATTATTACATCTTCCATTGTACCTTATGATGTAGTAGATATAAGTAGAGCATCAAAAACTTTTAGTGTAAGAAATTTTTATATTGTTCATCCATATAAAAATCAGAGAGATACAATTAAAAGAGTTATTAAATTTTGGACAGAAGAAAAGGGGAGTTTCTATAATGAAGATAGAAAAGAAGCTTTAAAATTAGTAAAAATAAAAAGAAATCTAACTGAAGTTATTGAAGAGATAAGAAATATTGAAAATATAGAACCTAAAATAGTTTTAACCAGCGCAAAAAAATATAAAGAAAATATAAGTTTTGGATTTTTAAAATCAATAATTTTAAAATCGCCAGTTTTAATTTTATTAGGCACTGGATGGGGAATAGTAAAAGAAAAGATAAAATATGATTATATTCTTGAACCGATTTCAGGTTTTCCAGAAGGTAATGAATATAATCATCTTACTGTCAGATCTGCTTGTTCAATAATTCTTGATAGGTTATGCAATTTATTTAGAAGCCCTTCTTAATACATAGACAAAAATTGGTGCTCCTAAAAGCGCTGTTAAAATACCAACTGGAATTTCAGAAGTTGTTATGGTCCTTGAAATATTATCAATTAGAACAAGATATATAGATCCAATCAATGCTGAGGTAGGCAAAAGATATCTATAATCAGGTCCAACAATAAATCTTGTTATATGGGGAACTGCAAGGCCAACCCATCCCACTATTCCACACATAGAAACTGAAATAGCAGTTAATATTGAGCATATAAATATAATTATTAATTTTAGAACTTTGGGATTTTCTCCAAGAGTTATTGCTTCTTCATCTCCGAGCGATAATATATTTAACTTCCATCTTAATAAAATTAGTATTATTGAACCTATCATAAATATTGGTAATGTTATTATCAAATCTTTATTTGATATTGAATTAAAAGAACCCATTAACCAGAAAATAATTGTAGGAAGTTTTGTAAATGGATCTAAATAATATTTTAAAAGAGAGAGAAGAGATGTAAAGAAACTACCAACTATAAAACCAGATAATACTAAATTTATTGATGATGTTACTTTTCCTGACTTTGAAATTAAAATAGTTAATAAAACGGATAAAACTGAAAATATAAAAGAAAATATTGAAACATAAAAAAAATTATTAAAATATAAAATTCCTAATGCTGCTCCAAAACCTGCACCACCTGAAATTCCTAAAATATAAGGGGAAACTAATGGATTATTGAAAATTCCCTGAAAAGAAACACCACTTTGTGATAGAACAGAACCAACAAACATTACAATTAAAATTCTTGGTAACCTTATATTAAATATTACAATTTCTAAGTTTGGGTCAAAATTCTGCTTGAGATTCAAAATCTTATTTAAAATAATTTTAAAAGTTGTGAAAAATGGAATATTATATCTTCCAATTGAAACTGAAAATAAAAAAATTAATAAATTTAAGAATATTAAAAAAACAATAATTATATGAAATTTTATTTTACTTTTTTGGATAGATGATTGTTTCGCCATTATATTTAACTATTTCAACATCTATAGAATATACTTTCTTTAAATTTTCATGACTTATTACATATTCTGGTTTACCATAAGATACAATTTCACCTTTTTTTATAAGTAAAATTTTATCTGAATATTTATATGCATCATTTGGATTATGCATTGTCATAATTATTGTAAGTTTATTTTTCTCTTTTAATTTTTTTATTGTCTCAAGAACTATTAACTGATTCTTAAAATCAAGATATGCAGTTGGTTCATCCAAAAGTAAAATTTCTGTATCTTGAACAATACCTCTTGCTATTAAAACAAGCCTTAACTCTCCACCACTTATATCTGTATATGGTCTATCTTTTAAATAATATAAATCCATCTCTTTTAAAACTTTTTTAGCAATTTCTACATCTTCTTCTTTTGGAATAGAATAATCACTAATATAAGGATTTCTACCCATTAAAACAAAATCTATAACTTTATAAGGAAATGTCTGTTTGTGAATTTGAGGGACAAAAGAAATTGATTTACTTAAATCTTTAGAATTAATCTTATTAATATTTTTACCAGAAATAATAATATCTCCACCTTTTGGTAAAATTATTTTCTGAATTAATTTAAGTAAAGTTGTTTTACCTGAACCATTTGGCCCAAGAATTGTTAGGATTTCTCCTTCTTCAATTTTAAGAGAAAAATTTTTAAATATTTCTGAATCATAATATCCAAAACTTAAGTTATCAATAACAATTTTTTTCATATTAATCCTTTAAAATCTCCTCAATCTCTTCATTTTTAATATTGTAATCAAAAATATTTTTATAAAATTCTTTGATCTCATTTTTTAAATTAATCTTTAGTATATCAACATTGATTTTTTCAGAAAGCCAGATTATTCCCAAAATTGATTCAACAGATGGAAGGTCGTAAGAAAGAATAAATGATGGAAAAACATAAACTTTTTTATCTTTTATTGCTTTTATTTCTTGAAGTTCTTTTTTATTTAAAACATCTTCTTTTGTTCCTATAAAGTATGGAGGAATAAAAATATATTCTGGATTATATCTTAAAAGGTCTTCAATGGAAATTTCAATTTTTCCTCCACTAATTTTTTTAGTTACACTTTCTCCTCCTGCTATATCAACCATAAATGTTTGATAAAAATCACTTCCATAAGATTTTAAGATTGTTTCTCCCGAAACATAAACCTTTCTTTTTACTAAACCTTTAAGTTTTTCTTCAATATATGCTTTTTTATTATTATAATAATTCATTATTTTTTCAGAATCTTCTTTTTTATCCAATGCATTTCCAAGTATATCTATTGATTTTAAAAGATTCTCTGGTGACTCGTGGTTTAAAAGAATTATAGGTATATTTATTTCTTCAAGTTTTTTAATATTTGTATAATGAGGAGCAATTACCAAGTCAGGTTTAAAAGAAAGTATTGTTTCAGGATTATAATCTTTAAAACTTCCAATTTCTGGCAGTTTATCATAATCTGGATATATTTTTTTGATATTATCATAATTAACTACTTTTTCTTCTGTTACTCTTCCAACTAATTTATCCTCTTCCTTAATAGAAAAAATAATAATTGTTGACATAGGATATAAAGAGATAATTCTATATATTTTTTTGGGAATTATTACTTTTCTCCCATTAGAATCAATTATTTCTTTTATATCTCGATCTATTTTTGCTGTTATTGCTTTATCGGTCGAATTATATATTATTTCTCCGCTTAAATTTTCAATTATAAATCTCAGAGGTATATAGGTTCTTGAATAAAGAATAAATGGCTTAATATTTATATCACTGTCAATCTTTTTAACCTTTCCATTTACAAACGCATTATTTTTGTCAATCGCTAAAACAATTAAATTATTTTTAAATTTAATTTCTATCTCTTTTGATTTTGCAATCCATGCAACTTCGCCACCAACACTTTCAACAATAGATCTTAATGGAATAAAAGTTCTTCCATATTTTATAATGGGTTTAACATTTTTATTAGTATCAAAAAATAATTTATATCCATTTATATAAAAAAAATTATCCCCTAATTTAAAGTTTATTTCTGAGGGAAATTTATAACTTTGAGATTTTGTTAATTTAAAGGAAGTTAAAGAAAAAACAATCAAAAAGATTAAAGATAAACTTAAAATTTTCTTCATAAATCTCTCCTTTTTAATGTAATGAAGTTAACATAATTTTTGAAATTTCTTAAACTTCCACCTTGTGAGATAATTCTAAAAACCTTATCATCATCATTAATAATCATTCCACCAATCATATCAACTCCATAATCAAATAATACTTCTGAAAGTGGAGTTGATGGTCCAAAAACTATTGTAAACTTTCCTTTTGAAAGTTCAAGAATCCTTTTAATGGATTTATTTGCAAATGTGGAACCAGTAATTGCTACTACATCACTTTCTGGGATGAGATACTCCTGGAATGTATCAAGGAAGTCTTCTTCTCTAGGTTTTCTTTCCATAATTGTTAACTCTTTTGCTATTCCTTCAAGTTTTTTTATATCTTCGAAATGTCCAATAAATAATATTTTTTTATCCTTTCCTTTTTCAACAAGATAATCAAAAATATTAATATTTTCATACTTTTCAGGAGTTTTTATTAATGAATTCAAAGTTGCTAAGCCAATTCCAATTTTTAAAGTATCAAATGTTTTTAAATATTCAAGAAGTTTTTTTGCTTGTATACCAGCAAAATTTCCTGCTTCCTCTATCCCAGTCATATGTTTATTGTTATCAAATGTTATAGAAATTCCTATCTTTTTTGTTTTGACAGCGGTCCATCTAACTCCTACTGTCAAATCAGTAACTTTTAATTCAAAATCATTCTTAACGCTTGAAATTAAATCTTCATAAATATCCATTCTTAACCTTATTAACTATTCTATTAATTATTATTTCTTTATTATTTTCTATATTAAAAACTATGCCATATTTACTTATTTTGTTTAAAAATTCATTCTTTTTGTCTTTAATAACTGCTATAACTTTTTTATTACTTTCTAAAACTTCAAAAACTTTTTCTTTAAATTTATTAGAGTTATCTTCTAAAAATCCAAGTTCATCCATTATTATTAAATCTCTTTTTTTTAATGCATTTTCTAAAGCACTAACCCCAAGTCTATCAAAGACATCCGAATTTATTATAAGATTTCCATCAATATTATATAAAGCAACAATATCTTCTTCATCAGTTAATAAATCTTTTAACTTGAAACCTATCTTTTTTTCCTCTTTATAAATAGGAATAGTTTTAAAACCTCCATATTTAATATTTAATTTTTTTAGAACATTATTTAAAACATAAGTTTTTCCTGATTTAATATGTCCTTCAATAAAAATATTCTTAGTCATGGCAAAAATCTTACCATTATTATGTACACATTTTTGCCAAAATGTCAAGAGATTGTAAAAAAATATCAAATATAGAAATATTGATTTTGAAAAATTAATTTTACTTTATGTTCATATTTTATTCTTCTAAAGTAATTGTTACTTTCTTTGTAGATGCATCCCAATCAACTTTTGCTCCAAATGTTTCAGCAATGAATCTAATTGGAACGAATGTTCTACCTTTTGTTATCTCTACCTCTGCGTCAAGAATTACCTTTCTATCATCTATTAGTGCTTCCTTTTTACCAATAAATAGAGTTATTTTTTTACCTTTATAGAAGATATAGATCTCTTGAACTTTTCCTACCTTTGGTGAATAATCAACAGTTGCACCTAAACCTTCTGAAATAAATCTTAATGGAACCATTGTTCTTCCAGGTGGTTTTATGTATGGTTCTGAATCAAGAGTATATGGATTACCATTAATATAGGCATCTACTTTCCCAATGAAAAGTTCAATTACAGTTTTTTTAATTTTTGGAATAACATTTACTTTAACTTTAATCTCTTTTTCCCCAAAATTTCCTTTAATTTTTATCTTCCCTTCATTAACTCCACCCTTTAAACCAGTTGTGTTTATGTTGACATTTAAAAAACCAGCATTTCCTTCAAATGTTTTTAGTTCAACTGATATCCACGGATTAAGTGAAGATAGAGAAATTGAAAGTGTTCCTCTTCCAGAATTCCAGAAAGAAAAGTTTAAACTCTTTTTTTCTCCTTCAAGAAGTGAATCGAAATCAAAAGTTTCTTTTTCAAATGAAATTTCTGGTAAAGATTCCTCTTTAACCATTTTAAATGTATATTCTTTTACATGAAGTCTATCATTTATAACTGAATTCCAGAGTTCTTCTTCTGTTACTATGAGAGGTTTTTCATTTGAATTTTTCATATATATTCTTAAAATTTCATCTCCATTTGGAACAATATAAATATAAAATAGTTCATGAGTTTTTGCCTCTCTTTCATAAGAAAAGTTTACTCTACCATCAAAAGAAATGACTTCAACAGCAAGAATACCATCATTTATAGGGTTACCAGTTTCATCAAGAAGGTGAACTAAAATGTTTGCTTGAGGAATAGTTGGAAAATCTTCTCTTTCTTCAATTTTTGGTAGATTTTGGCTTTTCCATATATAGTTAGGAGGTGGGGTAGGATTTTTATCTTGATAGTAATATTCAGTTTCACATCGGTGAGTTACACCAACCTTTTCTCCAGCATCTCTTACTCCATTAAAATTTTTATCCTGGAAGAAACCATGGTCTATAAATATATCATCTATTTTCTTTCGTGTTTCATCATCTTTAAACTTATCTCTTAAAGCGTCATAAAGTTCTTTAATATTTTTTATATTTTTGTCTTTCATGAGACAATATAGTTCTCTCCAGTTTGGAAATGTAAATCCATCATCATCTTTTCCATGAATTACAACATTATTTTTTATTTCATCATACCAACTCCCACCATCAAGAAGATCAAGAAGTAAACCCGCAACACCAAATTCTTCATTAGAGTTATGCATTATAACATCATTTCCATGAGTATCTTTCAGTTTCCCACCAACACAACGAACATCTTTTCTTTCAACATTATGAAAAGTACCTCCTGCATCAAAATATCCAAAACTTGCTGTATCTGATTTAAATTTACCATTTTCAAGATCTGTTTGACCTCCTCCCCATCCATAAATTCCATTTTTATCTGTAGTAAAATCTGAACAACAAGTTTCTCTTACCTTCATCTGTCTTAATATAAAGAGTGAAGTTACTTCTGCAAAACCCTCAAGAAAAGAATCAATTGAGTTTGAATTTGCAAGTCCAAAATGATTCTCATCTCCAGCACTCAGTAAAGGAATTCCATAAAGTGAATCTTGAAGAAAATGTCCAAACTCATGCCATTCTCTGTTTCTTGGTTTATTATTTGAATTAATTGCACTATCTCTCACATCAATATTTATCTTTCTATTTGCTCCCCTTCTATAAAAAGTGCCATTTTCATCACTGAAAACGCAAATATTTATTGGTAGCATTGATTTATCAATCATATCATTTGCGCCACATTTTTCATTTCTAAAGACACTGAAAGCTTCATCCATATGACAGAAGGTCTGTGCAACTGCTCTTGAGTCATATCCTTTATCTAAAAAATCTTTTGGAATAATGATATCTGTATCCTTTCCGATTATAATATCCCGTGTATTTTTAATCTCTTGACATGGCTTATCCTCATTTTTGATATTTACTTTTAAAAAGAAAAGATTTGTGCAATCTTTATAAGTTATTTTAAAATCCTTTGTTTCAAAAATAACTGCAACTACATAATCGTGCTTACAATCAAGATCAAAGAAAAGAAATTCATATTTTCCTTCATTATCAGTATATGTTTCAAGGTAGTATTTTGTTGCTGGAAGTCCTGTATTAAAAGAGTTATGAACACTTGGAAAATTCCCTTCATGTTTTTTAAAATCTTTATAAACACCACATTTTGGCTCATAATTTAAAAAGAGTAAAACCCTTATTCCTTTTAATGCACACTCTTTACCATTATTATTTATAAATTTAACTGTTCCATCTATTTTTCTTGATGTTGGACAGATAGTTACTTTAAAATCTTTAACAATTTCTTCAGTACAAGGTGGTGATGGTGATATTTTAAATCTTAATTTGTAATAAAAATAAGCATTCATTTTACGAGGATTTTCTTTAACTAAAACATTAATAATGATTTCTTTTTCTTCATTAGGTGCTAACGAAATGGATGAAGTTTCTAACTTAACTTCAATCTTAACATCTTCAGGTGAAATTTTATTTTTTAATTCAATACTTCCTAATATATTAACACTTATTTTACCTACATTTTTTACTTTTATTTTTATACTTTTATTATTCTCAGCCAGTAAATCTTCAGATCCATATTTTATACTAGGACAAGTTGGACAAAAGATAATATCTTCAGGATCTGATATTAAAACTCCACACTCTAATTTAACTATCTCTTCTGGATAAATTACTTCATCATCATAGTAACCTTGGATTTTTATATACTCTCCAATTTTGTATTTTCCTTTATCTTCATCTCTTAATAAAATTTTGTATATTTTTCCATTTGTTGCTTTTATTTTTAGATATCCATCTTTTTCTTCTAATTCTGTTATTATACCTTCTATTAAAACAAAACCTGCAGGATAAACTGTTATTTGAACTGAATGACCACTGAAAGTTTCAGAAAACTTTGAATATGGAGTATTAAAGGTTATATCAACATTTACAGGTCCATATTTATAATTATTTGTTCTTATCTTTACCGGGAAACTTACAATCTGATATGGAAATAGTTTTAAACTCTTTTGAAAAATTACACCCACTATAGCTCCTTCAACATATTCAAATAAAGATGAAACCGATAGAGTGGTCTCACATTTTCCATTTTGAATATTAATATTTACAGTTTTTTCCTGAACTGGAAGCATAGTTAAATTCATAAAAAGAGGTTCAACATTAAATGTAGGCTCTAATATATTCATTATTACAAGTATTTCAACATATTTTGGATCACAGTTTGATGTCATTGTAATAAACCCCTGATATTTACCTGGATTATAAATGTAATTTTCGATCTTTGAATATATATAAACTTTAATTGTTTTTGATTGACCTGGTGAAAGTGAAAATTGATAAATTTCGAGTTTAATCCAATTTTGATTTGGAGAAAGAGTTATATTACACATTTCAGTGTTTTTTGGATCAGCAGTAATAGTTAAATTAGATTCTATAGATTTTTCAGGGCATAAAGTTACTTCTATATCATTATGGATATAAATAGAATAAGATATTTTTTCGTATGAAAAACTAAACATAGGAAAAAAATAAATTAAAATTAAATTAATTAATAAAATTAATACTATTTTTTTCATTACCTCGCCTCCGAGAAATTTAATATTATAATATATATATACTTTTGTTTAATTTTAACACAAAAAATTATAAAAAAAGGAGGATTTGATGAAAAGAAAAAATTTTACTTTTTTGTTAATTTTTTTAACAATTATTTTATTGGGTGTTCCGAATGTTTTCGGTTGGTCAAGCCATGGAAAAATGACCTACTATGTAACATATGATTCAGATTGGTTAAATAAATTTGATAATATAACTATAACAGAATACACATATCAAGATATAGATACAGAGCCATATAATCCTGATTTTAAAATAGTTTATAAAGAAGGAAATATTGGTGAAAAAACAACTGCCCTTGAAATTTTATCAATTTATGCTGATGAACCTGACTGGGATATGGATGACAATTTGAAGTTATCACCATTTCAAAAACTTGCTGGAGGATCTTCTGGCTGGAGACATCAATATTTTATCACTCTTTTTGGAATTATTAGACTTGGAGATGGACCAAAAAGAGCACAATATTTTTATAATTTAGCACTTAAGGCATTTAATAGAGACGATTACTATTGGGGATTTAGATTTTTTGCTCGTGCACTCCATCATGCAGAAGATTTAACACAACCCTTACATTCATTTCCATTACCATATTCTATAGTTTTAAAGAATATTTTTGATATTAATGGTCTTATAAAAATTGGAGAAAATCATCATTATGCATTTGAAGATTATCAAGAAGTTCAAATTGATATTGCAAGAAATGATTACCTTGATGTTTTAGACACAGATGAGGTTTTTGATGTGAATTCAATATATAGACTCTCAGTTTTGAATGCATTTAGAGGAAGAAAGGATAGTAGAAAAATTTTTAGGATTCAGGAAAAATATTATGGTAAAGATATAAATGATAAAAAAGGTTTCTCAATAGTTAAGGATGAATATAAAGTTTTAAAAGAAAATGAATATCAGGAAGAATATGATAATATTATAAAATCAAATCTTTTAAATTTTGCCAAAACTATAAATACTTCATTAAACCTTCTACATAATGATTTAATCAAAATGGAAATTATCACTAATTAATTTTTCTTTACAACATTCTATTTATAAATTATAATTTAATGTGCGGAGAGATGGCCGAGTGGCTGATGGCACCTGCCTGCTAAGCAGGTGACGGGGCTTATACCTCGTTCGCGGGTTCGAATCCCGCTCTCTCCGCCAGTTTATTTTAGCGCCCGTAGCTCAACTGGATAGAGCGGCGGACTACGGATCCGCAGGTTGTGGGTTCAACTCCCACTGGGCGCGCCAGATCAAATGAATAACGAATATATTTTTGTTAAAGGTGCTCGTGTACATAATTTAAAGAATATTGATGTAAAGATACCAAGAAACAAATTGGTAGTTATTACTGGTTTATCTGGTTCTGGTAAATCTTCTCTTGCCTTTGATACAATTTATGCAGAAGGACAAAGAAGGTACGTTGAATCACTTTCTTCTTATGCAAGACAATTCCTTGAACTTATGGATAAACCTGATGTTGATTTTATTGAAGGACTATCCCCAGTAATAGCAATTGATCAAAAAGCAATAACACATAATCCAAGATCAACAGTCGGAACAATGACTGAAATTTATGATTATCTAAGACTTCTCTTTGCAAGAATTGGAGTTCCCCATTGTCCTGAATGTGGTAGGGAAATAAAAAAACAAACTCCACAAGAAATTGTTGATCAGATACTATCTTTACCTAAAGAATCAAAAATAATAATATTATCTCCAATTGTTATAGGAAGAAAAGGTGAATACAAAAATTTGCTCGAAAAAATAAAAAAAGACGGTTTTGTTAGAGTAAGAATAGATAAAACTATATTTACTCTTGAAGAGGAAATTGAGATTGATAAAAATAAGAAACATGACATAGATATAGTTATAGATAGAATTGTATTAAAAGAGGATATAAAGAATAGATTAACTGAATCTGTTGAACTTTCTCTAAAACATAGTGATGGTTTGGTTAAAGTTTTTTTAGTTGATTCAAATGAAGAAAAAATCTTTTCTTCAAGATTTGCCTGTCCAACTTGTGGTATCTCTCTTCCTGAAATTGAACCGAGATTATTCTCCTTTAATTCGCCATTTGGAGCATGCCCTACATGTCAGGGTTTGGGTTTTAAAATGGAAGTTGACCCAGAATTAATAATCCCTGATAAAAGTTTATCAATAGCAGAAGGTGCAATAAAAGCACCTGGTTTTCAATCTCTTGATGGCTTTAATTATGATATACTCGAAAGTTTATCAAACTATTATAATTTTGATCTTGATACCCCAATTAAAGATATCGATGAAAATGCTTTAAATATTTTACTTTATGGAGCACGTGGAAGATTTAAAGTTAATTACACAGGAAAAAATGGAAGAGAAAATCAGTTTTACACATACTGGGAGGGAATAATAAATTCAATTGAAAGAAGATATAGAGAAACAGAATCAAGTGATATGAAGGGTGTTTATGAAAAATTTATGAGATTTTTACCATGTCCTGATTGCAAAGGAAAAAAGCTCAAAAAAGAAGCACTTTCAGTATTAATAAATGGAAAAAATATTATTGAAGTTACAGAAATGAATATTCTTAACTCGCTTGATTTTTTTGAAAATATAAAGCTTACAGAAACTGAAAAAATTATATCCAAACAGATACTTAAAGAGATAAAATCAAGGTTAAAATTTTTGGTTGATGTTGGATTATCCTATCTCACACTAAGTAGAGAATCAAGAACATTATCTGGAGGAGAAGGTCAAAGAATAAGACTTGCAACACAAATTGGTTCTGGCTTAACTGGTGTTCTTTATGTACTTGACGAACCAACAATTGGTTTACATAATAAAGATACTAAAAAATTACTGAATTCTTTAAAGAAATTGAGAGATATTGGTAACACATTAATTGTTGTTGAGCATGATGAATCTGTTATTAAAGAATCTGATTATATTATAGATATGGGGCCAGGAGCAGGTGAAAATGGAGGAAAAATTGTTTTTGAAGGGAATGCAAAAGATATCTATAAATCAGAAAGTTCTTTAACCGGAATGTATCTTTCTAAAAAATTGAATATTGAACTTCCAAGTAAAAGAAGAAGCGGAAATGGAAAATATTTTGAAATAATAGGTGCTAGACAACATAATTTAAAAAATATTGATGTAAAAATACCATTAAATACTTTAACCTGCATAACTGGAGTTAGTGGCTCTGGTAAATCAACATTAATATATGATATTTTATATAAAGGACTTAAACAGATATTTTTTAAATCAGCTGAAAAACCTGGGCTTTTTAAAGAATTTAAGGGTATTGAGAATATAGATAAAGTTGTAATGGTAGATCAATCACCAATAGGAAGAACTCCAAGATCAAATCCTGCTACATATATAAATGTTTTCACACCAATAAGAGAACTATTTTCAAAAACAAAAGACGCAAGAGAAAGAGGTTATACACCAGGAAGATTCTCTTTTAATGTTTTTGGAGGGAGATGTGAAGCATGTGAGGGTGCTGGAGTAAAAAGAATTGAAATGCAATTTTTACCTGATGTTTATGTTACCTGTGAAGTTTGTCATGGAAAAAGATATAATAGAGAAACACTTGAAATCACATGGAAAGGAAAAAATATATCAGATATTCTTAATATGACAGTTGATGAAGCATATGAATTTTTTGAAAACATTCCGTCAATAAAAAGAAAACTTTCTCTACTTAAGGATGTAGGTTTAGGTTATATTAAATTAGGTCAACCTGCACCTACTCTTTCTGGAGGAGAAGCACAAAGAGTAAAATTATCCTATGAATTATCTAAAACTTTTGAAGGTCATATTCTTTATCTTCTTGATGAACCAACAACGGGTTTACATTTTGATGATGTCAATAAACTTTTAAATGTATTGAATCGTCTTGTTAATAAAGGTAACACTGTTATTATAATAGAGCATCACCCAGATATTATTAAAAGTTGTGACTACATAATTGACCTTGGACCAGAAGGTGGTGATGAAGGTGGTTATATTGTTGCTGAAGGAACACCAGAAGAGATTGCAAATAATAAGAAATCATATACAGGTGAGTTATTAAAAAAAATCTTGAATATAAAATAAAAAGGGAGTCAAAATGACTCCCAATGTATAATTAAATATTAAAATAAGGAGGGGTTAAATTAACCTAAAGAAAAACATTGAAGTAACTGATTGCTGTCTCTGTTCGGGTGTTAGAATTTTTAAGAAATCAAAATATAAAGTTTTTCTTAAGTTTAATATTTCACTTTCTAAAGTAATATACTCATCAATGTAGGTAGAAAGAGTATCTTTATTAAAACTATCACTATTTAAAATTTCTCTCTGTTTGGTGTTGTTATCTTTAATTTTCGTTAGAATATCTTTCTCCTTTTCCTTTTCATTTACAAAGATATCTTTTAATTGTTTAACCTGATCATCAGTTAAATCAAGTTTTTTGATTAAGAATCTTAAATCAATTTGACGAAGTAATTTTATTTTTTTATCATTTTCTTCTTTGATCATCTCTTTCATTATTTCTTTCTGTTCATCTGTAAGATTTAATCTTTTTCCAATTCTTATTAAATCTCTTATTCTATCATTTGTTTTATCTATAAATTGATCTATCTTCTTATTACCAAAAATAAATGGTTTTGTTCTTAAGAATAGAGTAAAAGTTGGGAATATCTTTTTCTGTTCATTATTTAGAATGTCAACTATTTTTAAATATGCATCTTTTTTCAAAAAAGAAAGTTCAACTAAATTTTTAATCTGTGATTCTACTACTAAATTTAAATTAACCTCATCCAAAGTTTCTTTAGATAGAATATCCTTCTCTTTTGTTATTAACTCTTTAATGTTATTTAATATTGGTTCACTCTTATCTTTTAACTCTTTTAGAATCTCTTCAATTTTTGCCTTCTGTTCATCAGTAAGATTGAGTTTTTTAAAAATAAAAAGAATATTACCATTTCCACCACTACCAAAGCTTTTAATTAAATTTCCAGCATAAACACCACCTATTGAAAGTAACCCAATTAATATTACTACCACTAAAATTGTTAGAACTTTTTTGTTCATAAACTCTCACCTCCATAATATTATACAAATAAAAAATTTTTTTGTTACATTTTAAAATTTTTCTAAAAAATTTAATTGACGGAACTTTTTAGAAGAGTTAAAATCTTATTAATAGAAAGTTTAATAATATAAATTCTTATGAAAGGAGGTGAGAAAAATGAAGTGGACAAAGAAAGTAGCATATTATTTAATTTCTGCTGGAACATTAATTGCGATGATTCTTGCAAATTGGAAGTGGGTATAATTTAAGATTGGAAGAAGAGTAATAAAAGTGATAAAATTAACAATATGAAATTTAAGGATCTTCCAGAAAAAGTTAGAATATTTATTATTTTTTTATTTTTTATCTCTATAATTTTATTAATTTCAATTAATTATATTGTACTTAAGAATATAAAAAATGATATATTTATTTTTTTATTTTTATTAACCTTTATAGCAGTAACTGATATTTTTAGAGTACAATTTTCCATAACAGACTCTGGAAAAATGGGTATCAGTTTATCATTACCAGCAACCTTTGCGTCAATTTTTTTATTTAATCCTTTTTATGCTGCAATTGTATCATCTTTAGGAAGCGTAATTGGCGATATTATAAATAAAAAAGAGTGGTTTAAAATTGTCTTCAACTTTTCACAGATTGTCCTGACTGTTGGTATTTCTTCTTTAATCTACAGGTTAATTTTAAATCTAAATTTTCAACCCATTTTAGTTCAAATCTATGCAGTTGTTCTGTCTGCAATTATATATTTATTTTTAAATTCTTTTTTTGTATCTGCAATTACTGCTCTGGTTTCAAACTCAAAAATATTTGAAGTATTTTTATTTATGTTTAGAAGAAATGAAATTGTATATCAATTTTTATCTTTATTTATTCTAGGTGGTCTTTTTACTTATATACTTCAAAATCAACCACTTGCAATGATTCTTTTAATTCCAATACTTGTTGCAGTATATTATTCTTTCAGAAGAGTTTCTGAGCTTGAGGAAGCTTCAGAGGTTTTTATGGAAACTATAGCAAAAATTGTTGATAATTTTGATGAATATACAGAAAAACATTCTGAAAATGTTGCTAAAATTTGTGAAAAAATTGCTAATGAGTTAAAATTATCTTTAAATGATAAAAGAAAACTTGTAATGGCTGCTAAAATACATGATTTTGGTAAACTTGGAATTCCTCAAAATATTTTAAACAAGAAGGAAAAATTAACTAAAGATGAATATGATATAGTTAAAGAACATCCAGTTATTGGTTCAGATCTTGTTAAAAAATTTCCATATCTAAAGGAAGTTTCAGAAATAATCAAATATCATCATACAAGAATTGATGGCTCTGGTTATCCATCAAGTGAAATAAACAAAATTCCTGAAGAAGCAAAAATTTTATCAGTCTGTGATGTGTTCGAAGCTTTAACATCTGAAAGACCTTATAGAGTTAGAATAACAAAAGAAGAAGCAATAAAATATCTTGAAACGAATGAAGATAAATTCGATAAAAATATTGTAAAAATTTTAAAATCTCTTGTTGAAACAGGTGAAATTTAGTGATTCTTATTCCCATAATAATAGTTCTATCTATAATCCTTGGTTACAAAAGGGGTGGCTCACTTAAAAATTTCTTAAATATAGAATTTAAAAGATTAATTTTTATTTTTATAGGTTTTATAATCCAGGTTATTATATTTACATCATATTTTCAGTTATCATCTTTAAAAATATATACTGGTGTCTTTTTTATAATTTCTTACATCATTGTTTTTATAACCATTTATTCTAATTTTCATTTAAAATCAGTAAGATTAATTGGTACTGGATTTTTCTTAAATTTTATAGTTATTCTTTTTAATAAAGGATATATACCAGTATCAATTGATGCATTAAAAAAAGTTAATGCATATGAAAAAATAAAATTTCTTAAAGAATATACTACATTTAATAACTGTATTTTAATGAGTGCTAAAACTAAACTTAATCTTCTTGGAGATATAATTCCTATAAAATATATTAATCAGGTTATTAGTATTGGTGATATTATTATTCTCTTAGGTTTTTTTCTTTTCATACAAGAAGGAATGCTTAAAAAAAATTAATAAAAGATTATTAACAAACATTTGGTGCCGGAGGTGGGAATCGAACCCACATGGACTATTCGCCCGAGGGATTTTAAGTCCCTTGCGTCTGCCTATTCCGCCACTCCGGCTGGAGGCGGCACCCGGATTCGAACCGAGGAATAACGGTTTTGCAGACCGTCGCCTTACCACTTGGCTATGCCGCCAATATCTATGTATATTTATATCAAAAAAGAATTATATTTCAAGTTAACTATTATTTGTATTTTGCTAAAAGATAATTTTGTTGTAAAATGAGTTTTATGGATAATTTTTTTATTGATTCACATACACATCTTGATATGAATAATTTTAATAAAGATAGAGAAGAAGTTATTAAAAGAGCATTAAATTCAAATATAAAATATTTTTTAAATGTTGGTTATGATTATAAGTCATCTTTAAACTCAGTTAATTTAACCAAAAAATACAGTAATTTTTTTGGAGCAATAGGATTTCATCCGCATGATGCAAAAGATTTTAAAAATGAATATTTTAATGAATTTACAAAAATTATTAAAAGTAATAAAAAAATAATTGCAATTGGAGAAATTGGTCTTGATTATTTTCGAAATTTGTCACCAAAAGAAACGCAGATAGAAGTTTTTAAGAAACAGATAGAATTTGCAATAGAAATGAATATGCCAGTTATAATCCACGAAAGAGATAGTTTTATTGAAGTTGTGAGTATCTTAAAAAAATATAGAGGAAAAATAAATGGTGTTTTTCATTGTTTTAATAGAGATTTATATGCTTTGAAGGATATATTAAATTTAAATTTTTATATAGGAATCGGTGGAGTAATAACATATCCAAAAAACAATCTATTAAGAGAATCACTTAAAAAAATACCAATAAATAGAATTATACTTGAAACAGATGCTCCTTACTTACCTCCACAAAACAAGAGAGGTGAAAGGAATGAACCATATTTCTTAATATTTACTGCCCAATTTTTAGCAAATATATATAATATACCTTTAGAAAAATTAGCAGAAAAAACCACAGAAAACTTTTCAAATCTATTTAAAATTAAATTTTAAGATTCCTTTTTTTGTAATGCCGAAATACTTGACAAACTTCTAAATTCATTTATATTGTTTTAATAAACTTTTTTAATTGGAGGTTTTTATGAAGAAGATTTTGTCAAGTTTACTTTTTGTTATTTTGTTTTTGATTATTTTTACTGGTTGTAAAGGAAGCGGTGTAACTTTAACTGGGGTAGTTAAAAGCGATGAGAATGAATTTTTAAGTAATGTAATGGTTCTATTGAATCAGCAAAGTGTAAAAAGTGATAGTAATGGAGTATTTACATTTAAAAATCTTGAGGTTGGTAAGTATAAATTAACAGTAAATTTTGATGGATTTTATCCATTTGAAACAGATGTTAATATATCACAAGGCGAAAATAAGGTTAATGTAACTTTAAAATATACAACATTAAAAAGAGCACAGAAAAGAGGATATTTACTTGTTGGTTCAGATGTCACTTATCCACCTTTTGAATATATGGAAAATGGTAAACCTGTTGGATTTGATGTTGATTTAATAAATTTGGTTGCAAAAGAAATGGGTCTTGATAGAGCAGAAATAATGGATACAGCATGGGATGGAATTTTTGCTGCGTTAAAAACTGAAAAATTTGATATCATTATATCTTCAGTGACAATAACTGAAGATAGGAAACTTGAAATGCTTTTTTCTGACCCATATTATAATTCTGGACAGATTATAGCAGTAAGGAAAGATGATAATAGAATAAATAATGAAAATGATTTAAAAGGTATGGTTGTTGGAGTTCAAATAAATACAACTGGAGATTTTGCAGCACAAGAAATATCTGGAATTAAAGAAATAAAAAGATATGATGATATTCAACAGGCATTTCAGGATCTTGAAATTGGAAGAATTGATGCAATTTTAAATGATCTTCCAGTAAATGCATATTTTGCAAGTACAAGAAAAAATGTGAAACTTGTTGGAAACTTACTTACTGTTGAACAATATGGTATAGCAGCAAGATTAGTAGATGTCGATCTTATTAATTCAATAAACAATGCTTTAAAAAGTTTAAAAGAGAGTGGAAAATATAGAGAATTATACTTAAGATGGTTTGGTGTTGAGCCAATAGATTAAATTAAAAATGGGATTTGATTTTAATATTTCTCTTTTTATTGAATCTATTCCATATTTAATTAATGGCGCAAAATATACGATTCTTTTTTCCATAATATCTATTCTTTTTGGAATAGTTATTGGTCTATTTGCTTCATTAATGAAAATATCAAAAAATTTTGTTTTTAAAGTTGTAGGAAATACTTATATTGAGGTTATAAGAGGAACACCACTTCTTCTTCATATCATGATTGCATATTATGGTCTTGCAGCCTTTAATATAAAACTTGATTATTTTACTGCAGGAATTCTTGCTTTATCAATCAATTCAGGAGCATATTGTGGAGAAATCTTTAGAGCAGGGATTGAATCTATTGAAAAAGGACAAATGGAGGCTGCAAGATCTGTTGGTATGTCTTATGGTCAGGCAATGAGATTTATTATTATTCCTCAAGCAATCAAAAGAGTAATACCACCATTAACAAATGAATTTGTCGCGATGCTTAAGGATTCTTCACTTTTATCAATAATTGCAGTTCCAGAACTACTTAGAAATGCAAGACAACTCATGGGTACAAAAGCAAATGTTTGGAGTCCTTTTCTTGGTGCTGCCTTAATATATCTTATTCTAACTCTTCCACTGACAAGAGTAGCATCTGTTCTTGAAAGGAGGTTCAGTAAAGGTGGAGTATAAAAATGGAATTTTACATGTAAGAAATTTATATAAAAAATTTGAAGGTGTTGAAGTTCTAAAAAATATAAATTTTGATTTAAATGAAAAAGAAGTCCTTGTTATTTTAGGACCATCTGGTGCAGGAAAATCGACTTTAATTAGATGTATAAATAGATTGGAAGAGCCAACAAGCGGAGAAATTTTTTTTAATGGAGAAAAAATAGATAAAAAAACTGATTACAATAAATTGAGAGAAAAAATTGGTATGGTTTTTCAGAAATTCAATTTATTTTTACATTTAACTGCATTGCAAAATATTACACTACCTTTAAAAATTGTTAAGAGAAAAAGTGAAGAAGAAGCAAATAAAATTGCAATTGAATATTTAATAAAAGTTGGATTAAAAGATAGAGCAAATCATTATCCAATTCAACTTTCTGGAGGAGAGCAACAAAGAGTTGCAATAGCAAGGGCACTTTCTCTTTCTCCTCAAATTATGCTATTTGATGAACCAACTTCAAGTATTGATATTGAACTAATTAAAGATGTACTCGATGTCATGAAAAATCTTGCAAAAGAAGGAATGACAATGATAGTTGTATCTCATGAGATGGGATTTGCTAAAGAGGTTGGAGATAGAATAATTTTTATGGATAAAGGAGAGATCGTTGAAGAAAGTGAGCCAGAAGAGTTTTTTAGAAATCCTAAAACAGATAGAGCAAAACAATTTTTATCTAAAATAATAAATATATAACTCCTTTTAAAAATAAAAAAAATTGTTTATTATAATATTATAGTTTTTTTAAAAAAAGGAGTTACTATGTACCCAATTTTTATTAGAATAGGAGATTTTGCAATAAGATGGTATGGCTTAATGATTGCCATAGCAGTTATTTTTGGAATTTTTTATACAAGAAAAGAATTGAAGAAAATTGGGGTTGATGATGATACTTTTTTTGATTACGCTATATGGGTTATCATAGTTGGTGTTATTGGGGCGAGATTAATTTACATTATTGGTAACACTCCTCTTTATTATATAACACATCCTTTAAGAATTCTTTATCTTTGGGAAGGAGGTCTTTCATATCTCGGAATAATTATTGCTGGATTCCCATTTTCTTATTATTTCTGGAAAAAAAGAGGAAGCATTTTTTATAAAGTAACTGATATAGCATCAATTCCTCTTGCATTTGGTTGGGCAATTGGAAGAATTGGATGCACTCTCAATGGTTGTTGTTATGGAAAACCAACAGGACTTCCCTTTCCTTTTTCAATAACATTCACAAATCCTGAAGCATTTGGACCAATTGGAATTCCTTTATACCCTACTGAACCACTTCTTTCAATTACTGGTTTTATTACACTTTTCATTCTATTAAAATATAGAAAAAAAATAAAGGTTGAGGGTGGAATCTTTGTTCTCTTTTTAATTTTATATTCAATATTTACATTTTTAATTGAATTTCTAAGGGGAGATCACTACCCTATATTAGGATTAACTGCTTCTCAGTGGGGATGTTTTCTAATAGTTATTTTTGCATATCTATTCTATAAATCTTCTCCCACCCTAAAGCATGAAAAAGAAAAATCTGAAAATCAAACCGAAAACTCTTCCTTAGAAGACTTAAGTAATCTTGAAGAAGAAAAAGAGGAGAAGGAGAATTAAAAAAACAAACAAAAGAGGAACCACTTCCAGTCAAAAAAACATTCAAAGCATTGTGTTTTAACAAAAAATCCTTTATTTCGACTAATTCTGGATTTAATTTGAATGCATATTCCTCGAGATCATTACCAAGAAAAGGAATAAAATTTTCTCTATTTATCAATTTATCAATAACCTTTTCAGTTCTTTCTTCTTTAATCTTAATTTCTTTTATTTCTTGATAAACATCTTTTGTTGATATTTTTATATTTGGATAGATAACTGCAAAAAATAATTCATAATCTTTAATATATAGTGGAAATATTTTTTCACCTTTACTCTGTATTAACAAAATTTTTTCATCTCTTAAAAAAAGTGGAACATCTGAACCTATTTTTTCTGCGAGTAAAAAAAGTTCTTCTTTTGATAATGGATAGTTATAAATTTTATTGAATAAAAGAAATAATTTTGCAGCATTAGAACTTCCACCACCAAGTCCGCTTCCTATAGGAATATTTTTCTTAATTTTTATAAAAAATTTATCTTTTTTCCCAATTCTTGAAAAAAAGAGTTCTTTTACTTTTTCAATGTTACTTTCTTCAATTTCAATGTTTTCAAATAAAACTTCATCTTTATCTGAATAATCAACAAAAATTTCATCATAGATAGGAATTTTTAAAACAATACTTTTTATATAATGATAATTCGGTGGTAATTTACCTAAAACATCAAGAGTTAGGTTTATCTTTGCTTCTGATAAAATTTTCATAAATTTTTATGTAATCTACAACTTTTATATCTTCGGGTCTAAGGTTAGTATCTATATTTAAATTATTTAAATAATCAGATAAATACTTTTTAATTTTTTTTCTTCTTTTTGAAAAAATATCTTTTAAAAAAGATTCATAAAATTTAAAATCATTATTCCAGTCTCTTATTCTTTTGAAATAGATAAATATAGAATCAACTTTTGGTTTTGGGAAAAATAGATTTTTATTAAACTCTTTTAAAAATTTGAAATCAAAGAATGTCTGCAAAAAAATTGATATTGCTCCATATTTTTTTGAACTCTCTTTTGATATTATTCTTTCGCCAAGTTCTTTCTGTATCATAAAATATCCCTCTTTAAGGTTATTTAAGGTTGAACATTTTTTTAAGATTTCAGTTGCAGATGAATATGGTAAGTTTGAAAAAAATTTAAATTTTTCTGGAAATTCATTTTCTAATAGAAAATCTGAATATTTAATCTCTATATTTTTATAAAAAATAATGTTTTCATCAATAAACTCTTTTAATCTTTCATCAATTTCATAACTAATGATAAATTTTACTCTCTTTGCTATTTCTTTTGTTATATCACCGGTACCAGTTCCAACTTCAATGACAAAATCATCATCAACAAAATTTGCTAAATTAACTAAAGATAAAACTCTTCCAGTAAATAAATTCTGACCTAAACTTTTTTTAAATCTAAATTTCTTTTTTAATAAATTCTCTTTGTTCAAAATTTTATCTCTTGGGATAAATCTCCTATTATTGGAATTTTCCAAAATTTTCCAACAAGTGCTTCGATGAAAGCATATAGCGCAGCAAGAAATACTAAAAAACCAAGAATATATCCGAAAAGAAAACCTATAATTGGTATTTTACTTAATATCCAGATTATCAATTCTAATATAAATAAGACAAAGCCTTGTTTTGCATGAGAATGAACAAATTCATCATTCTTAACTAAAATAATTGGAATTATGAATAAAAAGGGTATATAACTTATTGCTGCTAATATCCTCCTTTCATCTTCTTTTTCTATTTTAATTTCCATTTTTCTTCCTCCTTTTTTTTTCCTTCTCTTTTAACTTTTTTATCTCCCTCTCGAGTTCTAATAATTTTTTTAAAAAATATTCATTCTTTTCATCGTTTGAAGTGTCAAGATATAGATTTGGAGTTAAAGAAAGGTTGATATCATCTTTATCGTCATATGTATTAATATCATCAAAAGGTATCGAGTTAATATCATCAATTATCTGGATCATTCTTCTTGCTCTAATCTCTTCATCATTCATTTCGTCTCCTTTTAATTTTGGAAGCAAAACTGTTGGGACAAAAATGATTATCTCACCATCTTCAGATTTTCCAATTGTTCCAAATTTTTCCTTAAAGTCAAGAATAAAAGATGGCGAAACAATGTACATTTCGTTTTTTTCTCCAGTGAATACTACAGATGCTTTAATAGGTCTTTTCTTTTTTAGTGAATCAAACTTTTTGATAAATTTTTTAATCAGTTCTTTTTCAATAAAAACACATCTATCACCGAAGTGGTATGAATTGAAAAAACGGAAATGGTTACTCATACCATTAATCATTGAGTTATTTTTTACAAGAATCAATGCTGAATCTGTATATATCAAATAGGATTCATTATCAAACTCAACCATTTTATTGATTTTTTCAGAAAAAGTATCTTTTAATGCTATCTTTATTAAATGCTTTACATCCTCTTTTATCATAAAATATATTTTACCATAATTAAAAAGAAATAATATATTTCGATTTTGGTAGTTTCCCAAATGGATCGAGAATATATTTTTTTAAATTTAAAAGTAAATTATAAGGAAGTTCAGAGTGATCTGTTCCTATAACTATAAGATCATATTTCTTGATATTATTTTTTGTAAGTTTTATGCTTTTTAACTTTTTCCCCTTTATCTCAATATTTTCAATAAAGGGATCAAAATAACTAACATCAATTCCTTTTTCAATTAAAAGTTCTATGAATTTTAAAACTTGAGAATTTCTTAAATCATTAACATCTTTTTTGTAGGTTATACCTAAAATAAAAACATTATTTTTGATATATGTTTTTGTTCTTTCAAACCAGTAATAAGGCATGCTTTTATTAATTAAATTTGAATATTCGATGGACGAAACCCTTAAACCAAGCTTTTCCCCCTTTTCAACAAGAAACATTGGAACAGTTGGAATACAATCACCTTGAGCACCCCAGTTTGGATAAAAAGCAGTAAAGCCGTAAGGTTTTGTTTTTGCTCCTTCAATAACTTCGAATATATCTACACCATCAAGTGAAGTAAGTTTTGCAAATTCATTTATAAAGGAGATATTTATTAATCTATAACTATTTTCAAGAAGTTTTATATATTCAGCAACTTTAGTGCTTGATACTGGTATTATTTTTTCAAATATTGTTGAATAAAAGTAAATACCTAAAGCAAGTGACTCTTCATCTATTCCGCTTATTATTTTTGGAATATTATCTAATGGGTATCTACTTCCAGGATTAATTCTTTCTGGAGAAAAGCAAAGAAAAAATTTTTTACCGCTCTTTTTTAACTTCGGGAACACAAGTTCTTGAGTTGAACCAGGTGGAAGGGTGCTTTCAAAAATAACTAATTTCCCGTCTTCATTAAGAGATTTTCTAATATCTCTTATTGCCTTTAAAACAAATTTTAATTCGGGTTTCTCACTTTCATTCAATGGAGTTGGTACAGAAACTATAAAAATATCTGCTTTTATAATATCTTTAACTGAATTTGTAGGAAAAAGTTGTTTATTTATATATTCTTTTATTTCATCATCATTTATATCAACAAGATACGATCTACCCTTTTTTAAATAATTTATTTTTTCTAAAGAAATATCATAACCTATAACTTTGTATCCTTTATTTAAAAGTAATTTTGTTATTGTTAACCCAACATATCCAAGCCCAATAACACAAACAAATAAATCTTTCTTTTTTATCTTATCTTTTAATTCTAATGAATTCATTTCCAACTTTTTTATTTTCTCCAAGCTCTTCTTCAATTTGTATCAATCTATTATATTTTGCGACTCTTTCTCCTCTTGATGGAGCACCTGCTTTAATCATCAAACTACTTGTACCAACTGCTAAATCTGAAATGTATGAATCAGATGTTTCTCCAGATCTATGAGATATCATAAATTTATAACCATACATTCTTGCAATTTTTATAACTTCAAGAGTTTCAGTTAATGTTCCAATTTGATTTAGTTTTATTAGAATTGAGTTAGCAATTTCATTTTCAATTCCAAAAAGAAGTTTTTCTTTATTTGTAACAAATATATCATCTCCGATAATCTCGATTTTATCTTTCAATCTTCTGGTTAATAGTTTCCAACCTTCAAGGTCGTCTTCAGATAAGGGATCCTCAAGTGAAATTATTGGATATTTACCCACTAGATTTTCATAATATTCAATCATAAATGAATAATCTACTTCTTTTCCTTCAAAAATATATCTACCATCTTTATAAAAACTTGATGCTGCTGAATCTACTGCGATAAAAACTTCTTTACCTGGTTCATAGTGTGATTTTTCAATTGCTCTTATTATTAATTTAATTGCTTCTTCATTATTCTTTAAATTTGGAGAAAAACCACCTTCATCTCCTATTCCAGTTGATAATCCTTCTTCTTTTAATATATTTTTTAATGTATGAAAAATTTCTGATGCTGCTCTTATTGATTCTTTAAAAGAATTGAATTTATATGGCACAATCATAAATTCCTGAATATCAAGATTATTTTCAGCATGTTTACCGCCATTTATTATATTCAAAAATGGAATTGGTAATGTATCTGCAAATTGTCCTCCTATGTATCTATATAATGGAACATTCAAAAAATTAGAAGCAGCTCTTGAAACTGCAAGCGATACACCAAGAATAGAATTTGCACCTAAATTGCTTTTGTTTTCAGTACCATCAAGTTCTATCATTCTTTTATCTATTTCTTCTTGTTCAAACACATCCATTCCTAGAATTTCTGGTGCAATTATAAGTTCAATATTTCTTATTGCCTTTAGAACACCTTTACCATGAAATCTATTATCATTATCTCTTAACTCAAGTGCCTCAAACTTTCCGGTTGAAGCACCCGAAGGTACACATGATGTTCCAGTAATACCTGAAATTGTTTTAACTTCAACCTCAATTGTTGGGTTACCTCTTGAATCGAGAACCTCTCTTCCCTTTATTTCAACTATCTCTTCCATTTCTTTCCTCCTTAAGTTCAGCTGCAAAAAGAGCTGCCCCAAGAGCACCAATAAATTCTGGTGTTTTTGGTATATTTATTTTTAATTTTAGTAAATCCTCAAGAGCAAAAACAACTCCTCTATTTTTAGCCACTCCCCCGGTCATTGTAACTTCTTCTTCTACATTTACTCTTTTTAATAAAGTTAAAGCCCTTTTTGCAACAGAATAATTGATACCTTTTATAATATCTTTTTTATCTACTCCTTCACTCAATAGCGAAATAACTTCTGATTCTGCAAAAACAGTGCATATATTTGAAATTTCGATATCTTTTTTTGATTCAATATGGTAGTTCCCAAATTCACTCAAATTAACTTGAAGTGCATGAGACATCACTTCAAGGAATCTTCCAGTTCCTGCAGCGCATTTATCATTCATCACAAAGTCCAAAACATTTCCATTTGAACCAAGTTTTATTGCTTTACTATCCTGTCCGCCAATATCTATTATTGTTTTTGTATTAGGAAAAATGAATCTTGCTCCTTTTGCATGGCAACTTATCTCAGTTTTTGTAAATTTTGTAAAACTCACACTTATCCTTCCATATCCTGTTGCGAGAATATTTTCTATTTTTTTTATTTCTAAATTTTGTTCTTTTAAAAGATCATGAATCAATTCTTGGGCAACTGAATTTCCATTTGTACCTGTTGGTGAAATTTTTCCAACAACATATTGAAGATTTGATTCATTTTTAATCAATACAACTTTTGTTGCAACAGATCCGATATCAACACCTATAAAATAACTCATTCAATAACCTCCAGAAATCCCTCAACTCTTGTTCTATTTTGTTCTTTAGGAAAATTTGATTCATCAACTAGATCACCATCAATTATTATACATGGAATGCCATAATCAATCAATTTTTTTCTTAATAAATAAGAACTCCCTGCGCCTTGCCTACAACCCCATTGATTAAATATGATAACTCCATCAACTTTATAATCATTTATTGCTTTGATTGTTGTTTTATATCTTTCTTCAAGATTTGAAAATATTTTATAATTGATAAGTTTTTTTGCAACTGATTTAAATGGATCTTTTAAATCAAATTCCTCCCAGTAAACATTACTTGTTTCCTCAAAAACAATATATGCATCTTTTTTATATAGATAATCAAAAAAATCTGTTTTAAAATATGGTCCAAGGTGTAACCAATATAACTTTCTTTTAACAGGCAATTCAAACCCTTCTTCATATAATTTCTTTAGATTATCTCTTAAAAGTCTAAAAAAATCTCTTCCATATGTTGAACCAAATGCAGAAAAGGTCATTCCAAGATAACCTAAAAATTTTCTTCCATCAATTAAAACTTTTTTCTTTCTTAATTCATTAATTTCAATCATATATTTTCTTGTCTCATTAGATAAATTTATTGCATTTAATAAATTTTTATAAGGATTTTTAATCTTTAACTCTTTTGATAAAAAAATGAAGGTGTCTTCAAGTTTTTTAGAAAGATAAATCAAGTTTTCTTCAGTTTCTTCCTCTGGTATGTCTATAATAAAATATTCTCCTCCATAAAATTTCGATATTAAATAAAAAGAGTGGACCGCAGAATGACACGGTTTATCAGTTGTAAAAACATAATTTGGTGTTGGCAAAAAACCCATTTTTATTAGTCCTATTAAATTTCTGTGGACACTACAACTATCTTTTGAAAAGAGAATATCATCACTTTCAAAAAGAGCAGAATCGCTTATCGAAAAATTTGCACTAACTGCTGAAGCAACTTCTGGTAAAATTGGAAAAGTATTCAATGCAAAAAAGATTTCTGTGGGTGTAAAAACATTCACCATAATAACTTTACTATTTTTACTAAAATTCTTTTTTATTAAATCAAGTGAAAATTTTATAGATACCTTTCCAATTTCATCTGGTCTTAAAATTTGTAGTAATACCTGATAGATTAAAGGATATAGATACTTTTTTGAAAATATTTTTTTTAAGTATACTGGTTTTACTTTAGAAATATCAAAATTCATTTTATCATCTCCAGAAATGCTTCAATTCTTGTTCTTATCTGTCCTTTTATATTCATAGTAAAATCATCTTCAATCAAAAGATGTGGTATTTTTTCTTCATTTAATTTTTCCTTTATCATTGGTATAAAAAATATTAATGGATCGCAATATTTAAGATTATAAATAATAACGCCTTTCAAATTTTTATTTTTATATCTTTGAATCAAATTTTCTATTTTTTTATCAATCTCTCTTTTTCTAACACAACCCTCTTTTTTAAGATAATACTCTGAAATTGAAGTAAGTGGGTCATCATTATTTAATTCAATTAAACTTAAATTTTTCTCTCCGAAACATGAATCATCATATGCAATATTGATGCCAAGTGATTCTATATATTCAACAAAATTTAATGGATAAACTGTGGAAAATAGATAAAATTTATTTTGTATTTCACTTTTTTGGTTAGTAAAATCAATATCTAAATTTATAAAATCCTTAATATCCATTAGTTGGAAAAGAGAATTTAAATAGAATTTAAAACTACTTTTAAGATTTTGAGAATGATTATTAAATATTTGATACAATTTTTTCCTTCCTAAGTTATATAAATTTATAGATTCATTTAATTTTTCTAAATCTAATTTTCCATTTAGTAAAATAAAAAGTTTTTGAAGTTCGCTTTTGAAAAAGAGGATATCTTGATGGTTATCATTAAAAGGAATTTTTAAATAAAAATATTTTTTAGTAAAATTTAATTCTTTAAAAACTTCAAAAATTCTTCTTGATGAGTCACAACCATCTGTAAAAATAATATTTTTTTCTTTTAAATTATTTTTAATAAAAAACTCAACAGCAGTTTTTAAATAAGGACAAATATATTTTGGAATAACTTCATCAGAATGTAAAAATTGCAATGAATCTAGAATAAATCGAACCGGTTTATATGAAGATGCATGAATTATTTCTACTGGAACATAAGAACAAAAATAAAAAAAAGATTTTTCATCTTTTATTTTCTTTATCAGCATCTCTTCACATAAATCTTTAATGTTACAACTATACATATTAGATATTATATAAAAAAAGTTGATATTTTAAAAATATTGAGTATATTTAAAAAAGATATTATTAAAATATAGAAGGAGGAAACATGAAAGGTATTATTGTTTTAAGAAATTCTATGTCAAAAAGATTAATTGCAAAAGGTGTTAAAGAATATTTAAGGTCATTAAATATGCTTGATAAGGGTATTATATTTATATGTCTTGGAACAACAAATAGTTTCATAGTTGAAGAAATTTTAAATAAAAAAATAGATAAAAATAGATATATGGCTGGATATATTGGAGATTGTAAACTTTCTGTTCTTGATAAAAATTTTAGACTCGATCCTGTAATAATAATTGATGGTAAAGAATCAAATGAAAATGCAGATGAAGTTGTTAAAAGAATGAGCTCAAATGATGTTTTCATAAAAGGTGCAAACGCAATAGATCCTGATGGAAATGTTGGTGTTATCATTGGAGATAAAAATGGCGGAACAGTTGGTAAATACATCGGTGGTGTTATATCTAGAGGGGTTAAATGGTTATCTCCTGTAAGCATTGGGAAATTAGTACCTGATGTAATAGATGCATCATATTTTGCGAAAATTGATGAAGTGAAATATTCAATGGGTCTTCCAATATCAATTTTTCCTATAGTTAATGCAATACCATTTACGGAAATTGAAGCACTCAACTTGCTTTTTGATGTTGATGCTGTTTTACTATCAAAGGGTGGATTATGGGAAGACGAGGGTTCAATTGTTTTGGGTATAGAAGGAGAAGAAGAAAATATTAAAAAAACACTTGAATATATAGAATCAATTAAAAAAGAGGAACTACCTAAATTAACTATTTAGGATAAGTTATTGTTACTGTTTTTGTTAGTCCGTCCCAATCAACTTGACAACCTAAATTTTCTGCAACAAATCTAACAGGAAGCATTGTTCTACCTGAAATAATCATAGGAACAACTTTAGGATTATTAGGATCTATTGGTGTATCAACTCCATTAACTCTTG
>Ga0067045_1002496_pt1 | contig 104270 bp, 85 predicted proteins | sample TerdegcTABiofilm_FD_59184 | JGI IMG/M metagenome (GOLD analysis project Ga0067045, IMG submission 59184) | Combined Assembly of (Gp0054472, Gp0054536) Wastewater bioreactor microbial communities from Singapore -Terephthalate degrading...
TGATACACGTGCAGATGCAACCAAACATCAAGGCGATTTCAAAAAGATAGTTCAAGGCGTTAATGACACGCTTGATGCTGTCATCGGACCTTTGAATGTCGCTGCAGAATATGTTGANAGAATNAGNAAGGGAGATATTCCACCAAAGATCACTGATAATTATAATGGTGATTTCAATGAGATAAAGAATAACCTTAACCANTGTATTGACGCTGTCAACTCATTGATAGCAGACGCCAACATGCTNTCAAAGGCAGCAGTAGAGGGCAAGCTTGATACACGTGCAGATGCAACCAAACATCAAGGCGATTTCAAAAAGATAGTTCAAGGCGTTAATGACACGCTTGATGCTGTCATCGGACCTTTGAATGTCGCTGCAGAATATGTTGATAGAATAAGCAAGGGAGATATTCCACCAAAGATCACTGATAATTATAATGGTGATTTCAATGAGATAAAGAATAACCTTAACCAATGTATTGACGCTATCAACTCATTGGTGGCAGACGCCAACATGCTATCAAATGCAGCATTAGAAGGCAAGCTTGATACACGTGCAGACGCAACCAAACATCAAGGCGATTTCAAAAAGATAGTCGAAGGTGTCAATGACACGCTTAATATAATTATAGCCCCAATTAACGAATCAAGTAAAGTTTTGGGAGAATGTGCCGAAGGTGATCTGACTGTCAGAATGACTGGAGATTATAAGGGTCAACTTGCAGAACTGAAAAACAGTATCAACACAACCATCGAATCATTGGAGACAACACTTTCTCAGGTTAATAGCTCTGTTGGTCAAGTGTCATCTGCGAGTGAACAGATAGCTTCTGGTAGTCAAAGCCTAGCAGAATCCGCATCGGAACAAGCAAGCTCTCTTGAAGAAATATCCAGTAGTCTTGAAGAACTATCATCAATGGCAAAGCAGAACGCTGAAAACTCAAGTCAGGCAAAAAATCTTTCTCAAGAAGCAAGTAACTCTGCAAAAGCTGGTAATGAGGCAATGGAAATAATGAGTCAAGCAATTACAAAAATAAAAGGCTCATCAGATGAAACTGCAAAGATAATTAAAACAATAGATGAAATCGCTTTTCAGACCAATTTATTAGCTTTAAACGCTGCAGTAGAAGCGGCAAGAGCAGGTGAAGCGGGTAAAGGTTTTGCGGTTGTTGCAGAAGAGGTGCGTAACCTCGCACAAAGGAGTGCCAGTGCAGCAAAAAATACATCGGACTTAATCCAACAAGCTACTGAAAACGCAGATGATGGAGTAAGAATTTCAGGTGAAGTTGCCAAGACATTTGCTGATATTGCACAAAGCATAAATAAGGTAAATGATCTAATAGCAGAGATTTCTGCTGCCAGCACAGAACAATCACAGGGGATCGGTCAAATTAATACAGCAGTTGCAGATATGGATAAGCTAACGCAATCAAATGCAGCAAATTCAGAGCAATCCGCAAGTGCTGCACAACAACTGAGCGCTCAAGTATCTGAATTAAGGAGCATGATCGGTAAATTTAGAATGAATGGTAATGGACACAGTAAGCCAGAACATTCAAATAGAAACGTTATGTCTATGATTTCCAAAAAAACCGATACCAAGGAAAATAAAAAACCTGTCAATACAATGAATCTCTCTAATAAAGGAAAAGATTTTTTCCCTTTAGATGATCATGAATTGGCAGAATTCTAATTATGAAAAGAGAGAGATGAAATAACAGTTTCATCTCTCTCTTATGGCATTAGCAAGTTTGTTATTCTGATTTTGGCTTTATCTCTGCATCTGATGGACGGATGTAAATTGGCTCTGACGATGCAATATCAATCGTTTCACCCGCCCTTAGCTTTGCAAGACCTATTTCAGCAACAATAGCTGATCTAGGCAATCTTTGTGTTTTTGGTGCAAATAAAATCATATCACCTAGTTTTTCTTCAAATAAATCGCCATAAACGCCTATTGCATCACCTACGATTATAGTTTTTTCATTTATTTGCTCGATAAGTTCTGATGGAGAGATAACTTCATAGGGGCTTTTTCTTTCAAGAATATCATTTTCATATCTGTAAAATGCGGAGTAAACCTCTTTCTTTCTTGCATCAAGGACAGCGCAGACTTGATATTTTGGACATGGAACGTTGTATGCAATAACATCAAGAGTTGGCACACCAACAAGAGGGACATCAAAACCCATAGCAAGACCTTTGGCAGTTGCCAATCCTATCCTTAAGCCTGTAAATGAACCGGGGCCAATAGATATAGCGATTCCTTCAATTTGCCCTTTATCCAATGAAGCGTCTTTTAACATCCAATCAAGTGCAGGCAATAACCTTGATGAATGGGTTGTCTTCATATTAAGGGTGTATTCTGATATTATTTTATTATCATCAATTAAGGCGAGTCCGCCTGTCATTGTTGCGGTTTCTATTCCAAGAATTATCATGGGATTTATAGGGTATAGGCAGATAGGCTTATGGGACTATAAGTCTATTAGCTTATCCTTTACCTCCTCTATTAAATCTATGTTTTTTTGTCCATAAGGAATTAATCTTATTTTGCGTTCTGATTCGCCTACATATTCTAATTCAACACGCAGATATTCTTCTGGCAATAATTCCTCTATCTTTTGCGCCCATTCAACAGCAGTTACACCATCGCCATAAAAAAATTCCTCGTAACCAAGTTCAAACATCTCATCATTAGACATAAGACGATAAGTATCAATATGATATAGTGGCAGTCTGCCTTCGTATTGATTTATTATAATGAAAGTCGGGCTTGTAACAAAAGCCTTTATCTCCAATCCTTCCGCCAAACCCTGAACAAATGCAGTTTTTCCTGCACCTAAATCACCACATAAGGCAATAACAGTTCCTTTATCTATCTTTGCGCCTATCTCTTTTGCTATATGTTTTGTGATTTCAGGGCTTTTGGATATAAATATAAAGGCGTTATCTCTCTTTCTCAACTTTACGAACTTCCTCAATGAGTCTTTTTGTTTTTTCTGGATCACGATGACATTTTGACGATTCGACACCTGAAGCAAGATCAACGCCATAGGGATTAACTTTCAATATAGCTTCACGCACATTATCGGGATTGATTCCACCTGCCAAAAAGACAGGTATTTGGACTTGTTTAATTAATTCCATTGCAATATCCCAATCGGCGGTCTTGCCAGTTCCACCATAACGAGTGACACTCATGGTATCAATAACGATGACATCTGATCCTGCTTCTTCCTGCTCTTTCATTTGCGTTTTTATTTTATCAATATCAACTTCGCCCTGATCTTTGACGGGCAGATAAACAGTCGTCCATACCTTGCATTTTAGGTTTTTCTTTAATTTTTCTATGGTCTCTATTTTCACATCACCAATTAGATGAACTCCATAGGGATTTATTAAATCAACAATATGGCATATTTCGTCTGCAGTCATGTTATAAAGAAGTGTCAAAGAAGGTATACTTGACGAGTCAACAATAGCTTTTGCTTGCTCAATAGTGTTTGAACGTTCTGATATAGGGACGTTGACAAGAACACCAAGATAATCCGCACCAGCATCGACAGCCATCTGTGCGTCTTTAACGCTTGTTGTTCCACATATTTTTACTTTATATTTATACATTTTCTAGTTACACCTTAATAGATAGCATTAATCTAATATTATTTTGGTAAAGGTATATCAAGTTGCTTGCATATTTTTTTGGCAGTATAATCAAGAATTTCTCTATGACGAAGGATTGATGTTTTCCGATTTTTATTGAGATTTTCCCATATTGAGTGTTCTTCTCCTTCTCACAGAAGCTTACATCCATAATTTTCTAAATGTTTCAAGAGATCACGTCTTTTCATAGTATTGATTCCTGAATAACCATAGTAATATGCGAAGATGCTTTTAGTAACAAATGAATTGGTTCTTCTAAATCCGCATCAGGATCAGTTATACTAGGATCGGGCATTGGTAATGGTTCACCTTGAAGTAAATTTGTTTCTGCCATGTCAACTAAAGCACTTGCAAGCATTTTACGGGTTTCTTCAAGATTTTTTCCACAACTAATAACACCGGGAAAATCCAAAACTTCCGCATGGATACCGTCATCGAAATATTTATACATAGCTTTATATGTTAACATAAATTCCACCTACCATATTTATATTTATTCCTCATCTTCTTCCTTTAATGTTTCATAGCCTTCTCTTACGAGAAAGACAACGATAATTAAACCAACAATCGGGTCTGCTTGCCAGAATCCGAAAATATAATTAAGTCCAAGCCCTATCAGCAAAGCAACCGAAAGGAACATGCAAGCAAAAGTCTCTTTTGAGTCTGCAATAAGGCTTTTGCTGTTGAGGGCTTTGCCTGTCTTGTATTTTGCATAAAACAAAATAGGCATAATTATTATGGAAATGATAGCGATGGTTATCCCAAACAGGCTTGATTCGGGTTTTTCTTGTAGATATAGCTTTTTGATTGACTCAAACAGAATGTATGCAGAAAGTATAAAGAATGTAAACGCCACAAGTTTGGTTGCCCTTTTTTCAATCCTTTCTTCCTCTTCTTCGGATATTTTGCCATGCTTGCCGAATCGCCAGATCATAACCCCACCTGATAGCGATTCAATGAAGCTATCAAGACCAAAGCCAATAAGTGCAATACTCCCACTTGCCAATATACCTGCGATTATAGAAACTATGCCTTCAATTATATTGTATATCACCGTGAAATATGATAGCATAAGTGCTTTTCTCTTTAAATCCATTTTTTTCCTTTCAATAATTCATTATTACTAATTCGCTGATTTTACCTCTACAAAATTTATTGCAATTAATCATCCTGCTTGCCAGAACTCTATCTATATTAAATTCTCTGTATAAATCATCAAAGAAATTATCGTCTTGATTCTCGTTCTTTGGGTCAGAATTAGAAAGCATAAGATATGCGCCTTTATCATTCATTGCTTTATAAAACTTCGCAAGCCGAATCTGGTCATTATCATTAAAATCCTCCTTTGCATAACTTGTAAAGCTGGAAGTTGGCTTGATTGGACGATAAGGCGGATCGAGATAAACAAAGGTGCTATTATCTATATATCTTTTTGATTTGGCAAAATCGCCACATATTATAGTCGTATCTATAAGGCATTCATGGACAGACATTATATTATGCTCATCGCATATCCTAGGGCTTTTATAATCACCAAAAGGGACGTTAAATTCACCTTTGCTGTTCTGGCGAAAAAGCCCATTAAAGCAAGTTCTATTAAGAAATATCAGCATTGAAGCCCTTTCTATCCATGATTTATCATATCTTTTATAGCCATAAGAACCTATGCAATCATTATATTTATTCCGTAAATCATAGAAATATTTTTCTCTTTTATTCTCTGATAAATTAAAATACTCTGATTGAATTTTACCCAGCATATCAATAAGCTGAATGGGATTCTTTTTTATGGCTGTATATGTGATTATAAGCTCATTATTGACATCAAATATGTATGATTTTTTTATATCATAATTAGATTTTAGATAAAAGAAAAACGCCCCACCTCCGATGAAAGGCTCAACATATTTCTCTATCATTTTGCTGGATTTGATATGCTCAGGTAGTCTTTCCTCTAGTTTTGGTAATAGCTGAGTCTTTCCCCCAGCCCATTTTATAAAAGGTTTAGCGCAAAATTTAGTAGTTTTTAGCGACATATTTTAAAGTTTTTTTACCATTGGGGTAAATCTTATTCCATGATCGATCTTCTCTTCGGATGTCTTTTGAAATCCTAGTTTTTCGTATATATGCACAGCGTAAGGAGATGAATTTACGGTTATAGCCGATATGCTTTTAGTGATAGATCGGCATATCTTAAGTGCATAATCCAGAAGCCTTCTTCCGATGCCCTGCCGATGATATTCACCGTCAACAAAAAACATGCAGATATGGTTCATATCCCTGATTTCAATAACACCAACGATCTTTTTATCTGCAATAGCAACAACAATTATATTGCCTCGTTTTATGCGCTCTGTGATGAGATCAGGCTTGACTCCATCAATAAAAGATTCAATACCTTCTTGTGAGAAATCAGGAGCAACAAACTCGTTAAAAGACTTAATCACTGTTTCGCAGACAGCCTTTTCTTCACCATCACGCATTTCTCTGATTTTTATCATTTTGTTTAAGTTTTTTGCTGAAATATAAGCATTATATTTTATTAAATTTTTATTATTTAACTCTTATACCAATGATTTTCTCTTTATTTTCATAAAAATCATATCATATATTTATTAGACAGACAACACCCATTTCTATTTTCTGTATTTAGCATTTTGCTTTCACGTTTTTGTAATGGCTTATGATTAAAAGCCATTACATAATACAAATTATCAAAATTTAGGTTTCATATTGTATTTATTGTCATAGAAATGTATAATAACTAATAATCATGACTTATAAAAAGAAAATCCTCTTTATATAGTATTTTAAATGATATACAATAATCTAATTTTAAATTATGGAGGGACAAAATGCTTAGTCGAGATGAAATCAAAAGCATAGCAGAAAAAGCAATATCCATGTCAAAAGCTGATGAAACAGAGGTTTATGTCGGTAGTTATAGAAGCTCGTTGACGAGGTTTGCTGAAAACCATATACATCAGAACGTATCAGAAGATAATAGCTATTTTTCGGTAAGTGTTATATTTGATGGACGTATGGGAGAAGCAAGCACAAACAAACTCGATGATGAATCAATAAAGAAGGCTGTCCTAGATGCTACCGAAATCGCCAAGTTTGCCCCAAAAGATGATGAATTACTCCCACGTCTAGGCGCACAGGAATATCAGGAAGTTGATTCCTATGATCCAGAAATAGATGAGATAACGCCTATGGATCGAGCAAAAGGTGTATCCTATATTATTAAACTTTGCGAGAAAAATGGCTTAAAGACTGCAGGTGCAGTTTCAGATAGTAGCGGTGCAGGTGCAATGGCAAACTCAAAAGGTTTATTTGCTTTTCACAAAGGAAGCGGGATAAACTTTAGCGCAACCGCAATGGGTGATACTAGCTCAGGATGGGTTGACCGATCTTCACATAGAAGATCAGATATTAATATGGAAGAACTTGCTCAGATAGCAGTTGATAAGGCATTAAAAAGCCAGAATCCAAAGGAAATTCCACCGGGAAAATATACAGCGATCTTGGAACCACATGCAGTTGCCGAATTGGTAGGCTTTATGTTAGGTGGCTTTAATGCTTTGGCTGTTGACGAAGGGCGTAGTTTTTTAAGTGATAAAATGGGAAAAAAGATTGTCGGTGATTATATAACAATGTTCAGCGATCCGTATCATCCATTACAACAAGGGCGACCTTTTGATGGCGATGGTGTGCCAACAAAAAAAGTAGAGCTAATTAAAAATGGCATTGCTAAAAACCTTGTATATGATCGTCTTACTGCAAAAAAGCATAATGTTGAGCCAACAGGTCACGGAGGCGGAGGCAGAAATGCCTATGGTGCATATCCATCATGCCCGGTTATGCAAGGCGGAAAAGCAACGATTGATGAGATGATCGCCTCAACAGAAAGAGGCATACTTGTAACAAGATTTTGGTATACAAATTTTGTTGACCCGATGCAGGTGATTGTGACAGGAATGACAAGGGATGGAACATTCTGGATAGAAAATGGCAAGGTTGCTTATGGCATAAAGAATTTCAGGATAAATCAGAATGTCCTTGAGATGTTGAACAATGTTGAGATGATGTCTGAACCTGTCCTAGCAGATGGGATAGTTATCCCTGCGATGAAAATAAAAGATTTTAACTTTTCAAGTAGCAGTGATGCAATATAAAGGAGAATAGCAAGTGGAAATTAGAAATGTTGTCGTAACAGGTCAAAATCAAGTGGAATTACAAAATGCAGAAATAGACGATAAGAATCTCGGTGCAAGAGATATTCTTATTGAAACAGAATACACTTTTATCAGCACAGGAACAGAGCTAGCTAATTATACAGGCAAAGAACCTAAGGTCTTTCAGCCGGGGCAGTGGTGCGCATATCCTTGGAAATCGGGATACTCAAATGTTGGCATAGTCAAAGCTATTGGTAATGCGGTTTCTCGTGCAAAAGTCGGAGATAGAGTTTTTACCTATGGCAATCATGCTTCCGCTGTCCGTATTAACGAATCAAGCCTTGTGATAAAAGTTCCAGATGATATTGACCCCGGTATCTCTGCAGCATCAAGGATGGCAGGAGTCGCCGCAACAGCTATCGTTCTGAGTGAGATTAAATATAATCCCTGGGTTGCTGTCTTTGGATTGGGATTAGTTGGTAATTTAGCAAGCCAGTTTTTCAAAATAAAGGGATGTCGTGTTATAGGTGTTGATCCCGTTGAATATAGAAGAAAATTAGCGGAAAAATGCGGAATCAAATACACTCTTGGTGGAGATGCTGAAACAGTCCAAAAGGGTATCGCAGAGATAACAGGCGGTCAAATGGCAAACATAACCGTTGACGCAGTTGGACACAGCGCAGTTGTAATGCAAGCACTTAAAAACACAGCATCTCATGGTCAATTGGTTATACTTGGTTCTCCAAGAGTTTCTATTCAAGGCGATCTGACAGAATTGTTATCAGACGTTCATTTGAGATGGATAAAAGTGATCGGTGCTTTGGAATGGTGTATCCCTATATATTCCGATAATGGCGTTTTTATGTCGCAATTCACTAAACAACAGATGATATTTGACTGGATAAAGAGCGGAGACTTGAAAGTCAAAGAGCTTGTTTCACATACTTTGCGACCAGAACAGATAAAGCAGGCCTATGATGGATTATTGAATGAGCCACAGACATATACAGGCGTATTATTGAAATGGAGATAGGAGGCAAACATGATAGTCATACCAACACCACAGCAACTTGAGTGGCAGAAATCAGAATTGACAATGTTTCTGCATTTTGGCGTTAATACCTTTACTGATCAGGAATGGGGAGATGGAACAGAAGACCCAAAGATATTCAATCCTGCTAAACTTGATACAGACCAATGGGTTCAGGTCGCTAAAGATGCGGGATTCAAGTATATGATCATCACAGCAAAACACCATGACGGATTTTGCCTTTTCCAAAGCAAATATACCGATCATTCCGTTAAAAACAGCCTTTGGAAAGATGGAAAAGGCGATGTTGTGGCAGAACTGGCTGAATCATGCAGAAAAATAGGAATGAAGATGGGCGTTTATTTATCCCCTTGGGATCGACATGAACGAACCTACGGAGATTCACCCGCATATAATCAATATTTCAAAAATCAGCTTACTGAATTGTTGACGAATTATGGAGAAATTGCGGAAGTATGGTTTGATGGTGCATGTGCAGAAGGACCAAACGGCAAAAAACAGGAATATGACTGGCATGGATTTTATGAGGTAGTTCGCAAATATCAACCTAATGCTTTAATTGCAATCTGCGGTCCTGATATTCGCTGGGTTGGCAATGAAGATGGCTTTGCACATGAAACAGAATGGAGTGTCCAAGACCCAAATCCGCAATTTCACCCTGACGCAAAAGGGAAAATCTGGTATCCTGCAGAATGTGATGTCTCAATACGCCCCGGCTGGTTTTGGCACGCAAGCCAAGATTCTCAGGTAAAGACTCTAGAGCATCTTATTGATATATATTACAAGTCTGTTGGGCGTAATAGCGAATTGCTTTTAAATGTCCCACCAAATAATCTTGGTCTTTTTGCTGATCCTGACGTCCAAAGACTCAGGGAATTTCGCAAAGTGCTGGACGAAACCTTTGCTGTTAATCTTGCCTTTGATTCACGTGTAAAAGCCGATAGTGAAGAGATGGGATTTCCGGCAGAATCAGTAACAGATGATGCTGATGATACTTACTGGATGCCAAAAGATGGCAAGACAACGGGAACTCTAATTGTTGATGATTTTGATGATAGGGCTGTTACTTTTAATGTATCAATGGTTAAGGAAAATATAAGATCGGGTCAGAGAGTAGAGGAATATTCTATTGAAGTATCAGATGGCAAAGATTGGAAAACTATTGTTAAGGGAACGACTATCGGTCATAAAAAACTTGATCGATTCCCAGAAGTAACAGCAAAAGCAGTTCGCCTGAATATTCTAAAATCTCAATATCCGCCTCAAATTCTCTATTTTGGGCTGTATAAAGCACCGAAATTATAGAATAAAGGAGAATCGCATGGAAGTTGAAATAATGCGTCATGCTCTAGATAGAGTCCCAATATCGCTGATAATTGATGATTCGACGCTTTTGGTAAATCTCAATTATTTTTTCATACGTGATCGCAATATTGCTGCTAACGAAAATATGAGATGGCAGGATATTCCTGTCGTTCATCCTGAATCTTTTACAAGAGAGTTTGCGGAATGGTGTCTTGATAATGGCGTTAGAGGCAAATTTAGCGTCGTGCCATGTCCTGCGGCGTTGGGACGTATAGACGAAGGCTTGCCTATGTTCAGCAAAGCCCAACAGGAAAGCTGGTTAAAGATGTGTCGTGAAGTAATACATCAGGCTTTTGATATAACGCCTGAGATGATCACACATACCTTTGTTGTTGATCTCAAAACATTCCAGCCACTTGAATCAAGGATATGGGAACAATATGAGTGGTCAACATTGCCCGAAAATCAGGAAGAATTATTAACAGAATATATCGCAACAGCTTGCCGAATCTTGCATAATGTCGGCTTGACACCTGAAGGCGTGACATCTCCGGGTGGATTTGGTGGTCGTCCATTGGAATTATATGCTAAGTTGGCTGGAATAGCTGTTAGAGAAGTTACGGGCAATCCGACTCCATATTTCTTCAAGCGTTTTGCTGATGATAAAGTGGAAGTTCCTGTCTGGTATGCAGATCGAAAATCTGGAACAGCAGTAGGCGAAATTCTGGCATCAACAGGCGATTGGACTGGCTCTTGGACAGGCTATGATGAGGTGAGTGTTGATAGATATATCACATCTGATCTGCAGGGCGGTCGTATCCCGGCGCTTGTTAATGCAGGAGAACCAGTTATATTTTGCAGTCATTGGCAAGGCTTTTATGGTATGCACAATGACGATAGAAGGGGATTCAATACGCTAAAAGCAGTTGTTCGCAGGATAAAAGAACTCGATCCAAAGAACGTAAAAACACAATGGCGGAAATGTAGCGAGATAACCAATTATTACTGCGCTCGTGAGATGGCTGAAATCAAGGTTGATGGTGATACGATAAGTCTTGACCTTCCTGTGAGAGTTCACGATTTGACTTTATGTATAAGAGATTCAGCGATTAAAGGGATATCTGTTGATAATATTCTATTAAAGCAAGTTCTATCTCGTGAAGATTTCAAAAGTGGGACATTTATTAACGACAACAATAAAATAATGTTAGCTTTTGATCCAAAAGATAGAAATGTTAGGATTAAAATATACAAATAAAGGAATTTATATGCCAATTACACGGGAAGAGATTAAAGCAAAACTTCAAGAATTTGGCTTCTGTAATGGTAATCGTATCATGGTGCATAGCTCACTAAGTTCATTTGGGAATGTTGATGGTGGAGCTGAAGCAGTTATAAAGGCATTGATGGACGTTGTTGGTGAAGAAGGCACAATCTTGATGCCATCATTTAATCATGGTGTGCCTTTTTTGCAAAATGGCGCAGGCATATTCGATCCAAAGGAAACACCGACAAACAATGGGAAAATACCTGACACATTTTGGCGCATGAAAGGTGTTTTTAGAAGCCTGAATCCGACACATGCCTTTTCTGCATGGGGGAAAGATGCCGAAAGATATACAAAAGACCATCATTTAACCTTAACAATGGGTGAGGAGTCACCTTTGGGAATGCTCGCTCTTGATGGCGGGTACCAACTCAATCTTGGAACTACTCATGGAACTACAACAGCAAAGCACGTTGCAGAGACTATTAACCGATCTCCTTGTTTGGGATACAGAACAGAGGAATATCCAGTTAGATTGCCAGATGGCAGTATCGTTAACCATAGGACATGGGGTTGGCGTGAACGTGCTTGTCCGATAACAGATTCTGGTGAGTATATTGAAATAGAGATGGAAAACCAGAAACTACAGAAAAAGGGATATATAGGCAATGCACTTGTAACATATTTTAGATTATGGGATCTGATTAGAGTAATACTAGATATGCTTGATAATGGCTATGCTGGATTTCCTCCTTGCTCTAAATGCTCTATTAGGCCTAGAGTTGGCGATAAAACCCGTCCCTCTGACTGGAATGAAAAATGCGATCCAAAAATATTAAAAATGCTCATAAAAGAGATTTAACAATATTAAAATTATAAACAATAAAAAAATTTTTCGCTTTGCTCAAAATGACAGCAGAATTTCACACTGAAAGAAGTGAGAGGTATTATTGGATTAACATAAAAAATCTACTTTCCTATACAATAAACAATGTTGACACTTTCTTTTGCATATTCTATAATCAAACCGTTTTAAAGTTCTATAATCAACATTGATAAAAAGATATATCTTCCTTAACTATAAAATCCTAACATGAAAGGAGAAGCTTTATGAGGCGTAAATTTGAGGACATCGTTCCAAAAGGTGCAAAACTAGAAAAAATTGCAACAGGATTTATATTTACAGAAGGACCTGTCTGGGATGCAAAAAATAAATGCCTTTATTTCAGCGATATTCCAGCCAATATAATGCGAAAATGGTCTAGCGACAAAGGTGTTGAGATAATCAGAGAACCTAGCGGGAAATCCAATGGTTTAACGCTTGATAAACAGGGGCGATTGATTGCTTGTGAACATGCAAATCGCAGAGTCTCTCGAACAGAAAAAGATGGCACAGTCGTTACAATTGCAGATAAATACAATGGTAAAAAATTGAATAGCCCAAATGATGTCGTTGTTAAATCAGACGGAAGCATATATTTCACTGATCCACCTTATGGTCTATCTGCGGAATTTGGGAATCTCGGTGAACAAGAATTGGCATTTCAAGGAGTCTATCGCTTATCTCCTGATGGCAAAAATTTAACGCTTCTCGTTGACGATTTTAATAAGCCAAATGGTCTTGCCTTCTCACCTGATGAATCAATATTATATATAGATGATACTGACGAAGTGCATATTAGGGCATTTGATGTAAAGCCTGATGGCACTATCACAAATGGTCGTTTGTTCGTTGATTTGCGCGCAGACGCAGAGGGGAACGTTGATGGCATGAAGGTTGATTCTGAGGGAAATATCTTTGTAACAAGCCCCGGTGGAGTATCTGTAATCGATCCAGAAGGCAATAAACTCGGTGTTATTGAGATGCCAGAAGTATCCGCTAATGTCGCTTGGGGAGAAGATGACTGGAAAACCTTATTCATCACAGCAAGCACATCAGTTTATAAAATAAAACTCAACATTCCAGGGATAAAAGTTCCATGATTTGAGGTGATATGGACATGGCAAAACTATATGGACGAGAATATACAAAAAATGAGCTACTGCGATTAATTGGTGATATATCTCAAATCGCTGGATCAAAAAGCTATACGCTTAATGATGGCAATACAAAAGGCGTTCATGCAGTTGATATTCGCACAGGAAGCGGATTTGGCTTTACAGTTTTACCCGATAGAGGAATGGATATCTCCTTTGCGGAATATAACGGTCAGCCTTTGTGTTGGCGTTCATCAACCGGAGAGTTGCATCCGTCATATTTTGAGCATGAAGGGCTTGGTTGGCTAAGGGGCTTTTATGGTGGTTTGCTTGTAACATGCGGATTAACTTATGCAGGCGCACCATGTGTTGATGAAGGCAAAGAACTCGGCGTTCATGGTCGTGTATCATATACTCCTGCAAAAAACGTCTGGGTAGATGGCGAATGGCAGGGCAATGATTATGTTATATGGGTGCAGGGAAAAGTCAGGGAAACGTCTATGTTTGGTGATAATATCATGCTTACACGAAAGATATGGACGAAACTTGGAGAATCAAAGCTATATATAAAAGATGTTGTTGAAAATTTGGCTTTTGAGCCTGTTCCGAGTATGCAACTTTATCATATCAACATCGGATTTCCGATAGTTGATGAGGATTCTATCCTTGTTTCTACATCAACAGAAGCCACACCAAGAGATGCAGACGCTATGGTTGATGCCAAAAATCATTATAAATTTCTTCCACCAACGCCTGCTTTTAAGGAAAGGGTATATTATCATAACATGAAAGCTGATGATGATGGATATGCCTATTCAGCGATTGTAAATAAGAAATTCAATGATGGCAAAGGTTTTGGCTGTTATGTCAAATATGATACAAGCACGTTACCACAATTTGTTGAATGGAAGATGAATGGTGAAGGAACTTATGTTGTGGGCATGGAGCCTGCAAACTGTCATGTTGAGGGTAGGCACAAAGAACGTCTAAAAGGAACGCTTCAAATGCTTGATCCGTATGAAAAATGCGAGTTTAATTTGGAAATTGGAGTGCTTCCATCAATAAAAGAAATTGAGCAATTTGAGGAATTTATAGGTAAAATAAAGGGAAATTAAATTCTTTTTAAATCTCCCTTTGAGAAAGGGACATTTTAAATATATTTAGGAGAAAAACATGAAAAAAGGAATTTGTCTTGGTTGTGTTCCGGGTGCATCTCTTGAGGATCGTTTCAAATTAGCAAAAGATGCAGGATTTGACGGAGTTGAGATTAATACAGTTGACACAGACGAAGAAAGCAAAAATCTTAAGTCTCTTGCTGACAAATACGGTCTAGAGATTCCAAGCGTTATGAATAGCGCACATTGGGAATTCCCTTTATCCAGTCCTGATCCGGAAGCCCGTAAGAAATCCGTTGAAGGAATGATAAAGTCACTAAAATCGGCAAAGATAGTCGGTGCAGATACAGTTTTGCTTGTTCCTGCTGTCGTCAATGATAATGTAACATACGAACAGGCCTATGAGAGATCACAAATAGAGATAAAAGAACTTGCCAAAGTTGCAGAAGAAATGAAAATCTATATAGCAATAGAAAACGTATGGAATAAGTTTCTTCTTAGCCCGATTGAGTTTGCAAGATATGTTGATGAATTCAAAAGCGAATATGTCGCCGCATATTTTGATGTTGGCAATATAATGCTTTATGGCTACCCTCATCACTGGATCAGGACGCTTGGCTCAAGAATAAAGAAGATTCACGTTAAAGGCTTCAGAGTCGGCGCAAAGCTATTTACATATCTACTTGACAGCGATATTAATTGGAAAGAGGTAATGAAGGCATTTGAAGACATTTCTTATGATAATTACATTACTGCTGAAATGGGACCATTCACAAGCTATGCTGATCAGGCTGTGTATGATATAAGCGCGCACCTTGATAGGATAATAAGCGGCAAATAATGATTTATTATAGCGTTTTTTGGATATTCAATAGTAATATGGCTTTTTCAATTATAGAACGCTGAATAAGTGATACACAAAATGTAACAAATATATTACATATTACGAAAAAAATCAGTGGAAATCAGCTAAATCCGTTTAATCAGCGTTCTATCTTTGTAACTGAAAAAGTCTTATAAGAAGGCGGTTTTTTTCATAATATACTCTAAAAGTGTATTATGTTCTAATAAGATATTAATATTGTGATTTAGAGAGGATAATAAAAATGAGTAATCCAATTTTGCGCTTATATGATGGCTATTCTCATACATCACCAAAACTAAAACCTGATGTTATGAGACTCCAAAATCTTTTAATTCAAAATGGATTCAGTTTAGAGCCAGATGGTTTATTTGGGCTTGCAACTGAAAACGCAGTTAGGGAATATCAAAGAAATCACGGACTTTATGACGATGGGATCGTTGGTCCATATACTTGGTCATCTTTATTAGAGATCGCCTTAGATATACCAAAATTTGTATTTTCAACCACTTATCAAAAAAATAATAAAAGCCTTTTAGAACAGATGGCAGAGGCAAGTAAATATAATGCCTTTATAGAAGAGGCATCAGAGACTTATGATATACAGCCATCTGTAATCGGCGGAGTTGGATCGAGGGAATCGCATTGGGGATTAATATTAAAACCTAAACCCGGTCCTGATGGAACAGGTGATTTTACTAAGCGTAATGGTAAATTACCACCAGATGGGCTTGGATATGGCAGAGGATTAATGCAGATTGATTATAATGCCCATAGTTTTGCTAGAACAGGAAATTGGAAGGACCCAAGAGAAAATATCCTTTATGGTTGCAAAGTATTAGCAGATAATATTGAGCTTATCAAGAGAAAAACTAATCAAGAAGGCATAAAACTTCTACAATCTGCTATTGCAGGCTATAATTGTGGTCCAAATAATGTTCTAAAAACTATACAAGATGGACGTGATGTTGATTTTTATACTGCTGGACGAGATTATTCAAAGGATGTGCTTAGTCGTGCTGGTTTCTTTCAGCTAAACGGTTGGCAATAAAAAAGATTTTTCGCTTTGCTCAAAATGACAACAAGGTGTCACCCTGAACGTAGCGAAGGGTCTTCTTAAATTAATAAAAAAATATAATTTCCTAGATAATAAATAGACACTAACTAATATAGTTAATTATTGGAGTTCTTTGTGAGGTAATTATTGTGGATATAAATGATCTAAGAGATAAGATTGACGCTTTAGATGAGGAGATCGTCAATCTTCTAAATAAAAGGACGGAGATCGTATTAGAGATTGGAAAGCTAAAATCAAAAAGTGATTCCAGTATCTATGTTCCTCATCGTGAACAAGAGATAATTAAAAGACTTACAAATCTTAATAAGGGACCTTTTCCAAATGATGGGTTGGCTCATGTATATAACGAGATAATGTCTGCATGTCGTTCACTTGAAAAGCCGATCTCTGTTGCATTTTTGGGACCTGAGGCATCTTTCACACATATCGCAAGCATAAAGAATTTTGGTTCGTCAGTAACTTATAAACCTATGCGAAGTGAATCGGAAGTTTTCAGAGAAGTTGAGACAGGTAGGGCAGATTACGGCGTTTTGGCGATTGAAAATTCTACCGAAGGCGCAGTAAATCCAACATTAGACGCTTTTGTTAAATCCGATCTCAAGATATGCGCTGAAATATATGTGCAAATATCTCACTATCTTATGGCTTTATGTCCTTTTGATAAAATAAAGGAGATACATTCACATCCACAAGTATTAGCTCAATGCAGGATGTGGCTTGATAGGAATGTCAGGGACGTTAGAATCGTTGCGGAGTCCAGTAGTGCAGAATCGGCCAAACTTGCTTCAAAAGGTGGGAATATAGCGGCAATCGGGAGCAGTCTTGCAGCTGAGATTTATGGGCTTAATATCCTTGCAGAGAAGATTCAGGATATTCCCAATAATACAACGAGGTTTTTTGTTATAGGTCGTCATTATAGCCAAAGAACAGGCAACGATAAAACGTCGGTGCTATTCTCAGTTAAGCATAAAGCAGGGGCATTAGCTCATGCTTTGAATATCCTTGCAGAATACGGACTCAATCTGTCCAATATCCAACTCCGCCCGTCAGGTATGAAGGCATGGGAGTATATCTTTTTTGTTGATCTTGATGGATATGTTGATGATGAACCTGTAAAAATGGCTCTTGATAGTCTTGAAAAGGATTCAGTGCTTGTAAAAAGGCTTGGATCATATCCAAAAGCGGGAAATCATGTCTGATTACTATCAGGTATTTTTTAGGACAAAAAAGGGTGGAAAAGGCATAGATTATGAGACCGCAAAGGCAGAGTTTTTAAGCGTTTTCAGGGCATACAAAGTTAATTTAATCCGTGAATTGCCATTCAAGATGAGGATCCATGCTGAGATTCATAATATATCAGATGACGAAGTTGCGAATTTGGCAAAAAATCTTGGCTATACTTACGGAATACTTCATGCACACGAAGAAGCATATCTTGGCGAGAAATTAGAGTCAAGAAATACAGCACGATGGGTTGTTGGATGGATTAGGCTAGGAGATAGAAAACTTCATCTTTCAGAGATTTATAGACAAGACGAGAAGGCATTGGTTAAGTCCGCTCCTCATCAAAGGACATTTTTTGTCGATAAAGATGGTGAAGTAAAATCAGCTAAAGGACACAGACGCAAAAGGGGCGTTTCGCCAAATGACGCAAAATTTATATTAAATATTTCGGAATTATGCGGCAATGAAATTATTTTTGACCCATTTGGTGGAATTGGTGGATTATTGCTTGAAAGCCGTGCAAGAGGATTTAAGATATTTGCATCTGATATTGATCCTGTTGTCAGACCGGGGCTTGCATATGTAACAGATAATCGTTGTGTCCTTGCTGATGCAAGTAATTTGCCCTTTAGAAATGCCTTTTTTGATGTTATAATAACTGAACCACCCTTTGGCATAAAATATAGACAGAAAGTTATTGATTCTGTATCAGAGCTATGCCGAGTAACTAAGCCAACTGGAAAAATCGTTTTGCTTATTGCACAAGATATGTATGACGCAATAGTATCTTGTATACAAGATTATGATTTTAGTATGAAAAAAGATTTCTTAATTAGACGACATGGTGGGTTAATAAGCCATGTTCTTGTGTTTCAGAAATAATAACAAATTGGAGGAAAATAATGGCAAAAGTAGAAAGCTGTGTTAGAGGTGCTGTCTTTTATGTCGCCAAAAATGGCAATGATGCTTGGTCAGGAAAACTTGATGAGCCAAACACTGGAAAAACAGATGGACCTTTTGCGACAATCGCAAGGGCGGTAGAGGCAGTTCGTCAAAGCAAAACCCAAGCGAGTGAAGCGATGTCAATTGTTTTGAGAGACGGCATACATTTTCTTGATAAGCCAATCATACTTGATCAAAAAGATGGCGGTTCGGCAACCTGCCCGATTACATATATGGCATATCCAGATGAAAAGCCCATAATTAGCGGAGGAAGGCTAATTAATGGCGAATGGAAGAAATATAAAGATAATATAATGGTCTGTAATATCCCAGAAGTAAAAGATGGCAAATGGAAATTTAACCAGCTTTTTGTCAACGGTAAAAGGCAGACTAGGGCAAGGATACCACACGAAGGTGAATATTTTGCAGAGAAAGCCATCAGCCCAACATCATTCAAATATAAAGAAGGCGAAATTAAAAGATGGCAGAACCTTAATGATGTTGAGGTTGTGTTTTTCCATTCATGGAACGAGACACGCTTTATAATATCCGAACTAGACGAAGATAATCAAATTGTAAAATTTCTTGATCCAAAAGCCATGCACGTTATCGGCTGGGAAGGTGCAGGCGGACCCAATAGATATTACATGGAAAATCTAATTGAAGGAGTTCAACAGCCCGGGGATTGGTATCTCAATCATCATACAGGCGATCTTTATTATTATCCTATAGGTGATATTGATAAATTAGAGATCATAGCACCTGTTATCAATGAGCTATTCAGGCTTGAGGGTGGATTAAAAGACCAGAATATTCAAAACGTTATATTCAGAGGACTTACCTTTGCGCATACTGATTGGACATTGCCCGAAAATGGTTATCCCGATTGTGGTGATGTCGGTGATATTGTTCATCCATCAGCAATTACTTTGCACAATGCAAGATATTGTTCACTGCAGGATTGCACTATAAGCCATGTTGGCACTTATGCAATTGAGATGGAAGGCTATGGTAACTCTGTAATAAATTGTCACATACATGATACAGGAAGCGGTGGAATTATAAGCAGAAATTATGACGAGGAACGTAATGTATTTATGTTTAATCATATCCACGATTGCGGAAAGGTTTATCCAAGTGCAGTGGCTATAAATATCGATGATGGTGGAGGAACGGTATCGCATAATTTAATACACGATATTACTCATTCAGGCGTTTATACTCGCCATTGGGGAACAAAAACTCAAGAACGTGAAAGAGCCAATCAGGAACAAGGGCTTTTGATTGAGTTTAACGAGATCTATAACTGCGGAAGCATGATTAATGATAATGGTGGCATCTTTATCAGGGATTCAAATATCATTGTCAGGAATAACTTGATTCATGATTGCTATTCTTATGGTGGAAGGTGCCCAGGCTGGGGAATATATCTTGGTTGTGAGACTAGGGATACTATCGTCGAGAATAATATCGTCTATCGTGCTGATGAGATTATCCATGTATGGTATAGTGATAGAAATATCATCATACAGAATAATATCTTTATAGATGGCAGGTTAGATCAGATAAACTATCAAAATCCAAGTGATAGAACGCATGATAACATCAGGACAGTTAGAAATATATTTTATTGGACAAAGCCTTCTGAACTATTCCGTATAAGCCATGAAAAATGCGTGCCTGCTGAATCTGATTATAATGTCTTTTTCTGCACAAAGGGTGATATTGTTATTAATGGCTTGCAAGGTGTGAAATCTTTTACAGATTGGCAGGCAAGAGGGCTTGATAAAAACTCTATTATAGCAAATCCGTTATTTGTTGATCCTGAAAAAGATGATTATACGCTTAGGGCAGATTCTCCCGCTTTTAAGCTAGGTTTTAAGTCTATCAATATGTCCAAAGTTGGTATAAGGTAGTGTTTAACCAAATTAATTGAAGGTTACTCAAAAATAGTAAATTATTTTCAAAATTGACCCAACATAGCATGTATAATAGATTCATCTAAGCAAAAAACAGAGATGTTATCTATTATACTAAAAAAGTCATTACTTGTCAGCATGATAATGTTAATATTTAATATAAACTGCTTGACATTTTTAATAGGTATTAATATAATCTATATGGATTTTTATAAAAAATTAAACAAATCTTTTAATAGATCGTCAAATCAAAAAGGAGGTACTACTAACGTGAAACTGTTATTAAAATTTTCATTAGGTTTATTGTTGGTTTTTGCATTTACTAGCCCGCTTTTGGCAGCAGATGTTATGGGGCAAGTTGCCATATATAACGAAAGAGCAGGCTGGATTGATGCAGGAACAGCACAAGCTCAATCAAAAATATTTATGGATGGTGTCAAACTTACAAAGGATATTCAGGTTCTTGGTGATGCAGATATAGCCAAATGGGCAGAAGGGAATCTCAAAGATGGTGATGTTGATGTTATAATCACTTTTGGAGATTTTCCGTCTAAGCTATATACCCCAGGTAATGCACAAAAAGACGGTTCTGTCGTCGAGTTATTTATCGAGGCTGGAAATATGGTTCTCAATACTGCAGACTACATCTTCTATGTCAATCAAGGTGCAGGCTCAAATGGTGATACCGCATTAAAGAACATCACTGATAGCAACTTTGATATGTGGACAGATGGAACCGTTACAGAACCAACTGATGCTGGCAAAAAATATACACCTAGCCTTCCAAAATCCATAACTGCTCCAAGATGCTTCAAGAAAAGCCAAATTGATGCTAATGATGAGTGGGATTTAGAGGTTGCTTTTGCAGAAAACGCTGGTAATTGTGACCCAGCCATTATTCGTAACAACAAATATGGCGGTCGTGTAGGTATTCTCTTTCAAGTAGCGGATGCAGGTCCTCCAAGGGGAAAAGTCCTAATTGAAATATTTGATAACTGGCTAAAAGAAAAAGTAAAAGCCAAAGCTGTTGATCCAAATAGTAAACTTGCGACAACATGGGCTAGAGTTAAACATGACTAATAATATCATCACGGATTTACTGTGGTGAGTGTTTCAAAGAGGTATTGATTGACTAAATTAATGATGTTGTATAACATAAAAATTGATTTGGTTGATCATGTCAGTTTAATTATCGTGTTTGATCATAATTTTTTAAGTCATGAACAAACAACCAAAAAAGGAGAATGTGATGTTCAGGAGGTATCTTATCGCAGTATTTATGATGTTGGTTATCTCAAGTGTGGCATTTGCTCAGATCGATAAAATAGCAATATTTTATGAGTCTGTTGGCTGGATTGGTGCTGACCCAGCAAAAGCAGCAGGCGATGCTATCGCCAAAGACGTAAAAGTCGCTAACGAAATCGTAATTTTGAATGATGCAGATATGGCAACCTTTGCAAAGGCAAATACAAAAGACGGGAACTTTGATGTTATCATTACTTTTGGATATTTTCCTGTCAGCCTATACACTCCGGGTAATGCCCAAAAAGACGATTCTGTTGGTGAATTGTTCCTTCAAGGTGGAGACATGATATTCAATACCGCCGATTATATCTTCTATGTTACACAAGGCGGTGGAGCTAATGGTGATACTGGTTTGAAAAATATGACCAACTCCAATTTTGATTGCTGGACAGATGGAACAACCAACAAACCAACCGCACTTGGTTTAAAATATGCCCCAAGCCTTCCAGCATCATTTACAGCCCCAAGATGTCTCAAAAAAGATCAAATCGAGGCAGACCCTGATTGGGATGTTGAAGTGATATTTGCTGACAATGGCGCAAACAATATGGACCCAGTGATTATCCGCAATAACAAAAACGGTGGTCGTGTCGGTATTGCCTTCCAAGTTGCTGATGACAATATGCCGAGAGGTGCAGTTATGACCGAAATAATAAATAATTATCTTGGTGCAAATGTAACTGCTGTAAAACCTGCCGAAAAAGCTACCGCAACTTGGGGTCAGATCAAAGGATTCTAAGTAAATATCTTTCTCTATGGCAACTCTAAACAATTTTAGGGTTGCCATGTCATCCATCAAGCATATTATATTCATTCCTGCTATTACCAAAATTATTTCCCAATAGATATTGTTTTTTATGATAAAATTTTCGAACTGCCATTAAATTTTTGTCTTGATAATACTGTTATGATAAATTATACTTTTAAGTAAGTTGTCAGTATTAATTGATACTTAAAAAGGAGTTGATTTAATGGCATGTCCTTATTATAAAGAACGTTTAGGGGGAAAGGCAATAGGCTATTGCAAGGATAATCGAAGTAGTATTCCTAGCGAAAGACATCAAGAATGTCTTTGTAAGTCAAATTCAGGAATATATGTTGATTTCTGCCCTATTTACGCAAAACTTCAGCAGAACAACTATAAACTGAATATATTTAGCAGAATATTTAAAGCTAAAAGCCAACCAAAAGTTACAGCAATAAAAAAATAGAATGTGGTCAAAATAGAATAAAATTCCTTGATATATTCTTGAAATATATATTTCATTTAATACCGTGTTCCAATTTATATGATGCCCAATTATCTTTTAGCCATTTAAAATCATCAAAATTACTTCTAAGAATAAAAGGATTCGTCTCAAGCTCATTCCCAATAGTTGATGTCGGCGCAATTCCATAATCGTGTCCGGGATAAACCTCAATAGATTTATCCAATTTCATTAGCTTATTAAATAAGCTATCAAATTCAATTTTTGCATCTTGGTCTGTATGAGTCCCACCGATCTTGCCTACAAAAAGCGTATCACCAGTCATTAATTTGTTTTCAACCAATATACATATACTATCAGATGTATGACCCGGAGTATGAATTATCATTAGTTTTAAATGTCCTAGCTTTATAATATCACCATCTGAAACTTTAAGGTCTGCGTTAATTGGTGATGACTTGTGCATAACAACTTTTGCCTTTGTAAGGTCCTTTAACTCTGCATTACCGCCAGTATGATCTCCATGGGAATGTGTATTGATGATATACACTATTTTGAGATTTAGCTCATTTGCTAGTTTGATAAATTCTTTAGGTGAAGAGGCAGGATCAATAACAGCGGAATCTTTACTTTCTTCATCTCCAATCAAATAACCAAAATTTCTATCTCCACCAGCAAAAACTTGTCTGAATATCATCTCCAAAACTCCTTTAAGTTTTTTTAATCAGAATTCTTTAATTCCTTTTTTACAAATATAGAAAGTATCGTTGATACTATGCTGATAATCAAAGCTCCCCAAAATGCCGACCAGAACCCATTTACTACAAAACCAATATCAAAAAATTCAGTTGCAATGCGAGAAGAAAGCCATAGAGTAAATCCGTTGATTACTAAACTAAATAGTCCTAGTGTAAGTATTATTAAAGGACATGAAAGGAACTTTAAGATTGGTCGTATGATCGCATTGATAAATCCCAGAATAAGTGCAACAATAGCATAAACAACCCATGATTCTTTTCCAACAACTTGGATCCCATCTATAATCCAGTTCGCAACAAAAAGTGAAAAACCAACTATAACCCATCTTATAACAAAACGCATTATAATACTCCCTATACAAAGCACATCTATTGATTTTTATTCCTTGATAAAATTGCGTATATATTTAATGCTTGTTTTTGCCCAATTTTCTTCTTTTTCGATAGTTGCTTCTATATTTTCCTCAAAAGGTGTCCATTGTTCAAGTATAATATTGGCATCTTTTTTGAATTGCTTTACTTTGTTCAATATCCAAGACATATCAAGCATACTTTTATCTATTGGCACTCCTTCAATGATGAAGCCCATATTTTTATAAGCTCTATATATCTTGAGTCCTTTAATATGAATATTTACTGCAAAAGGACCTAACTCATCAAAAACTACATCAGGCCCTTCCATTGCACCAAAAGAATTAGCACAATCCAAGCATATTCCTACATATTCGCTGTCAAGTCTTTGTATTATTCGTTTCAATGATTTAGCTGTGAAGCGATCATGATTTTCTATTGCAAGATTTATTTTGGCTTTCTCAAATTCGATTATTTGAGGTTTGATAATATCAACTACTTCATCTTCGTTTGGATAGTGATTTATCCCGTCAATAATAACACGAACGATAGGTGAATTTAGCTTTTTTGCTATACTTAAATATGTTAATAGATTATTATTTAATATACCACGAGTCCCGACTTCAATAGTAATATTTAGACCTGACGAGAATTTTGCAAGAGCTTCAATCTCAATATCCGAGAGATTATGCAATGGTAAATTATCTGCAATCTGGACGACATGGATGCCCGATTCAATCGCTTTATCAATCAAATCCATGAAGCTTAATCGCTTTTGTGGATAATGCCCTTGAACACCCACAGCCCAAGTGTATGTATATGAACTTATGCCTAGTTTCATTGTTTTACTTCACCATCATGACATAAAAACCATTATTAGCCTTTATTGACTATATATATTCCCAAAGCAACCAAAACCGTCCCTATAACAAGATATGCTGTTATAGGATCATTAAGCATTATTGAGCTTAATCCTACGCCAAATATAGGCATAATAAAAATGAATGCACTCAGTTTGCTTGCACTATATCGCTTTAATAGCAAAGTCCACAATATAAAGGTAAATCCAGATATTATAAAAGACATGTATAAAGCTGATATAATAAGATTAGTATTTATATTTTGCCAATTAAATTCTTCAAAGATGAAACTCAATCCAAAAAATGGTATTAAACCAATAAGCATCTGCCAAAACAATAGTTTATAGGTATTTATATTTTGAACAATTTTTTTTGTTATTATAGTCATGATACTAACAAGAAATGCGCTTATGATCATTATAGTATCACCTATAATTCTTGTTTGGCTAACATTGATCTTATCACGAAATACTACAAGCATACCTAAAAATGCAAGTGCAAGTCCTATAACCTTTTTAGTATTCAGCCTATCCTTTGGTATAAAGAAATGTGCAAGAACAGCGACAAAGATCGGATTCATACTCATTAGGATCGATGATCTTCCTGCTAATGTGTATTTCATTCCAAGATTAAATGTGCATATCTGAGCTGAAAAAAGGACAGCTATAATTAAAAGAGGAAGAATCTCATTTCTCAGTGGTTTCAAATCTTCTTTTGCAAGCTTTCCACATATGCCAACGATTAATGTAGAAATAGTAAAACGAACACCCGCAAGCAAAAAAGGTGGCATATTATCTAAGGCAATTTTTGTTGCAACGAAACCACCACCCCATAAAAAAATTATAAATATAAGCCATAATAGACCTTTTAAGTCTAAATCTTCATTTGGGAAATCAACTTGTTTAATATCTCAGCCTCCCAATAAATTGCGTTTATTTGATATATAAAATTTTATACTTTATTATATCAGAGTAGTTATTCGTTATCAAATGATATTCTTAGCCAAGTATAAAGTTATTTCCATGAATACTTTATACATCTCACTGTTACCAAAACGAGTGAGTAATGTCCTTATTTACTCGCTTTATGTCATTATTTTCTTTTATAATAATCCATCTGTATTTCCTTTCTTTATATTATTTGTATGGAATATATTCTAACAGATAGCTTTTTGCTGCCTAATAAATTAATACAGTCTCATAAGTTTTTCCTACTATTGACTTATCCAAAATTCTATCATATAATTGCCAAAAGAACAAAGAAAAACATATAGAAATAAGGAGGCAAAAATGAGTAATGAAATGGAATTGCGTTATGGTTGTAATCCACATCAAAAACCTGCAAGAATTTATATAAAAGATAGAGATTTGCCTATCAGGGTGGTTAATGGCAGTCCGGGCTATATTAATATGATGGACGCTCTTAACTCTTGGCAGTTGGTAAAGGAACTTAAGCAATCGCTAGGATTGCCATCAGCGGCATCATTCAAGCATGTTAGTCCTGCTGGTGCAGGAGTAGCAGTGCCTTTAAATGATGCTCTCAGGGCTTCGTATTTTGTCCAAAAAGATGATCTCTCGCCTTTGGCAGTCGCTTATGTAAGAGCAAGAGGTGCAGATATGATGTCATCCTATGGCGATTTTGCTGCACTCAGCGAAAAAGTTGACGCACCAACAGCTAGAATTCTAAGACGTGAGGTTTCTGATGGTGTTATCGCCCCCGGATATGATGATGATGCGCTTGAGATACTCAGACAAAAAAAAGGTGGAAAGTATCTAGTATTAGAGATAGACGAGAATTTTACACCGCCGAAGATGGAGACAAAAGAGATTTTTGGGATAACGCTAGAGCAACCCAGAAATGATGTTGTCCCTGATTTCAGCATACTTGATAATATTGTAACCGAAATGAAAGATATTCCTGATTGGGCAAAAAGAGACCTTATCTTAGCAACAATAGCAGTGAAATACACCCAATCAAATTCTATATGCTTTGCCTATGATGGACAGGTAACCGGTATCGGTGCAGGTCAACAATCAAGGGTGCATTGTGTCCGTCTTGCTGCAACAAAATCAGACATCTGGTATCTCAGACAGCATCCAAAAGTCCTAAACCTAAAATTCCGAGAAGGCATAAGCAGAGCAGAGCGTAATAATGCGATAGACAAATATTTACTTGATGATATTACAGATGCAGAACAAAAGGCTTGGGAGAAATCATTTGCGGAAGTTCCCAAAAGGCTTACAAAAGAAGAAAAACAAGAATGGTTGAGTGGATTCAAAGGTGTTTCATTAAGTTCTGATGCAATGTTCCCGTTTAGAGATAGTCTTGATAGAGCTGCTCAAAGCGGAGTTAAATATGTCGTTCAGGCAGGTAGTTCAATCCGAGACGAAGAGGTAACACAGGCTGCTAATGAATATGGAATGGTAATGGCTCTCTCAAAACTTAGATTATTCCATCATTAATAATTATTGATAAATAAGTCGCTAATTGCTTATGGTCATTTTTTGACAAAGGGGGTTATCAATGTTACGCAAAGTTTTTATATTCGCTTTTGTAATAATTTTAATAGCTCTTTATACAAACAATGCTCATGCAGGCAAGATCGTAACTGAAGGATTAGTTAGCTTTTGGTCGCTTGATCGGGATACAATCAGTGGAGAAAAAGTCAAAGACCTAATTGGCAATAATCATGGCACAATTAGCGGAAAACCCAAAGAGACTGCAGGTAAGATAAAAGAGGCTCTTAAATTTGATGGTGCAAGTGATTTTATTGATTGCGGAAAAGATGCCAGTCTTGATCTCCCATCAGCCTTTACTTATGAGGTATGGATGAATCCCTCGTCGGCAGGTGAAGGCGGTGCAAAAAATGCAGGTCCTATATGTAAAGCAATAAATGGGGGAAATTGGAGTTGGCAATTAAGGTATAATGCCCCTGGTAACAATTTCATGGGATTTCAGTTTAACGCTGGTGGGTCAGTCTGGATAACTGTTGAGCAAAAGCTAAATCCAAATGAATGGTATCATATAATAGGGACTTATGATGGCAAAACCGCAAAATGTTACCTAAATGGTGTAAAAAAGAGCGAAATCAAAATGAATAACGTTACTAGCGGACAGGATAATTTCTTTATTGGTCAGGATGGCTGGGTTAATGTATTTGATGGAATTATTGATGAAGTTAGAGTGTATAAAAGGGCTTTAGATGAAAATGAGATACAACAAAACTATAAGGCGACATCTCAGCTTTCGGTTGATTCTATTAATAAACTGGCGGGCAGTTGGGGTTGGATTAAACTGGAAAAATAAGGCATATTGGACTTTATATTTTCTATAAGTGAAAAAAAGCATGAAAAAGATTTTTCGCTTCGCTCAAAATGACAGCAAAGTGTCACCCTGAACAAAGTGAAGGGTCTTCTTTGTGTCGCAAAAATATAATTTCCTATACAATAAAAAAGGCAATTATTATGGAGAAAAATATATGAAAGAAGTGCGCTGGGAACGAATGTTTCCTGATCAGTTAGAAAAGGCTTTTGGTGAATGTCCTGTCATATATTTTGCTTATGGATTATGTGAACCTCATGGTCCTCAGAATGTTTTGGGACTTGATGCGCTTAAGGCTCATGGGATAGCGTGTGCTTCCGCCCAAAAATATGGTGGAATAGTTGCACCATTAGACTTTTGGCATGTCCATGATATCGCTGGCTGTGCGCTTTGGGGGAAAGATGCAATCGGTGAAGTTCCTCATAAATGGCTGACAGCAATTCCGCCATCGCATCATTTTAAGAGTGTCTGTTACCATATAAGGTCTGCTGATGTCTTGGGCGCACACGTGGCGATATTTCTAACAGGTCATTACGGACCAAACTGGCAGGATTTGAAGATGCTTCTTGGACTTATACAGCCCTATGTTGGCACTAGGTTATATGGTTTGCCTGACTTTGAGGCTAATGTCCCCGGATTTGATAACGATAATCACAGTGGCGGGGATCATGCTGGCAAAGTTGAGACTTCGCTTATGATGGCGATTGATCCTGCGTGTAGTGATATGACCAGACTTCCAAAAAAAGACGAAATCGGTTGTCATTTTGCTATGGGACGTAATGCTTATGAAGCAAACCGACAAGTCGGAGAACGCATGGTCGCTGATGAGGTTAGATATATCGGCAACAAAGTCAATGAATTGCTTATGGAATATGATAATATTAAACCAAAGCATACTTTTAGAACTTATGATGATGTAGAAAAATTCTGGGATGAAAAAATTAAGCCGATAATAAAGGATTTTGCTTGTCTTAAATTGGATTTTAGCGGTCAGGGACGAACGATTCCCGAAGATTCAGTATGGTTTGAAAACTGGCAAAGCAAAGGCTAAAAAAGGGGTATCAATTTGTTACAAGAAAAAAATCATCCAATAAAAAACGAATCATTGGAGTCGCTTAAAGAGCGCTCAATAGAGCAACTAAACGCCATAAATAAAAGAATAAAATTATGGATAGAGAAAATCCGTCCAGAAGGGAAGCAAGGTCGCTTTAAATGGGCTATCGAGACGACTCGTGATGAAAATATTGCAGCGACAGCATATCTTCTCGGTGCTTTAAAAAAGATGGGTATATATGATGATGTAATAACGGAAGAAGATAAAAAAGCGGGAATTGAGTGGGTGCAAGCAATGAATATTGGGAATGAGCATTATATCGATCCTGCTCTTTACAATCGCAAAACACCGGGCTGGAAAGATAACGAACCTTGGCCATCACCAGCGATGAAAGTCGGTGTAAATCAATACTCTCAAAGTGTGCTTATCGGCTATGGCATAAATATCGAGTTGCCTCCATCGCCTCCACCAAAGGAATGGCCTCAGTCGGATAATCCAGAAGGCGCGATAGAATGGATCAAGGCACGCCCATGGAATACCGACGCATGGGGCGCAGGTAGTCATGCAATGCGCATGGCGACATGGTTACTCCAATGGTATAAAGAAGGAAAAATAACTATTGATCCGCTAATTAAAGCATTAAAATTTTTCTATGAGATACAGGATAAAGAAACAGGTCTTTGGGGAGCAAAAAGCCTTATAAAATCTAATCGTATAAACGGGACATTCAAGCTATTTCCGCTTATGCGTGATCAACTTGATCTGCCCTTGCCCCATGCAGAAAAGATCATTGATGAGGTGATGGACGAATTTTATCGTCCTGATTATGAAAAAACGTTAGGTGCATGTGATGAGTGGGATAACTGGTATGTTATAGCGCTATCATTAGGCGAAACCGATAATTATCGCCGTGATGAGATAATGAAGATGGCTGGATATAGGATTATTCGTATTTTAGAGCTATTTGGGAAAGATGATGATGGATTGAGTTATAGCCCTGATAGTTGTGTTACAAATTGGATTGGATTCGATATGGCTAATTCATTGCCACAAGGTGACGTTATGGGACCTGGGATACTTTCAAGCGGGATCAATGTCTGTGTTGATTTACTTGGAATAAATAATGTAACGTCTTGGACTGGTGATTGGCATTTACGCAAAAAAGACGATCCTGAATTACGAGAAAAAATAATTAGCCTTCTTTAAAAAGGAGTAAAAAATGGAAGATCATGAGATATGGTTGACTGAGCGATTTGCTAAGGGTGTTGTCCCTCCTTTTTCGTTTGTTTATAATGGCAAACATTCATCGGAATTTATTAAGAAATGGCGTTTTGATCATGGTTCGGGTCAAAGTGAAGAATCAAGCGTTAAATATATGTTCACCTATTCTGATCTTGAAACAGGGTTGCGTGTTTGGTGTAAAGCAGAAGTTTTTCTGGATTTTCCTGTTGTTGAATGGGTTTTGACATTTGAAAATTCAGGATCAGAAGATACGCCAATTATTGAAAACATACAGGTTATTAATACGACTTGGAATTATGCACAAGAGGGAGAGGTTATCCTTCATCGTGCGCTTGGTAGTTCCGCTAGCAGATCGGATTTTGCCCCAATAAGCGAGGCTATGCAAATTAATGTAGAAAATAAGTTTGCTCCTCTTGGTGGTAGATCATCTAATACAACAGTCTTTCCATTCTTTAATATTCAGGCTCCAGGTGAAGGGCTTATGATGGCTGTCGGCTGGTCAGGTCAATGGTCGGCATCTTTAATGAAGGATGAAAATAAGGGCGTAAAGTTAGTTGCAGGTCAGGAATTGACACATTTTAAGCTACATAAAGGCGAAAAAATTAGGACACCCAGAATAATGCTTCTTTTCTGGAAAGGTGATGATAGGATGATAGGGCATAATATTCTACGCCAATTTATGTTATCGCATCATACCCTAAAAGACGGCGATAAACCTGTTACTGCTCCATTGGCATCAAGCGGAGGTCCTATCTGCCAAGCGCCTATACCCGGCTTTGAGGAGTTTAATCAAGCAACAGAGCATAATCAGATCGCCTATGCGGAAAGATACAGGCAATTAGGGCTTAATACTGAATATCTATGGATAGATGCAGGATGGTTCGAGGGAAGATGGGCAAATGGAGTTGGCAATTGGTTTCCAAGAAAAGATGGCTTTCCAAATGGTTTGCGCCCAATATCAGACGCTATCGCAAAAATGAATTATAAATTATTGGTTTGGTTTGAGCCTGAACGAGTCTTTCAGGGGACATGGCTTGACAGAGAGCATCCCGAATGGTTATTTAGCCTTCCCAACAATCCCAATCGTTTGCTCGATCTGGGGAATCCAGAGGCTTTGAAATGGCTTACAGATCATATATCAGGCATGATTGAAAGTGAAGGGATTAGCCTTTATCGACAAGATTTTAATATAGACCCATTGCCTTTCTGGCGCGCAACTGACGAACCAGACAGACAAGGAATATCTGAGATCAGGTATATTGAGGGTTTATATTATTTCTGGGATGAGTTATTAAAACGACATCCGGGACTCGTTATCGATAACTGCGCAAGCGGAGGCAGACGTATCGACCTTGAGACATGCTCAAGGAGTATCCCATTATGGCGAACGGATTACCAATATTTTGAACCAAATGGTTATCAATGCCATACTTACGGAATCAACTTTTATTTGCCTACAAGCGCGACAGGAAGCGGAACTCCTGATACATATCATTTCCGTAGCTCAATCAATAGCGGAGTCGTTTTAGGTTGGAATCTTTATTTGCCTGATTTTCCTGTTGAACATGCAAGGAAGATGATTGATGAGTTTTATCGCATAAGACCTTTGTTTTATGGTGATTATTATCCTTTGACATCACATAGTGTTGAGGATGATGTATGGATCGCATATCAATTCCACAGAGAAGATATGAAACAAGGTATGGTGCTTGCCTTCCGCAGACATCAGAATAAAGACGTTTCTATATGCCTTAAGCCTTGTGGATTAAAAGATAATGCAAATTATGAGGTAAGTTTTGAAGATACAAGTGTTAAAGAAATTCTCAGTGGTGAAAAACTTATGTCTGGTATTAACGTAACGATTCAGGATGCACCGGGTTCTCTGCTGATAATCTATAAACAGGTATAAATATTTAAACTTCAGATAGACACAAATTCAATATTTATCTGTGTCTATCTGTGATTAGATTAATACTAAACAAGAAATGTCCGAATGGTTTTTAAATGTTGTTGATACAATTGGAAATTGGGGATATTTGATCATATTCGTTATGACTTTTCTGGAAAGCTCTGCCTTTACTGGTATGCTTGTCCCTGGGGAGAGCCTTGTTGTCATAGCGGGATTTTTATCGTCAAGAGGTTATCTTGATATATCAACTTGTGCGATAGTAGCATTACTTGGAACAGTGCTTGGTGATTCTGTAGGATACGTGCTTGGTAGGATCGTTGGTCGAGGATATTTTGATCGTCATGGCAGATTGCTTTTCATTAAGTCTAGACATATTGAGAGAGTTGAAAGCTATTTTCAAAAGCATGGAGGCAAAACAATCTTTTTGGGAAAATTTATCGGTTTTTTTCGCTCTTTTGGACCTTTTAGTGCCGGTATTTCCAAAATGCGCTATCGCAATTTTTTATTATATAACTTAACCAGTTGCGTTGTTTGGTCTGCTGGATTTTCCTTGTTAGGATATTTCTTTGGGTGGAGTTGGAAAGCGATAGAAAAATGGTCGGGTAGGGCTGGTGTATTTATATTCTTTATGCTTCTTGTAATTATTAGTTTTAGCCGATTATATTCAGTTTTTGTTAGGAAACAAACAGAATTAAAATCATGGTATCATGAAAGATATAGCCTTATAGCTAATTCTCCACGCACAAAGAGGCTTATTGAAAATCATCCAAAGTTTTTTAATTTCATAATAGACAGGCTCTCACCAGAAGGTTATTTGGGAATACATTTAACCGCTGGGCTTGTCGTTAGCACTGCTTGTGTTTTGATATTTGGCAAATTAACAGAAAATATTGTAAATAAAGAATCAATAGTCTTAATTGATAATTGGGTGCTAGATAATATACTCTATTTTAGGACACCGTTTGTTACATGGATCATGATTATAATAACAAACATTGGTGAATGGATAACTGTTTATTTAGCAAGTATTACAATAACGATATATATGCTTGCAAAAAGGAGAATAGGCTCTGTCATTGGATATATTGTCGCAGTGGTTGGAGGCGGAGGGCTTGATATTCTATTAAAACATGCAATAAAAAGAGAAAGACCTATAAGTGATACAACTTTAATCGAGGTTGGAGGATTTAGCTTTCCTAGTGGACATGCAATGTTGTCTATTGTTTTTTATGGCATGATAGCCTATTTTTTGATAAAAAAAGCAAATACATGGAAAATAAAGCTCTTTATAATCACATCAACTGGATTTATGATTTTTCTAATCGGATTAACTCGTTTATATTTACATGTTCATTATCTTAGTGATGTTATTGCTGGTTACATTGGTGGAATATTTTGGCTGATCATTTGTATCACAGGGCTTGAAATATATCAAAAAAGACGGGATCTAATATTACAAGGTCAATAAATATGGCGAAGTTCTGGAAATTTATTTACAATATAATACTAATTCCTTTGTTATATATAGCCTATAAGGTCTATGCACTTTTTAATTCGAAAGCTCGAGATGGAATAAATGGACGCAAAGGGTTATTTGATATTTTATCAAAACAAGTTCCGATAGGTTCAGAAGAACGCAGAAGTCTGCCTATTATATGGTTTCATTGTGCATCTGTTGGTGAATTTGAGCAAGCAAGGCCGATTATCTCGGCAATTAGGGACAAAGCACGCATATTTGTAACATTCTTTTCCCCTTCCGCATACAATCTTTTAGCAAAATATCCAAATGCCGATCTTGTCAGTTATCTGCCTTTCGATACAAAGAAAAATGCAAGCAGAATGTTCGATTTAATTAATCCATCCCTGTTTATTTTTGTTAAATTCGATATATGGGCTAATTATGTTTGGGAAGCTGGGAAGCGCAATATACCCATTATATTAGCGGATGCAACTTTACATGAAAAGTCAAAGCGATTATCTCCAATTATAAGATCATTTATGAGATCCATACATAAAAATATAAATATACATTGTGCAATATCTGAATCAGACGCCCAAAGACTTAAGTTGTTATGCCCCGATGTTGCAAGGATTGAAGTTATGGGCGATACACGATTCGATCAGGTAATAGCACGCAAAAACTCCGCAGAAAAAAAGCTTGATGGGCTTTTGCCGTATTTTGAAGAGCCAGTTGTAATCGCTGGAAGCACTTATACAGAGGACGAAATTGTTATTATTGAAGCATACAGAAAAGTTCTGCAAAATTGGGGCAAGATTCAGTTGATACTTGTTCCGCATGAGCCTGAACCCGAAAGGCTTGAAGAAATAGAGAAACTAATGACACAAAATAAAGTTCCTTATATGCGCCTTGTTGAATTGGAGAAAGGCAGAACTCATTATGGAGAAGTCATCATTGTTGATAGGGTAGGTGTTTTGGCTGAATTATATATGCTTGCGGATATTACCTTTATAGGCGGAAGTTTTCATGGAAGTGTCCACAATGTCATGGAGCCTGCAATAATGGGCAGTCCTGTTTTGTTTGGTCCCACAATACATAATTCATTGGAAGCATCTATGTTAATGGATATTGGTTCTGGTATAATGGTCAAAAACAGCGATGAAATGGCTTCTGAACTTATAAGACTGCTTGAAAATACAAATCTTCGTGAAAGACTCGGAAAATCCGCACAAATAATGATTGAGGAAAATGCTGGAGCAACGGAAAAGATTGTTGCTTGTATCAATGAGTTGCTAATGCAAAAATAATGAAAATTAAAGAAAATCGTTTCATAAAAAAAATTGAGGAATATGTTACGCTTTTACTTTCGTCTGCGGTCAATATCAAATTTCATCATAAAATTGATCCTGATTCAGATGATATTAAAAATATTGTAATTATCAAACTTGATCATATAGGGGACATTATCCTTTCAATTCCTGCATTAGCCAATATTAGAAATCGCTTTCCAAATGCCAAAATTACAATGGTCGTCAATCCGTCCTCAAAGTCTATAGCAGAATTCATACCTTACATTGATGATGTTATTTGCCATAATGCGCGCTTTTTTGATCGCAGTGGAAGTGCCAAAATGCTTGACATTATTAAGGGAATTAAATTTGCCTTTGATATGAAAAAGCGAGATTTTGATTTGATTGTTGATCTGAGAGGTAGTTTTGCTTCAATTTTTTTTGCTATGGTATCTAAAAGCAAATACAGGATAGATAGAGGTAGTTATCTTCTCAAAAGAAAAATAAGACATCAAAAAAATGATATAATAAGAGATTCATTTGCAATAAAACAAAAAGGGGATAGTTATACCCTAAAACATGAGGCAGAAATTGCTCTCGATATTCTGTCTGAATCCGGTATAGATATTATAACAAGAGAGTCAAATTTAAAGAAGCCTGATTTTGGAATGATAACTTCCTATGATCCTCTTTTGAAAATGGGGAAAAAAGTTATCGCTATACATCCCGGTGGTCCTATGTTACAAAAGCGATGGTCAGCGGAGAATTATATTGAACTTATAAAGCTAATATTGAACGATTTTAACTCAAAAATCCTGCTTATAGGTGGTAAAGACGAAACTGATCTTGTAGGCTCAATTTTTTCTGCTGTAAATGATGATAGCGTCATTGATCTATCAGGAAAATTATCAATTTCGCAACTTTTAAATAACTTGTGTGTAACTGACTTATTTATTGGCAATGATAGCGGACCCATGCACATAGCATCAGCTTGCAAAACGAAGGTTATTGGGTTATATGGACCTACTGACCCTGAAAGGTTTGGTCCTTTTGGCAAAAATTGCATGGCATTGAGAATGGAGAAAAAATGTCCACCTTGCTCTCATGGTAATTGCAAATTTGATAATTATCGTTGTATTGATCAAATATCAGTAAATGATGTTATGAATGCCATAAATGATATGCTAAACATTAAACTCTAGTCAAAGGAATTTATTATGAAAAAATTTGGAGCAGGTGATTTTAATTATGGGTTAGTTGAAGGTTGGGGAATGTTACCAGATGGTTGGGAATTTAAGCAGATCGCTGGTGTAGTCGTAGATAAGAATGACAACGTTTACATTTTTAATAGAGGTGAACATCCCATTATCATCTTTGATCGTGATGGCAAGTTTCTTGGTTCATGGGGAGAAGGCTTGCTTCCCGGTGCGCATGGAATATGCTTAGATAAAGATGAAAATCTATATTTGGCTGATCATCAGAATCACACTGTTAAAAAATTCACAAAAGATGGAAAACTTTTAATGACGCTTGGGACTGAAAACGTTATGGCGGATGAAGGGAAGCCATTTAGAAAGCCAACAGGGGCATCAATTTCACCAAATGGAGATATATATGTTTCCGATGGATATGATAATCAGCGTATCCATAGATTTTCGTCTGAAGGCAAACTCATTATGTCTTGGGGCGAAAAAGGTGAAGGTGAAGGTCAATTTGCTGTTCCACATGGAATATTTATATATAAAGATGGGACTGTTTATGTTGCTGACCGTGAGAACCATCGCATACAGATATTCACTGCTGATGGTAAATTTTTATCTCAATGGAAATCAGATTTCAATATGCCATGCACGCTTTTTATAGATGAGAATGATATTGTCTATGTTCCTGAATTGCGTTATCGTTTGAGCATACTTAATCTTAAAGGCGAACTTCTAGCGCGTTGGGGCGGTGTAGAAAGCCATGATCCTGGGATGTTTGTTGCCCCTCATTGTGCTTATACAGATTCACATGGCGATTTGTATATCGGTGAGGTTCTTGAGGGTCAAAGGATTCAGAAATTTGAAAGAATATAATAATTATAGGAGGCAAATAAATGCCAACAAATGAAGAAAAACAAGCGGTTTGGAGTGCATATCATAGCGGAAAGCCAACCAGAGTTCCAGTGACCTATGGAGTTAATCCCAGAGTCGTTCTTTTCAATAAGGACTTGAATCCAAATGGCATAACGTTTGAGGATTATTTTAACAAAGCATCTGCATTGATTGAAATACAGATTAGATTTTTAGAATATCGGACAGAAGTAATAAATCAATACTGTGATAGCCCTGTTGGACGACCAAACTCACTGGGATTTTATATAGACAGCCAGAATTCCTATGACTCGCTTTATTTTGGCACGCCATTGGAATTTCGCGATGGTCAGGTTGCTGATACATTGCCAATACTTGCTGGTAATGACAAATATCGCATATTTGATATGGATATTGAAAAACCCCTTGATAATCCATTTATTAAGCACTCCATTAAAAGATATGAGGATATAAAATCAGCAATATCAACACTTTCGTATAAAGATATGACATTCTCTGTTGCCCCTCCGCTAATAGGATTTGATGGTCATCTGACAATTGCTACTTGCCTTAGAGGTTCTGAACTCTATTCCGATATTTACGAAGACCCTGTATATTTCAAGCGTTTACTTCAGTTTATACATAACGCTGTCGTTATTCGTAATAGAGCATTACATAATCTATTTGGATATACAGCCTTTGCTGGAACTAGAGGCGGATTCGCAGACGATTCAATACAGCTTGTTTCGACTAATACCTATAAAGAGATGATTTTACCTTTTCACAGGGATTGGTATTCGTTGTGGTCTTTTGCGGGACCTCATGGGATGCACCTTTGCGGAGATGCGACAAGGCATTTTCCAATCATTCGTGATGAATTGAACGTCAATAGCTTTGATACCGGATTTCCTGTTGATTTTGGATGGCTCCGTAAGGCTGTTGGAAATGATGTTGAGATATACGGGGGAGTTGAGGCTGGAATATTGCTCAATGGAACGCCTGATCAGGTTTATCAACGAACAAAGGAAATATTGCAGTCAGGCATTATGGAAGGTGGAAGGTTCGTTTTACGTGATGCAAATAATCTGCCCCCGAATGTTCCATTGGAAAATCTTTCTGCTATGTATAATTGTTGTTTAGAACATGGAAATTATTAGGATTATGGAAAACGTCCAAAAGCGATTTAGCCGAATGAATGACGCAATCAATCTGAAGCGACCTGACCGTATGCCGATGAATGATTGGGGGTTCATAGAGTATAAACCCGAAATATATCATCTCGGTAATCCTGAATATGCAGTCAAGCCCGGTGAGGTGGGTGTATCAAAAGATGGGAAAAAGAGATTTACCCATGACGGCGGAGTTTGGGCAGTCGGGGATAAAGAAAAATACAGGAACTATGAAGATGTTTTAAATGTAAATCTTGATGATTTTGTAGTTGAGGAAGTTGATTCAAAAATGCTAGATCAGATGAAAAAACTTTATGATGACAAGGCAAAATCATGTTTCCCTATCCCTTGGCATTATGGAACTTTGATAACAAGAGCAACTATAGAATTTGGATGGGAGCCGTTTCTTACTGCATTGATCGTTGATCCTGAAAGATTCGGAAAAATACTTGATAGATTTGCTAATGCTTCTTTGGCAGTTGTTAATGGATGGTGTCAGATTCAGGATGTTAAGTTGATTGGAATACATGATGACATCGCTGGCACTCGTGGAGTATTTATAAATCCTGAATGGCTTAAAAAATATGTCTTTCCATATTACAAAAGAATATTTGACACTATACACGAAAATAACAAGAAAGCGTTATATGTATCAGATGGGAATTATCTGCCTGTTCTTGATGATATTCTTGCTACTGGTGCAGACGGGCTATATATTGAGACAACATCAATGTCGCCTAGAGAATTTATGAGCAAAGCGGGGAAAAATAAACTATATCTTATCAAGACAGACTCACGAATTATAGACTTTGGAACGCCTGATGATATTTATTGTGAGTTAAGGGAACTTATGGAGCTTTATCAGGAATATCATGGAATAATGATTTACATGGGTGGTGGTAATCCCAGACATGGAAACGTTGAGGCTTTCAATCGTTATTATAATGAGTTTTTAGTCTATGAATAAATCGTTATGACTTGTGATTTTTGGCAATAAGGGGTATAATTATATTGGTATTAATAACATTATATATTCAAAAATAAGGGCTAATGGCAAAATGAGACGTGATCAAGTTTTAGAAATTCTAAATGATCAGAAAAGCGAAATTGAAAAATTCAAAGTTAAATATCTGGCATTATTTGGCTCGGTTGCAAGGGGAGAGGAAAAAGCTGATAGCGATGTTGATATTTTGGTTGATTTTACAAAACCAGTAGGGCTTTTTGAGTTTATTAGGCTTAAAATTTACTTGGAAGAATTGCTTAACAGTCCTGTTGATCTTGTAACCCCCGATGCAATCAGAGAAAAAATGCGTGAGCAAATATTGAAAGAAGCGATATATGCCTAGGGATTGGAAGCTAAGAATCGAGGATATTTTAGAATCAATCGCAAAAATACAGAGATATACAAATGACATAAACTTCGAGGATTTTTCTGATAATGAAATGATAATTGATGCAGTTGTTAGAAATATTGGCATCATTGGCGAAGCGACTAATAATATACCTTTGGAAATACAAGAGCATTACTCATATTTGCCATGGGCTGAAATGCGAGGAATTCGCAATGTTGTTATTCATGAATATTTTGGATTAAGTTTGTCTATTTTATGGCAAACAATAAAGGATGATTTACCACCATTGATAGCTGAACTTGAGGCAATTTTGGAGCAGGAAAATTAGTTAAGCAAATAGGAACGGCGAAGGAAATAAAAATGTTTCATTTCAAATCAAGCAAATTGTTCTCTTTTCTGGCTTGTCTGACCTTGATCCTGATCATCGTCGGATATGCAGTTGCCTATCAGACAGAGAATGTGTTTTTGGTTATAATTGATGGGGTAAGGTATTCAGAGACTTTCGGAGATGAAACTTATGCTAATATTCCGAATATTTATGAGTTGAGTTTGGATGGTTGTTTAATTGAAGAATTTTACAACAACTATTTCGCCAATACTCAATGTGGAGTAGGTACAATACTTACGGGAAATTTGGCAAGGTATGAGACAATAAATTCAAATATAAGCCATTTGGTAGATCCAAGCATTTGGGAATACTATCGAAAACAGCGGAATTTGCCCCAAAATTCATGCTATTACTCGTTCCCCGATAATCAGGGGTTTTTCCAGCCCGTTAGTTTTCACAAAGAATACGGAATTGATTATTGGCCAGCGAGAGGAAACTTTGGTTCTAATGATGAATCATGGAGTGAATTAAAAATATTTATGGAAAATCAGCACCCAAAATTAGTTGTCCTTTATCTTGGAGATACAGATCGTGTGGGACATGAAGGAGACTGGGATAGATATATCCAAACCATAATGACATCTGATCAAATTGTCGCTGAATTATGGGATAAGATTCAATCTGACCCAAATTATCAAGGCAAAACAGCATTAATAGTAACGAATGATCACGGAAGACATGATGATTCTCATGGTGGATTTCAGGAACACATGAAGTATTGTAAATGTGAAGGATGTCGGCATATTATGTTTCTTGCAATTGGACCCGATTTTAAGAAAAATTATAAATCAGATATAAGACGCAACTTTACTGATATAGCACCGACAATAGCAGAATTACTCAGTTTCAAAGCGGAATATGCTACAGGTGAAGTTATGAGTGAATTATTTGTCGAAACTTTAGAACCTACTGATGTTAGATAAAATAAAAATTGACTATTGCGATTTTAAAATTATCATTGAAGATTATTATAGTAAATTGAGAACTATTTTAACACAAAACATCATCAATAGCTGATGTAACATGGCTGATAATTACAGCCATTAATTTTACAAACAAAACAATCGGAGGAACAATTAATGGGAATCATAACAACCATTGATGGAAACGAAGCTGCGGCATATGCTGCATTTAACACTAACGAAGTGATTGCAATATACCCGATCACGCCTTCATCGCCTATGGGTGAATTTTCTGATGAATGGGCGGCAGTTGGCAAAACAAACATTTGGGGGACAGTCCCACAGGTAACAGAAATGCAGAGCGAAGGCGGAGCGGCAGGTGCTGTTCATGGTGCATTGCAGGCTGGAGCATTGACAACAACATTTACTGCATCTCAGGGATTGTTGCTCATGATCCCGAATATGTATAAGATCGCAGGTGAATTGACATCAACAGTTTTCCATGTATCTGCACGTTCACTTGCCACACATGCGCTTTCTATATTTGGTGATCATTCTGATGTTATGGCTGTTCGTCAGACTGGATTTGCCCTTATAGCATCAAATTCTGTTCAGGAAGTCGTTGATTTCGGTCTTATTGCTCAAATGGCAACATTGGAATCACGAGTTCCATTTTTGCATTTCTTTGATGGATTCCGCACATCACACGAAGTTATGAAAGTTGAATTGCCATCAAAAGAAGATATGAAAGCTATGATTGATGATGAGTTAGTCCTTGCACATCGCTTGCGTGCGTTGTCTCCAGACAGACCCATAATAAGAGGAACTGCACAAAATCCTGATGTTTATTTTCAGGGACGTGAAGCATCAAACAGATTCTATATCGCATGTCCAGATATTGTCCAAAAGGCTATGGATAAATATGCTGGTATTACAGGAAGGCAATATCATCTCTTTGATTATGTTGGTGCGCCCGATGCTGATCGAGTTATAGTTGTAATGTGTTCTGGCGCAGAAACTGCTCATGAAACTGTTGATTATCTTGTAGATAAAGGCGAAAAAATTGGTCTTTTAAAAGTGCATTTATATCGTCCATTCTCAAATCTGCATTTCCTTTCTGCATTACCAAAGACAGTCACTAATATAGCTGTCCTTGATAGAACAAAAGAGCCTGGGAGCGAAGGCGAACCGATGTATCTTGATGTTGTAAATGCTATTGCGGATTCTGACAGATCAGCAAAGGTTATTGGTGGTCGCTATGGTCTTTCATCGAAAGAGTTTACTCCAAGTATGGTTAAGGCTGTATTTGATGAAATGAAAAAGGATGTTCCAAAGAAGCACTTCACCGTCGGTATATATGACGATGTAACAAATACAAGCCTTGATTTTGATCCAGAATTCTCTGTTGAAGATCCAAAAGCAGTAAAAGCGATCTTCTATGGCTTGGGTTCAGATGGAACAGTCAGCGCAAATAAAAACTCTATCAAGATCATAGGTGAAGATACTGACAATTATACACAGGGATATTTTGTTTATGACTCCAGAAAAGCGGGAACAATTACTATGTCTCATCTGCGATTCGGTGCAAAACCAATTCATTCGATATATTTGGTTGGCAGTGCAAACTTTGTAGCTTGCCATCAATTCTCATTCCTTGAGAGAGTTGATGTTCTTAAAAATGCACAGCCCGGCGGAACTTTCCTTTTGAATAGCCCTTATGGACCTGATGAAGTATGGGATCATATTCCAAAGACAACACAAGAGCATATAATCAATAAAAAGCTCAAATTCTATGTAATTGATGCTGTTAAAGTCGCCCATGAAGCAGGTATGGGAAATAGAATCAATACAACGATGCAGGCTTGTTTCTTTGCAATTAGCAACGTAGTTCCAAGAGATGAAGCAATAGCAGGAATAAAGAAATCAATAGAAAAATCCTATGGCAAAAGAGGCCCTGCAATTGTGCAAATGAACTTTAAAGCAGTCGATATGTCAGTTGATAATCTATTTGAAGTTAAAGTCCCAGATAAGGTAACTGCTACGTTTGACATACGTCCACCAGTTCCCGAAGATGCACCCGAATTTGTTCAGAATGTTACTGCAAGGATAATTGCTAATGAAGGTGATCTACTCCCAGTCAGCGCATTTCCTGTTGATGGAACATTCCCCGTAGGAACAACGAAATATGAAAAGCGAAATATTGCATTAGAGATGCCCGTATGGGATCCAGAAGTCTGTATCCAATGCGGAAACTGCGTGAATATATGTCCTCATGCTGTAATACGTTCAAAAGTATACTCACCTGATTTGCTTTCGGATGCACCATCAACATTTAAGTCAACAAAATCAACCTGGAGACAGTTTGAAAATACAGTATTTACGCTTCAAGTATCTCCTGAAGACTGCACTGGTTGTGGATTATGTGTTCATGTTTGCCCTGCAAAGAACAAGAAAGACCCAAGCCTTAAGGCTATCAACATGGCTTCACAACCTCCAATTCGTGAAGAGGAATGCAAAAATTGGGATTTCTTCCTTACCTTACCTGATATAGACAGATCACTACTGACAGTTTCAAGGTTGAAGGACTTGCAATTAATTCAGCCATTATTTGAATTCTCTGGGGCGTGCGCTGGTTGCGGAGAAACTCCTTATGTCAAGTTATTGAGTCAGTTATTTGGTGATCGAGCTTTTATCGGAAATGCAACAGGTTGTTCATCAATTTACGGCGGAAATCTACCAACTACACCATGGACAACGAACAAAGACGGTAGAGGTCCAACATGGTCAAACTCACTGTTTGAGGATAATGCTGAATTTGCAATGGGTATGAGGCTTGCCATTGATAAACAGATGGAATTTGCACTAGAATTGCTTGGACGCTTATCATCAGAGATCGGTGATAATTTAGTTCAGGCTTTGACTAATGCAGATCAATCTACTGAAATTGGTATCAAAGAGCAAAGAGAAAGAGTAGAGATACTCAAGAATAAACTATCTTCATTAAATTCTCTTGATGCAAAAATATTATTAGGTATAGCAGACGTTTTAGTAAAGAAATCTGTCTGGGCATTGGGTGGAGATGGTTGGGCTTATGATATTGGATATGGTGGACTCGATCATGTTATTGCTTCTGGTCGAAATGTTAATATCCTTGTGCTTGATACAGAAGTCTATTCAAACACAGGTGGTCAGATGTCAAAATCCACCCCAAGAGGAGCTGTTGCAAAATTTGCCGCAGGTGGAAAGCCTATGGGCAAAAAAGACCTTGCAATGATGGCAATGGTTTATGGTAGTGCTTATGTTGCAAGAGTAGCAATGGGAGCAAATGTTCAGCAGACAATCAGGGCTTTTATAGAAGCAGAAGCCTATAACGGACCCTCTATTATAATTGCATATAGTCATTGCTATCAGCAGGGATATGATGTAACTGGTGGAAATGGACTTGAGCAACAAAAAGCCGCAGTTCAATCAGGTCATTGGGTGCTAATGAGATATAATCCTGATCTATTGAAGGAAGGCAAAAATCCTCTAATACTAGATTCCAAAGCGCCATCAATACCCCTTGAAAATTATATATATAAAGAGCCTCGCTATAGCATAGTTACTCGCAGTAAGCCCGAAGTTGCAAAACAATTTCTTGAACTAGGTCAGCAAGACGTTAATTTAAGATGGCATTTATATGAAAATTGGGCTTCTATGCAGTATGGTGAGGTAAAGACAGAAGATAAAGGCGAAGAAAGCTGAAAATAAAAACGTGAAACTTAATGCTTATAAAGTGAAATGTAATGTGTGATGCGTTTTACGCATTACGCATTACATATTAGGCATCTCGTTTTACCCATCACGAAATATAAGGAGTATAAAATAATGGATCTATCAACAACATACATGGGATTGAAATTGCAAAACCCTCTTGTCGTATCGCCATCGCCTTTATGTGAAAAAATTGAAAATATCAAGAAAATGGAAGATGCCGGAGCGGGGGCAGTGGTATTACATTCGCTTTTTGAGGAACAGATAACATTTGAGAGCAACAAACTTGATGAGTTTCTTATTCGAGGAACTGATAATTTTGCAGAATCTCGAGGCTATTTTCCAAATCTCGAATATATAAAAGTCGGTCCTGATGAATATCTTGATCTTATAAGCAAAGCAAAAAGTTCTGTCAAAATACCTATTATTGCTAGTCTTAATGGCGTTTCAACAGGCGGTTGGATTGAATATGCAAAGGAATTTGAGAAAAGCGGAGCCGATGCAATAGAGCTAAATATATATTATATACCCACTAATCCAGATATTGTTTCTCAGCAAATTGAGTATATGTATATTGAGGTTGCAAAAAACGTTAAAAATAGTGTTAATATACCTGTTGCTATAAAAGTCAGCCCATATTTCAGTTCAATGGCATATATGGCTCGTAAGTTTGATCAGCTAGGTGTTGACGCATTGGTAATGTTTAACAGATTCTATCAGCCAGATTTTGACCTTAAAAATATGGAAGTAAAACCAAAGCTGGTTCTTAGTACTTCTGATGAATTGACATTGCGTCTAAGATGGGTTGCCATTCTTTATGGACATATCAAAGCAGATATGGCTATAACAGGTGGAGTCCATACCGCAGAAGATGTTGTTAAGTCAATGCTGGCTGGTGCAAAGGTTGCCATGATGACATCTGCAATTATGAAAAATAGCATCAAACATATAACAACTGTCAAAGACGAACTTGTTAAGTGGATGGAAGAAAACGACTATAATTCCATAGCTGAAATGCAGGGCAAGTTAAGCCAACAGTCTGTTGCCGAACCAGCTGCATTTGAACGAGCAAACTATATGAAACTGCTAAAAGGTTTTGTATAATATCCTTTGTAGCCCAGCTTTCTAATCTGGCAATTATTAAAGCCAATATAGAATCTTGGGCTACATATTCATTGCATTTATAATAAACAAAGAACAATCAGATTTTGAAAAAAATCGGATGATGTTATTTATAATAAAATTCTATAGCTTCTAATTTCATCAGAAACAAAAAAAGGGGGCTGTTATGAAAAAATATCTATTAGTTATGCTTACTGCTTTTTTTATGCTTTCCGTATGCTATTTGGCAAATGCTCAGCAAGTCGTTTTGGGCTTTATCGGTGATGAGGGAACTTTCATTACATTTAACAAAATTGCTCTTGAGTGGGCGAAAAAGACATTCCAGACAACTGTTATTTCACCAAAAGATATAGCAAAGACTGATTTGAAAAAGTATGCGGTTCTTTGGTGGCAAGACGGCGACACAGACCCAACTGCATTATTGGATAAATCAACCAGTAGCGCTTTGATGAAATATATTGAGAGTGGCGGAACATTACTTTTATCGTCAGCAGCAGAAAAACTTGCAACGGCGCTTGGTATTGAATCTGGTGTTCCCAGAATCTATGGTCCTGGTGCAGATGGTAATGCTGCTGGAGTTACTATCCGAGAAGATACAATTGACCATCCTGTATGGAATGGATTCAATAGAGTCGCTGGGGAGAAAATTCAGGTAACTTCCAAGGGATTTCCTATGTCATCAGATTATTGGTCAAGAACATACAAAGAAGCTATAACAGTTGGCAATTGCTGGGAGACAGCTACTGATTGGACTGATGAAGTTGGTGCGTTCGTTGAATGGACCAATAATACAGGAAAGGGAATAATCTTTGGTATGGGATGGAGACTCCCACATTGGTCAGATGATAACAAAGATATTAAAACTCTGCAAAAGCTGACTACCAATGTCATTAATTACCTTGCCAGTAAATCATTATATTTTGCTGTTACACCATCAGGAAACGTATCTTCAACATGGGGAGAAATTAAGGAAAAATAAGCATTATAAGTGTAATATTGTTAAATAAATTACTTTTTTGAAACCACAACCGTATAGATAAGACTATTGGATAATGAATATATTGCCAAATAATACTTTTTTTAATAAAGATGAATGAAGAGCTTATTCAGACATATATATCTTTTAAGGCTCCATCGCCCCGTAATATTCTATTTCTATTTGATAGGTCGAGTATTTTGCCTACAAAAGGCATTTTAAGAGTGCTGGATCGTGATTTCGAAATAGTGAGTTATGATAATGATTTGCAAATCAGAGATACACTTGAGGATTATAAGGATGACACAAAAAACAGACGTTTTTGTATAGTATCTCCAAAAGACGATGCGGATAATCTAGTAATATCAGATTTTATGGTGCGTAGCAGTTGTATTGAGATAACTCCACAGATCCTTCTTGAATTTTCTCAAGATGGATACATTTGGTATGAGGAAGTTAATCAACTAAAAGGAGAAGATTTTTGGGATAATTTTGAGAGATTAAAAAAATATAGGAGTAACTTACCAAATAATATCTCTCAAAAGGAGTGTGAAGCTATTATATTATCTGCAATGTTAAATTTTGATCTATCAAAGTCTTTGCTTCCTATCGAGGCGATAGAGCTACAAAGAAAACTTGATAGGGACGAAAAAATTGCTAATTTTCGTATAAAATATCCACGATTAATAGAATCGCTTGAGCGCAAAGTCCATGATGCTATACCTTTAATGGCAAAAATTGGAAATGATGATGATCTTGCGAAATTTCTTTGGCTTACTTATTCTCTTTCACAGCATTGTAATAATTATGAATTGCTTTTGCCACGAATTCTTGGCGATGATATATGGCAAAAATATGGTGATTTTCCTCTTGAAAGATCAGAAGAGATATGCGAGCAACTAATTGAACGGGACCCAATGCGCTCCATAGCCCAGATCAAGATCGTTGAAGATTGGCTAAATCAAGATGAAGAAAGGATGCGGATTTTTAAGGGATGGATTGGTGTTGGAAGTGGAAATATCACAAAAGCTGGTGAATATGCTTCTAAGGAAAGATGTTTTTGCACTCCTCTAAAAGATGCGATTCGTATAATTGCCAGAGCAATGGTATCTTCAAACACAATGGTTTTGCCACAGCAATTAATGAATACGATTTTGAAGAACATAGCAGTAAATCATATTTTTCTGCAGGATGATTCAAGCTATGCACGGATTCTAGATACATTCAAAAGTTTCTCTGATCTTTATGAATTTATGAATTTGATAAGGGAAATAAAAAAGAAGGAGTGGTGGCATTATAAGGAAAAAAAAGACGATATAAACCTTTGGCTTCAAGAAATCTATCCAAAGTATATTTCTCGCATTGAAATACTTAGAGATAGAATTGAAACACTCAATTTCAAATGTGAACTTCTGTCATCAAATCTTATGCAAAAGGTAGTCTCAGAAGCAAAGCAAGTTCTAACAACAATGGGAGAAAATTTTGCAAACCTTATACAGAAGTATTATTCTCTTTGGGTTATGGAGATTGAAAAACAAAGACCTAATTTAATAACAGATTTTATGTCCAAGATTTTCTTACCATTATTCAATAAATATATAAAAAGTGAAAGTCAATCAGCTTATATTATCGTCTTTGATGGAATGAGATGGGATGAATGGGAATTGCTTAAGCCTATGATTCTAAAAATGTTTCATGGTAAATTGGCAATGGAGGACGTTATTCCCTTAATATCTATCTTACCAAGCACGACGGAATGGGCTAGGAAATCTCTGTTTGCAGGTGTGTTTCCAAGAGAATTTCAGTCATTAGACGAAAATGAATTATTTAGAAATGCGATAGAAAATCAAGAAATTATACAAATAAAAACCTATGGAGAAGCCCCTGCACAAAGGGATAGTATGCTTAGTTTTCTTGAAGATGATAATCAGATTAAAGCTATTGTTTTCAATTTGATTGATATAAAATTACATAGCACTATTCAGAATCTAGTTACGCTTTATGAGGAAGTTCAGGTAAATTTTGAGAATACGATTCAACCATATTTAGAAAAGATACCATCTGATTCGTTAGTTTTTATATTGTCTGATCATGGTTTTGTTGATTTAGATGGCAAAGGTATTATCGCACCCGATAAAAATCAGGCAGACCCTCATAGAAGATATGTTGGTTTAAAAAGTTTTTCTAACCCAGGTAATTTTTCGTCATCTGATTTTGTCTTTTTTAGTTCAGAAAATATAAAAATGCCATCAGATAATAATATAATGAAGTATGCCTTTGTTCGTTCTGGAAATTATATCACTTCTGCAAAAGAGCAAGAATCAGGTCGTACTGTCCGATATGCTCATGGTGGGGTCTCGATGCAGGAAATGATAATTCCATGTGCGATATTTGCCCCAAAAAGTCAGGGACAATTAACAATGTTCTAGTTTTTTTATGGGAAATTATATTTCTGTATTAAATCAAGAAGACCCTTCACTGCGTTCAGGGTGACATTTAGCTGTCATTTTGATTGAAGCGAAAAATCTTTTTTTATTGCTTTGCTATTGATATTTATGTAAAATAAATTTTTTAGATCAACTTTTTTGAAATGCAGGAGATATAATAACGAAAAAAGTCTGTTTTTTATCAATTCAGGACAGCCTTATACAGGCATGATTGACGAAGTTGCCATATATAATTGGGAATTATCTGCAAAAGAAATAGAGGACATCTATCAGAATGGTGTTTCAACTTCATCATCTGTTGTAAGTTCCACAGGCAAAATAACTGCAACTTGGGGAATGCTGAGAAAGTAATACATTATTATTTGGCTTGTAATATTAGTTGAGCAATATGGGAATATTAGGTTAAAATAAAACGTTTATAGTGATAATATAATTTTTTATAAAACAATCTTTGAGGAGGAATTTTTAATGCCAAGATCAATCTGGGTCGTGGCAATCGCCCTTATATTTTTATGGGGCATGAGCCATGAATCTATAGCGGTTAATGAAGTAAATGAAAATGCTGGAACAAAAAGCGGTCAGATATTGAAAATGGGTGTAGGCGCGAATGCAGTCGGTATGGGAGAATCTTATGTTGCAAGTGCTGATGATGTTTATGCAACATATTGGAATCCTGCTGGTTTAAGCAAGGTTGAAAAAATCCAGATAGGTCTTATGCACAATGAGTGGTTTGAAGATATAAGATATGAGTATATTGGTTATGTTCAACCCGCTTGGAATTTTGGCACAATTGCAGGAAGTGTATCCTATGTTTCAATGGGAGAGCTAAGTAAGACAGATGAGACAGGCATAGAAAAAGGAACTTTTCGCCCTTATGATCTTTTGCTTATGTTTTCATATGGAACAAAATTGAATAAATTTATCTCTTTTGGTGTCAATGCAAAATTTATTCAGGAAAAAATAGATGATCAAAAAGCCCAAGCATTTGCAGTTGATTTGGGAGGAATGTATTCATCAAATAATGGCTTTATTGTTGGTTTAAATGTTCAGCATCTTGGAACTAAGATGAAATTTATAGAGGAATCTTTTGGACTGCCATTAAACGTTAACTTTGGTTTGGCATATAAGCTGATGAATGGAGCATTGACTCTTGCCTCTGATGCAAACATACCATCAGACAACGATATGAACATTGGTTTTGGTGCAAATTATAGAATTATGGGCGTTTTTGATATTCGGTTAGGTTATAGATATGCGGTTGGTGGCAATGATCTTGGGGCTATTTCTGGATTACGTGCAGGATTAGGCTTTGGTGTTGGTAGTTATAGACTTGATTATGCCTTTGTTCCTTATGGTGATCTTGGTCAATCGCATAGAGTTTCACTTATTGCCAGTTTTTAATATAGCGATAAAAATGTAGCAGAGAAATAAAATATTGGCTCTGCTACACTAGAATATTGCTAAAATTTGATTTTTCCCCATGTAGTTGTTAGATTACCAGATGGACTTACCGCAATTTTGGGCCTAATCGCTAGATCATCTTCTACATATTTTCCTTCATATACTCTAAAATGAGCAAACCAAACTTTACCTTTTTGCTTATTAAATTGAATATGGATAACCACTTGTGGAGGGCTACCCATAGTCATAACAGGGGAAAAGGAATATTCGGTCATTTCACCATCACTGAGGTTAAAGTTCTGTGATGGTCCTACCCATGTATCAAGCTGTTCAAATTTTACGCCAATGCTTCTCTTAGCATCCGCTTTTGCCCAGAAGGAGCAGGTATACATTTTGCCATTTTCCACATCAAAACCTTTTGAATGAATCTCAGGTTCCCAGTCATTAGCTCCGACATTCTGTATGTCTGCAAGAACAACATTTCCAACAGGGAATTTTTCTTTTTTATCTACAGCAAATGGATTACCCAATCCAAGCGACCAGCCATCTACCCCTGATTCAAAATCGGGATTTGACACCAAATTTACAATTTCTTTGGCTGTTACCGAACCTGAAATAGAAAATATTGAAATAATAACAAATAATGCACATAACAAACTAATTTTTGAAACCATGAAAAAAACTCCTTTCTATACCTATATCTAAAAGACATAGATAAAATATTTTAACTATAATTAATAGAAACCTCCTCCCGCTTCGTAAAAAAGGGCGATAGCTTATATCGCCCAAACAGAAGCCTATTTTCCTCTAATTTCGCCCCATGTTGTTGTTAGTTTACTAATGGGTGTTACTGCGGAAAGCACTTCTGGAACATATTCTCCTTCATACACTCGGAAATGACTAAACCAAACATCATCAACTGAACCCTCAAATTGAATATGTATGACAGAATTTGGTGGGCTTTGAAAATCAGATACAGCAGTTATATGATGATGTTGCCATTTATCTGTTACAACGACCGTATCGCTTGGACCTCCCCAGATATCGAGTTGTTCGAATTTTACCATAAGTTTTCTGGTTTTCCCCGCTTCTGTCTTTGCCCAAAAATCAATTGTGTATGTTTTTCCATTGTCCAATGGAAAACTAGGTGAGTGTATTTCGGGTTCCCATGCGTTAGCACCTAACCTGTCAACTTTACAATAAACCGCATTGCCTACAATTCCGTTTTCATTTTTATCAATAGTAAATGAACCGTAATCCGTTCCAAATGACCAACCTTCCGTATCATTTTCAAAATCGGGATTGGCAAGCAGAAGTTGCACCAGAAACTATAATAATTGAAAATAGCATAATTAGAATCAAAACAGCATTTTTTGAAACCATTTTTTGCTCCTTTCTATAATTAATACCCAGTGCCTAAACAATAATAAAGCTGATTAATATATGATCCTCCTTTCGTAAGATATAATTTATAAATATCTTTTATTTGTTTCATCGAGAATATTTTATAGGATTTTCTGTAATAAGTCAAATAAATTTTGGTCTAATATACCATTAGTTTTTTAAAAAATTCATATTGTCCTAAGATTAGAAAATTTGTGTTGACATCTTAATATTATTAATATACACTACTCATAATTCTATAATCTCTGTCTCAAAAAGATATTATAATGAAAGGAGCAGGTTTATGAAAAAATTAAGTATCGTATTATATATTTTATTTATTTCTATATTATCCACAACAATAATGGCTGATTCAATTGAAGATGAAGGAAATTACGCTGAAACTGGATATATTGCCCCTTCTATGAAGTTTACTCAGTTTAATGGTGAATTAGGAACGATGCTTGGGCTTAGTGTGGGTTGGATTTCAGAACATTCATTTATTGTTGAGGGGAGCTTCTTTGGACTTATAAATGAAGTTTCTTCGCCAAGACCGGGGTCAGAGATTGGCGTAGGGTATAGTGGATTATCTTTGGGATACAACATACCTTTGGGTCAGAAAGTTCATATTTTAATAAATACAATGTTTGGTGTTGGGCGTGTTAGTTATAAACGTGATTATAACCAACCAAAGAATCCAGATAAAGACAAGCTTAGCTCAATAATTGCAGTTGTTGAACCGGGACTTAATTTGGAAATAAATATCACTGATTATTTACGATTATCTTTGGGGGCAAGCTATCGTGTTGTTGATAGAGTCGATCTGAAAAACCTTAGTAATGACGATATAAATGGAATAACAGGAAATATAGCTCTCAAGTTTGGTGCTTTTTAAGAAATATCCTTTTGAAAGGGATAAAATGCCACGTGAAGGCAAACCGATCAATTCAATAGGAAAGCAGTTTGGGCTTTTAATAAAACCTGCATCAGCTGATTGTAATTTGGGATGTAGATACTGCTTTTATCATGGTCGCCCTACCGATCCATATAAATCCGATCCGAAACATAGAATGAGTTATGATGTTCTAACATCTATGGTCTCACAATATTTAGGTATATCAGGACAGTATACTTCATTTAGTTGGCAGGGAGGAGAACCTCTGCTTATGGGTCTTGATTTCTATAAAAAGGTTGTCGAATTACAACAGGAATATGGATATTCAGGGCAATATGTGGGTAATAGTGTCCAAACAAATGCCATGCTTATTGATTCAGAGTTTGCCAAACTATTTCATGACTACAATTTCTTATTAGGAATAAGCCTTGATGGCCCAAAAGAGATCCATGATTATTATCGTCAGCAATATAATGGAAATGGAACATTTGATAAAGTTATAGAAGCTATTGAAATATTGAAAGATAATAAGGTCGAGTTTAATATACTCACAGTAGTTAATGATCTAACCTCAAAGAAACCTGATGAAATATTTGATTTTTTCCTAGAAAAGCAATTCCATTTTCTTCAATTTATCCCTGCTGTTGATTTTGATATTAATACAAAACAACCGACCAGTTATTCGGTTAATCCTTATGATTATGGAGATTTCTTATGCAAACTTTTTGATAGATGGTTCAATAATGGAAATCCAACAACATCAATAAGGACATTTGACAATATAGCGACAATATATGCTGGAATAAATTCCGAAGCATGTGTATATATGAAGGAATGTGGCAATTATGCTGTAATAGAATATAATGGTGATGTTTATCCCTGTGATTTCTTTGTTGAAAAAGATCAAAAGCTTGGTAACATAATGGAGACAACATTCAAAGAAATCATAAGCAATCAGAAGATGCAATCATTTAGCAAGTCTAAATGTGGGATTTTATTTGAGTTATGTCAAGATTGTGAATGGGAATATATTTGCCATTGTGGTTGCCAGCATTATCGTTACGATAATGGAATGGATTATCTTTGTGAAGCGTATCAACAATTTTTTGCTTATGCAGACAAACGCATGAAGATACTTGGTGAAAGAATAAAAAGACAGCGTGAAATAGAAATGGCCAAAAGACTTCAACAAAAGAAAATACAAACAAATATCGTAAAAACCATTAATAGAAATGACCCATGCCCATGCGGAAGCGGAAAAAAATATAAAAAATGTTGTATGTTAAGGTAAATAAAGCAGAAATAAGGAGATACCAAATTGGAAAACACTCTTTATTATGGAGATAATTTAGACATTTTAAGAAAATATATTCCTGATGAATCAGTTGATCTAATTTATCTTGATCCACCTTTTAACTCAAAAGCAGATTATAATATCATTTTTAAAGAGCCTTCAGGAAAGTTATCGGATGCACAGATTACAGCTTTTGAGGATACATGGCATTGGGGAGATAATGCGGAAACAACATTCAAAGAGATTATGAGTTCTGCCCCTGCAAATGTCGTTGATATGATGAGGTCTTTTAGATTATTTGTTGGTAGCAATGATGTGATGGCTTATCTTACAATGATGTGTATAAGGTTAATTGAGCTAAAACGAGTCTTGAAAGATACAGGTTCTATTTATCTGCATTGTGATCCAACAGCGAGTCATTACTTAAAGATCATGATGGATACAATTTTTGATAAAAGGAATTTTAGAAATGAGATAGTTTGGCATTATAGGACGGGAAATATCTCAAAAAATCAATTTCAGAGAAAACATGATATTATACTTTTTTATTCAAAATCAGAAAAGAACGTATTTAATCCACAGGAAATAAAGGAATATTATTCTCAAATATACGGTCCTAATTTTAGACCTTCCTTCAAAGGTAGAAAGCATGATGAAGATGAATTCGGAGAATATCGTATGACTTTCGTTGATGATGTTTGGGATATTTCTGCTGTATTTACTTTAAGCAAAGAGCATCTCAATTATCCTACTCAGAAGCCATTGAAACTTTTGGAGCGCATAATAAGTGCTTCTTCTAATGAAGGAGACATTGTTTTAGACCCATTTTGCGGATGTGGAACTGCTGTTATGGCATCACAGGAACTTAATCGTAATTGGATAGGTATTGATATAACGCATCTTGCTATTAATCTGATTAAATTACGTTTAAAAGATATGTTTGGTTTGGAGTCAAAAAAAGATTACAAAGGCATCGGTGAACCAGAAGATTTAGCTTCTGCGATAGAACTTGCGAATCAGAATCGTTATCAATTCCAGTGGTGGGCGACATCTCTGATAGGAGCAAGACCTTATGGCGACAAGAAAAAAGGAAAAGATACTGGCATTGACGGATTTATCTATTTTGGTGACAAAGAAGGGGATAAAAAGGTAGAATATAAAAAATGTATCGTATCAGTAAAAAGTGGTAAAGTGCAACCAAAAGACATCAGGGAGTTAGGTCATGTAATAGATAGAGAAGAAGCAGAGATAGGCATTTTTATAACTTTACAACCACCTACAGAGGAAATGAAAAAAGAAGCATTATTAAAAGGTTTTTATACATCACAGCTTTCAGGTAAAGATTATAAAAGGTTACAGATTTTCACTATTGAGGAATTATTAAGAGGAGAAAAACCACAAATTCCCAATCCAATATCACCGTTTAAAAGGGCTGAACCAAATGGAGGTGTCCAATTAGATTTAGATGATAATGGAGTAGAAGAAAAATAAAGGTTGTTCAAATGTTGAAGGTATATTAATTAGAGAACTTAAAAAGAAGGTGCATTTTAGGTGAAATTCACTTTAGCCATAAAGTTTCAAAAGTGCTAAAGGATTGGTAGAAAATTAAGAAGTCAAAATTCTTCCTTAAAAAAAATGGGGCTTAAATTTATATCAAAAAATTATCACGGAAAACTTATGGGATGTTGAACTAATTAGGAGGCAAAATAATGGACAAAGTGCGTTTTGGAATTGTTGGAACTGGTGGCATGGGTTCTGGACACGTCAACACGATTCAGAATGTTGAAGAAGCTCAACTGATGGCTGTGTGTGATGCTGACGAGAATGCCATCAAACCTCATGTTGAAAAATATGGTATTAAGGGATTTACTGACTATAAAGAGCTTATAGATAGCGGGTTAGTAGATGCGGTCATTGTGGCAACTCCGCATTATTATCATCCGCCTGTGGCTATTTATGCAATGAAAAAAGGTTTAGCTGTTCTTTCGGAGAAGCCGATGTCTGTTACAGTCAAACAGGCTGACGAGATGATCAAAACAGCAAAAGAAACAGGCGTGCCTTTTACGATAATGTTTCAGTCAAGGGCAGATGGATTATATAGGACAGCTCATAAAATAATATCAGAAGGGAAACTAGGTGAACTTTACAGGACGCACATGATCGCAAGCGGTTTTCGCAGTCAAGCATATTATAATTCAGCGGAATGGCGCGGAACATGGGCTGGCGAAGGTGGAGGCGTTCTTATAAATCAAGCCCCACATGAGATTGACTTATTCACTTGGTTGGGTGGTTTGCCCTGTAAAGTTACAGCAAGAACTGGCACTAGAAGGCACGTTATGGAATGTGAGGACGAGGCATCTGCAATGTTGGAATATCCAAATGGTGCGATTGGATTTATGCACGTATCCACAACAGAAGCACCGGGAACAACTATGATGGAGTTTTGCGGAGAAAAAGCAAAGTTGACCATATATGGCGGAAGGTTGACTTTACGTGAACTTGAAATGCCTTTACAGGAATTTAACGACACTACACCGAATATGTGGGGAAGCCCCAAGTCCGAAAATATAGAGGTACAAATTGAAGAACGAGAAAAAGGACATATAGCAATAATCCGCAACCTCGCAAGACATATCCTCAACGGTGAAGCTCTACTTATGCCCGGTGAGGAAGGTATTAATACCATAGAGATTATAAACTCAGTTATACTTTCTGGAAAGAAAGGGCTACCAGTTAATATACCTGTTGATAGAAATGAATATGAGGCTTTTCTTGATGAATTAAAGAAGACTACAAAGCCAAAATCATCACTATCAAAACAGAAGGTTACTGATCCACAACATGTAAAATAATATAAGGAGAACTATTGGATGTATAAAATCGCAGTTTTGCCCGGAGACGGTATTGGCCCCGAAGTTACAAGAGAAGGTCTTAAAGTTATAAAAACAGTTGCAGAAAAGACAGGTTTTGAATACGAAACTATCTTTTATGATTTCGGTGGCGAGAGATATTTGGAAAAAGGTGGAGACCCTTTGCCTGATTCTGCTTTGACGGAATTTAAAGACATGGATGCAATATATCTCGGAGCAGTCGGTCATCCTGACGTAAAGCCGGGGATATTGGAGCATGGTATCCTTTTGAAGATGAGATTTACGCTTGATCTATATATCAATCTAAGACCGATTAAGCTATATCCGGGAGTATGGACTCCGATTAAAGATAAGGGTCCAGAAGATATTGATTTTGTAGTCGTCAGAGAAAATACAGAAGATTTATACGTTGGCATGGGTGGATTTTTCAAAAAAGGAACACCTGATGAAGTCGCTATACAGCAATCAGTAAATACCCGAAAGGGCGTTGAACGTTGTATTCGCTATGCCTATGAGTTAGCGAAACATAGAAAGAGAAGGAAACTTACTCTTTGCGATAAAGCAAATGTCTTGACTTATGCACATGACTTATGGAGACGTGTTTTCAACGAGGTTGGTGAAGAATATCCAGAAGTTGAAAAAGACTTTGCGTTTGTTGACGCAACAACAATGTGGATGGTTAAAAATCCAGAATGGTTTGATGTTATTGTAACATGCAATATGTTTGGCGATATAATAACTGATTTAGGTGCAATGATTCAAGGTGGAATGGGCATCGCCGCTTCTGGCAATATCAATCCTCATGGCGTATCTATGTTCGAGCCGATACATGGTTCTGCACCGAAATATAAAGATACAAATACAGCTAATCCTCTTGCTGCTATTTGTGCCGGTGGAATGATGCTGGATTATCTCGGTGAAAAAAGATCCGCAGAACTTATCGACAAGGCTGTCTCAAAAGCCCTTTCTAGTGGGAAAATTAAAGACCTTGCCGCAGGTAGAATGGGTATGGGAACTTCAGAAGTTGGCGATTTTGTCGCAAGTCTGATCTGAAATATAGTATCTTAAAACTAGCAATCACATCTGCCATCTGTTATATATCTTTTCCTTTATTGTTATCAAATATAAAAGTATTATGTAATCAGATGGCTTTTCCTTTACCTGCTAAATTTATACTAATAATATGATATTCCATAACGGAATATAGCCGTTTATCCTCTATTGTGTGAAACAACATATACAAGGCGGATAAACGATGAATGGTTTGTTTGTAATTAATATTAAGCCTTTTGTGTCCTTTATTCAAAACTCATAAAAAATGCCAAAGCATTGGTTCAGCATAATTGAGTTTTTCTAGAATGTCCAAATTTCAGTCAATTATTAAGATATATGAAAAATTTGGCGATTTTCAGAAATCCATACATAAGGACGTTATACCTTGTATTAAGAGAAACTATTGATAAATATGGACAACACAGTTGCTCAATAATGGCTGCTGGGATGTCATTCTTTGGATTAATGTCTCTTATACCATTAGTTATTATTGCGGTGTCAACTCTTGGTTATGTGCTTGGTTCTTCGGAAACTGCGCAAGGGTTCATTGCCAAAATTCTCCAAGACAATTTTCCTACATCTGCCAATGAGGTGCTTGACATCATATATAGTATAATATCTTCACCTGAACGTAGTATTATCAATGGATTAAGTTTTCTTGGGCTTATCTGGTCGGGCATGAAATTCTTTAATATAATGCAAGGAGTTCTTAATCGGATATGGGTTGGTGCAACCCCTCGTAAATTCTGGATTGAAAGATTATTCGCTTTCCTAATTTTCGCATCCGCAGGGGCTTTTTTCTGGTTTTCCTTCGCTATACACTCGCTTTTGACTGCAATCAAAAACATTGATTATTTGAATTTCATTATTTTTATTGATATTAGCAAAATCTGGATTGCTATTAGTTATATTATGCCATTTATTTTATTAACAATAACAACCTTTCTTGTTTACATGTTTGTTCCAAACGCAAATATTCACCCCAAAGGGGCTTTAATTGGCTCTATATTTACGTCCTTATTTATTGAGACGTTTAAAAGACTTTTTAGTATTGCAGTTTTGAGATTTAGCAATTATGGTTCAGTATATGGACCTCTGGCAGGAATAATAATATTTATAACTTGGCTATATATATCCATGCAGATATTTCTATTTGGTGCAGAATTGGCGTCACAATGCCAGATATTGCTGTCAACTGAAAGAAATTAGTTCAATAAAAATAATCATTTTATATTGATCCAACTAAAAAACTATATAATACTAATACCTTTGATATGAAATAATACTTGAAATACTCTCTTTATCAAATGGAGATTTAGAGGGATTCTCCTAGTAAAGTTTGCTAAATAGTTTTGTCCGTCTATCAATTGTAGAATTCAGCCCACGAACCAGCACTAACAGTTTAGGGCATCTTTAACCTTCTCAAAGATGCTTTTTTCACGTTGAGCGACCTTTTCTCCCCTTAATTTAGCAAATTCACGAAGCAGATTTTCTTCTTTTTCAGATAAATCTTTCGGCACTTCAACATTAATTTTGACAAGAAGATCGCCATTTCCACGCCCCCGAAGATGTGGAACACCCTTTCCACGAATGACAAAAACTTTTCCCGTTTGTGTTCCAGCAGGGATTTCTAACTTATCCGAATCACCGATCATTGGTATATCGATCTCTGCACCAAGAGCTGCCTGTGTGAATGGTATTGATGTTTCATATATGAGATTATCATCACTTCTTTTAAATATCGGGTGTTCTTTGATATGGACAATAATGTGCAGATCACCAGCAGGACCTCCCTTTATACCTGCTTCACCTGCGCCAGAATATCTTAGAACAAGACCATCCATTGCCCCGGGGGGAACTTTGATAGATAGTTTAGATTTATAATTGACTCTTCCCTGCCCTTCACATGATTCGCAAGGATCAGATATGATCTTACCTTCGCCATGACATCTTGGGCATGTATAAACAGTAGTGAAGAATCCACCGCCCTGACGGACCTGCCCTTGCCCTCCGCATGTGGGGCATATCTGAGGAGAAGAACCTTTTTTTGCGCCACTTCCATTACACGAATCACAAACTTTTAATGATGGAAACTCAATCTGCATTTCCTTTCCTAATACAGCATCCTCAAGAGTAATTTCAATATCTTTTCTTATGTCATTGCCTGGTCTGGGACCTCCACGCCTGCCTGATCTCTGCCCGAATAAATCGCCAAATATGCTTCCACCGCTGTTTCCAAATATTTCCTCTACTATATCTTCAAATGAGCCGAATCCGAATCCAGAGCCTTGACTGAATCCAAAGCCCTGACTATCTACACCACTCCAGCCGAATCTATCATAGTTAGAACGTTTATTCGGGTCTTTTAATATTTCGTAAGCTTCTTGTATTTCTTTAAATTTTTCAGTAGCTTCCTCATGTCTATCAGGATTTTTGTCAGGATGATGCTCTTTTGCGAGTCTATAATATGCCTTTTTTATTTCATTTTCGTCAGCGTTTTTGCTGACTCCTAGAACGTCATAAGGGTCTTTCTTTGCCAATTTTGTTTATCTCCATGCTTATATGTTTATTTCTTCAATTTTTCCCTTTTGAAACAGCGACCATCGCAGGTCTTATCACTCTATCGTTTAGTATATAGCCTTTCTGAAATTCTTGGGCAACGATATTTTCTGGATAATCTTCTGAATTTATGTGCATAACTGCTTCATGTATATTGGGATCAAATGTTTCACCGATTGCCTTAATCTGTTTGACGCCCTCTTTTTCCAAAAGGTTTATCATCTGATTCAATATGAGTTTAATGCCATCAAGAAATGAATCGAAATCTTTTAACTCATTTGCGGCTTCAATGCCCCTTTCAAAATTATCAATTATCGGAAGTAGTTCCTTTATTATATTTTCAGAGGCATATTTCCTGATATTTTCATATTCCCTTGCAGAACGTTTCTTATAGTTATCAAATTCAGCGGCAAGACGAAGCATTTTATCCATAGCTTCTTCTGACTTTGTTCTTGCGTCATCAAGTTCCTTCTGCATGAGATTAATTTCTTCTTCATTAGTCATTTGCTCATCATTTATGCTTTCTTGATTATCTTCTTTTATAATTTCTTCCATAGTAACTCCTAACTATACATGAAAACGAAAGTATATTATATCACCATCTTGAACTACATAGTCCTTTCCTTCGAGGTGCATTTGACCATGTTCACGGACATCTTTTAATGATTTTGCAGATAGGATGTCTTTATAGTGAATAACTTCCGCCCTTATAAATCCTTCTTCCATATCTGAATGAACCTTTCCTGCTGATTGTGGTGCAAGCGTTCCTTTTGGAATTGCCCATGCTCTAAGTTCGTTTTCATTTACGGTAAAAAACGTAATTAAATTTAATAGTTCATAAGATGCTTTTATTAATCTTTCCAAACCAGATCCTTCTAATCCTATTTCTGCCATAAAGTCTTTTTTTTCATCAGGATCAAGTTCATTTAATTCTGCTTCGATCTTAGAACATACCGTAATAATCTGGTTTCCATGAGATTCAGCAACACGCCTTGCTTGTGCCAAAAAGCTATTTGATTCTTCAGATAATCCATTTTCATCAACATTTGCTATATACATTACTTTTTTGCTAGTTAAAAGCTTATATTCATTCATAAATTCCTTTTCTGATTCTGATACTTCGATGTTTCGCACAGGGATACCTGCTTTTAATGAATTGAGCAGTCTTTCAAGGAAATGAGCTTCTTCTATAACATTTTTGTCACCGACTCTTACTGAACGATTAGCTTTATCAAATCTCTTTTCGATAGTTTTTATGTCAGCAAGCAATAATTCTGTATTTACTATATCTATGTCAACTTCTGGATCAACTCGTCCTGATATGTGAGAAACATTTTCATCATCAAAGCATCTGACCACGTGCAGTATAGCATCAACATTCCTGATATGTCCCAAAAACTCGTTTCCAAGTCCTTCGCCTTTGCTGGCGCCTTTAACTAATCCAGCAATATCGACAAATTCTATCGCTGTTGGTGTAGTTTTTGGTGGAGATAATAATTTTGATAGATTCCAAAGCCTTTCATCAGGCACAGCAACAACACCGACATTTTGATCGATAGTGCAAAAGGGATAATTAGCCACCGGTGCATGACCCATTGTCAGTGCATTGAATAGTGTTGATTTTCCTACATTTGGCAGACCGACGATACCTAGTTGCATTTTTTTATTTCCTTATAAATAGATACTGAAAAAATACACATGTTTATATTAATTCTCTTTTTCTTTCTGCCTAGTATTAAACTTATTCATCGCAGGTTCAATACCTTCGAGGATCATAACTCTTAATGCCTCGACTGCCAATGCTTCTGTTTTCTCTATTTCATCTCTTTCCTCAGAGGAAAAATCACCAAGAACATAATCAATAACTTCCATACACTTAGGTGGTTTGCCGATACCTACTCTTAATCTTGGGAATGATTCGCTTTCAAGAGATTCAATTATGGACTTAACCCCCTTATGCCCGCCAGCGCTTCCGCCACGCCTTATTCTAATAAGACCAAGCTCAAGATTTAGATCATCGTATATAACAATGATATTATCAAAAGGTATTTCGTATTCAGACACGATAGCAGAAACAGCCTTTCCACTTGAATTCATATATGTTTGTGGTTTTGCTAATAAAATTAATTCATCACCTAATTGACCGTTTAATATTAGGGAGTGATTTTCTCTTCGGAAATTAGGTTTTATGCCGAGTTCGCGACAGAATAGATCAACTATATCAAAGCCTACATTATGCCTTGTGCGTGCATATTTATCACTAGGGTTGCCCAGCCCGATTATAAGTTTCAAAATACCTCCAAATCATCATAAGAAATACTTTTTAATTATGGTTTTCTTAGTTAATTTTATCAGATAGATTAAGATAAAGTCAATAATTATCTTCTGATCTTCAGACATAATATCATTTAATGTATTTCTATTATGGATAGTTAAATTTTTGTTGTAAGTTTATTGGATGCAGGATTAAACAGGGATGTGTCTTATATATTTATGACAACTCCAAAAATAGTTTAGAGTTGTCATAAGTCTTTTAACTTAGAATCCTTTGATTTGACCCCAAGTTGTTGTAGCTTTTTCGGCAGGTTTTACAGCGGTTACATTTGCGACAATATAATTCTGAATTATCTCAGGCATTACTTTGTCTCTTGGCATGGAATCATCTGCTACTTGGAAGGCGATACCAACACGGCCACCAGTCTTTTTATTGCGGATAATAACTGGGTCCATGTTGTTTGCGCCATTGTCAGCAAATATCATCTCAACAACCCAGTCAGTGCTGGCTTGAATCTGATCTTTTTTAAGACATCTTGGAGCGGTAAATGACGCTGGAAGACTTGGAGCATATTTTTTTCCGTCTGCTGTTGGTTTGCATGTTGTTCCATCCGTCCAGCAATCGAAGTTTGAATTTGTTATATTTTTCAAGCCTGTATCTCCGTTAGCGCCTCCGCCTTGTGTAACATAGAAAATATAGTCTGCGGTATTAAAGATCATATCTCCGCCGTCAAGAAAATTTTCGGCTAATGAACCGTCTTTTTGTGTATTGCCTGGAGTATAAAGACTGACAGGAAAATAACCAAAGGTAATGATAATATCAAAATTGCCATCCTTCGTATTTGCTTTGGCAAAATTTCCAATGTCTGCATCATTATAAACCTTAATTTCATTCACGCCTTTTGTTACGCCTTTAACAATTGCATCTCCTGCCTTTTTTGCTGGGTCTGCGGCGATCCAGCCTACTTGCTCATAAAATATTGCTATTTTGTCAACTTGAGCAAAAGCTAGGCTTGTGATGGTTAACATAACAGCTACTGAAACAATAAGATGTCTATAACGCATAATCACACTCCTTTTGGTATAAAAAACCAATATTTGATATGAATTGTAAGAAAATTTGAGAGAAATTCATCACAACCAACTGTGATGATAGATTAAGACATGTTTATATAACAAGATGATTATACATACATTGACATAAAAAATCAAGTAAATATTTTGCACATTTTGATTACACACTAAATTAATACAGTCTCCTCAGGAACTAAATAATTTGACTATATAGATAAATTGTGGTATTATTTATGCAAAGGTAATATCAGACAACTTTTTAAGAAGGTGATAGCAAAAAATGTCAAAATTAGCTATTATTATCAATAAAGAGAATTTTAGCCTAATAACAATATTTTGGATTTCATCACTTTTATTTCTAATTATGTTTATATATGAATCTTATCCTAATAATACTTTATCAAATAATATAAAACATCATAAGGAATTGGGTATCAATTATATTAAGAACAAAATGACCGAAGAAGCAATAAATGAATTTGATAAAGCAATAGAGATAGGCTATAACGAAGGCTTGATTAAGGGAAAAGAAGAGGCATCAAAAAACATAACTACAAAAATCTATCTTAAATATTTCATTATCAGTATAATTGCTGGTCTTTATTTTTCTGCAGTATTTGTTGTTATACTCTGGTGGTCAGATATTAGTAGCCAGACAAAATCTATCCGAAAAGCTCTCAAAATAAATAACTTTGTAAAATCTATCAACACCAAGCTTGATCCTGAATTGCATGAAAAAGCAGTTTATATAGCAAAGAGCAAAGAAAAATTACACGAAATGATAAACAAAGAAAATGATCCAGAACTTAACGGAGTTGCGTTAAATATCTTGCCTAGATTAGATGAATTGACAAGACAAGCTTTATTGCTTCTTGAAAGACAGCAAATCTTAAATGATTATACAAGAGATATTGAACCAAAGAAGTTAGAGGATGACCTTAAAGAATGTGAAAAAGAGATCAATAAAGAAACAGATCAGGAAGTGAGAGATGCACTTAATTATCAAATGGTGCAGATAAAAAATAAGCAAAACAATTATATAAAGGCAAAAGCAAGAATTAGAACATGTGAAGCCATTTTAAAAGGCATTTCAGCAAGAATAGATTCTGCTTTGCTTGATCTGATAAGTTTACCATCTATAATGATAAATAGACAGGAATTTTTTCAGCAAATATCTGTTGAATTAGATGAAGAAATAAATTTAACAAAAAAGGCAACTGAGACGTTAATGGAAGAAATAAAATGAGTTTAGAACAAATTATAGAACATTCAGTAATAGAAACCGATGCAACATGGTTGATAAATGAAATAAAAGCCTATGACAGCGAACTTGATGTTAATATTATTAAACGCGCTTATGATTTCAGCCTGTTAAAACATAAAGGACAATTACGAAAATCAGGCGAACCATATTTCTTACATTGTCAGGAAACTGCAAGGATACTTGCATCATGGGGAATGGATTATAGCACAATAACAGCAGGGCTTTTACATGATGTTCTTGAGGATACGGATACAAAGCCTTCTGAAATAAAAGAGTTGTTTGGTCAAGAGATCACCCAAATGGTAGAGGGTGTTACCAAGATAAATAAAATTTCATTCATCGATATAGAAAATCAAGCTGAAACACTTCGCAAAATGATTCTTGCAATCTCAAAAGATATTCGTGTCATTCTTATAAAGCTTGCTGACAGGCTTCACAATATGAGGACACTTGAATATATAAATAAAGACTCTCAAAAAAAGAAGGCACAAGAAACGCTTGAAATATATGCCCAATTGGCTCATAGATTAGGTATGGAAAGGGTTAGTGCAGAACTCAAAAACCTTTCGATGATGTATCTTGATAGGGTGACCTATGACGAAATATCTGATCAAGTTAATCAGGAAATAAAAATAAGACGGTCTCAAATAGATGAATTCTCCAAAATATTAAGAGATAGCTTATTAGAAGTAGAAATACAATGCGAGGTTGAGGGAAGACTAAAAGATATATATAGCATATATCAAAAGATGACTACAAGGGGTATTCAGTTTGAAAATGTATACGATCTATTTGCTTTTAGAGTGCTTGTTAATTCCGTAAATGACTGTTATGCTTCATTGGGGATAATACACTCAAAATGGAAGCCAATTCCTGGTCGCATAAAAGACTATATTGCCATGCCAAAAACTAACGGTTATCAATCATTGCATACAACAGTCATCGGTCCTCGTGGGAAACCTATTGAAATTCAGATAAGGACTTTTGATATGCACACCGTCGCAGAATATGGAATCGCAGCACATTGGAAATATAAGGAAGGTGGTTCTTGGTCAGAAGAAGATAAAAGATTCATGTGGCTGAGGCAAATTGTTGAGGATATGCAGGAACTCCGAAATCCAAGACATTTTATGGAATCTGTTAAATCTGAGCTATTTCCTGAGGAAGTTTACGTTTTTACACCCAAAGGTGAAGTTAAAGTCTTACCACATGGGGCAACTCCGATTGACTTTGCATTTAGTGTTCATACAGAAGTGGGATTTCAGGCTGTTGGTGCAAAAGTAAACGGTGTGTCAGTTCCTTTGAGAAATGAACTAAAAAGCGGAGATATTGTTGAAATAACAACAAGATCAGGAGCAAAGCCTAGCAAGGATTGGCTTAAGTTTGTTAAATCAACGAGAGCTAGGAGCAAGATACGTCATTGGATAAGAGAGCAGGAACGTTCTGAAAGCCAAAAATTAGGGCATGACCTATTAATGTCTGAACTGCAATCGCGCCGTATAAATACAAAAGGTATAATGAAATCAGATGGGCTTTTAAATGTTGCACAACAATTGAGGCTATCAAGCACAGAAGACCTGATAGCTCATATAGGCTACGGAAAAGTTTCTGTTCAGCATGTTGTAAATCTATATGCACCTGAGACTGTCGAAGAAAAATCTACAGAGATAGAACCAGAGCCAATTCCGCATCATCCGTCTGGCGGAGTTAAAGTTGGAGGAGTTGGTCAACCATTTGTAAGATTTGCAAAGTGTTGTAATCCAATCCCCGGAGATGATATAGTAGGTTTTATTACAAGGGGAAGAGGGGTTACAATACACGTTGCAGATTGCAAAGAAATTCTAGGGGAATCTGAACGCATTTTGGATGCAGAATGGGATATTCAACAGGAAGCAGTATATCCCGTAGAAATTTTAATCGAATCTGATAACAAGAAGGGGCTTTTAGCGGATTTGGCAGCGGCAATTGCCAAAGAGGGTGTAAATATAGAAAGCGGAAGTATAAGCACAGAAAATATGATGGCAGAAACTAGCTTTACAATACAAGTTTCTGACCTTGCTCATTTGCGCAAAGTTGTGGATAGCATAAAGCGAATACCTGGAATAAAATCTGTCGAAAGGAGACTCAGAAGATCGAGCAACACGAATCACACTGGAGCGCAAGGTAGCCAGTGAGATTCGTTTTTTTTGTTAAACAGCTTTTTGTGCTTTTGATGTAAGGCAACCAGTGCAAATACGCATTCTTTTAATTACACCATTCAAATTCAGCTTAACTCTATGTAAATTGGGAAGTTGTCTTCTCTTAGTTTTGCCTGTAATATAACGTTCCTTTCCATTTCTGAGTTTTCTTCCTCTACGTGTGACTGATAAAGACACTACTGGCCCTTTGCCACACATTTCGCATATTCTTGACATAATCAATACCTCACTTTTTAATGTATAATTTTATAAATGTATAATTTTTTATTTATACAATTCCAAATATTAGCTCTATACTAATTCAAAGACTTTTATCAATAAAATACTCAAAAATTTCGATATGTAAAAAGCATACTAAAATTGTAAGAATAGCATAATATTCAATAAATTTCAAGTCTTTTTTATTCCTGAATCACCATCAGTTTTTATATTGTGCAGATATTACAATGCTTTGAATAGATAATATGTAAGAAAATATTGAAGATAGGCAAAAAAATAGCATATCCTTGTTTATAAACTGATGATTAATCTCTAAAAGTTGTAACTACCTTAATAACGATCTCTCCATCTTCAGCAGAAAGAGCAAAATTGGCGCCTCCACCATTTAGACTTGCATTTAACAAACCTTCACTTTCCAATACATCAGCCTGAACATGAGATAGATTATGGCTTATTACACCATCATCAACACTTGCATTTATCTGGCAGGCGCAATCTGCTGGGAGAGATAGTAAAAGTCTTCCGTCATCAATCTTTAAATTGAATGTTCCTTCGTTAACAGGTGGCGACATATTTAATGAAACCTGTCCGTCCTTAGCTTTCACAGCGATTTCTTTTGAATGAATATCAGTCATAGCAAGATTGCCATCATCAATAGATACAAATATTTTTCCTTCTACACCTGACATATTAGCATTGCCATCGTCTATTTTCAGGGATATATCTGATTTTATATTACTGAAATTGATATTCCCATCTTCACCTGAAATTTGCATAGATGAAACTCTAGTTGGTATCATTACAAAAACATCATCATCTTCAGAATTAAGATAAACTGTTTGTTGATCATCGCTGATCTCACTGGATACTTCTTCTCCAAAGCTATTTATTTTTATTGTATCTTCATTATCCCATCCCTGAATGCTTAAGTTTCCGTCAGCAGATTTTATGACCAAGTTTGTTCCTTCTATAATATTATGTGTTATCTCTGTATTTATTTCATGCTCTTCTTGTGAATGGTGCATCATATCCCAAGGCCAATGCCAGTCTTTTTGTTCCCAGGGCCATTTCCAGTTTGGGTCATCCCATGGGAAATGAAAATCAAAATTAAAATCTTCTGTTTCTCCGCTATGTCTATGTTCAGGTGGTTTTTTACCGAACAAATCCTTTCCAATATGTAATCCGTTATTATTCGGCATGGCATCAAGAAGCTCTTCTGCCTCCTCAATTGTTATTTTTCCCTCAGATAGTAGCCTTAATATAGTCTGCCTTCCTTTATTCATTAATATTCCTCCCATAATATAAGCGAAAATCCGCCAAATCCGATTAATTAGCGTTCTATTTTCTCTATTAATTTTTCCATATCAGGAATGCTTATTCCTGTTTTTTTATACAATAAATCAAACAAAATCCTGATATGTCTAATGTTTTTTTTCATGTTTTCAATGGCTTCTGGACGCATACCTAATTTATCTGCTCCGAGTGTCAGCGAAATAAATATACTAAAAAGCCTTCTTAAAAGCGCAAAGATCTCAAAATATTCTATTTGTTCAGCTTTATGACCTGTAATTCTTTCATATTCGTTAAGGACAATATCCCTACCTTCTGGATTGCCATAAGAGCTAACCAAAAGCATTGTCCACGCCAAATCCATTCTGAAATCACCGACATCAATATTTGTCCAATCGATGATAATTGCGTTGCCATCGTCTTTTAATATCAAGTTTGCGGGATGGTAATCCATGTGAACAACAGACAATCGCTTGCAGGGAACATTATTACGTCTTTCCATAAGCCAATCAAAAACTGGCATAAATACTTTAGTATCAGGAAATTGATTAACATATCCCTGAATTTTCTGCATTAGGGCATTTATAAATCCATAGGGATCATTTTCATCAAAAGGCAATGGTTCAAGATTTATAAATCTCCAATCAAGCTTATGAAGATTAGCAAATATCTGGCAGAATTGATTGACAAGCCTTTCTCGTTCCTTGCCATAAGAATTATCAATGACTTTCCAGCCTTCACGACCATTGATCTTTTCCATTATGATAAACGGCTTGCCGAATATTGATAAATCATGCTCTAGCATATAGACTTTTGGAACGGGAAAGCCGATTTCAAAGAGTCTTTTAATGCCATTAAACTCCCTTGCTGATTTCCATTCTGCATGATCGCCGGGATATATCCGCAAAATCAAATCTTCTTTACAATCACTATATTCCGCTGTGAAAGAATAAACCTCGTTTTCCCATCCGCTTGTGAGTTTTGTCAGGTTATTGATTTGTTTGATAGATTTGGTTCGTTTGATGTAACTTAGTAAATTGCTTTGAATCTCATCATCAATAAGGGTCATAAATCGCTCCATAGTTTGGCGATGGTAATTTTCCCATTGACGTTGTTTAAAAGGACCTTTGCCCTGTCGCTATCGTTTAATATGCCCTTAAGATATGTTTTTTTATTTATTTCCTCTTTTAAAGGCAGATTGCATAATATTTCACCACTCATGCTTTTAGCCTCTACAGCATAAGGAGTATCCTCAGGCAATTCGACTCTAATATCCCCTGAAACTAGGGATAATTTAATCAGGCTATCTAATGCCATATTTGATGAAAAAATAGCATCAATTTTGCCATTTACACCTGATACCTTCATCCATGATGGTGCATTATTAATCTTTATATTTCCATTGACAAAACTTAAATCAAGCCATTTTATAGAATAAGAAAATTCTAGGGAAAGCTCACCGTTGGTCTCAAATATTACGGTTTCACCTTCCTCCCTTGCATTACCATTCATGCTGAATCCAATCCCTTTTCGGTGTGCATACTCTATGGAGATATTACCGTTTAAGTGCCTGATTATCACTTTGTTGGCATTTTCAGCAAATGATTTATCTTTGCCAGATGTTTCTATATCAGCAATTCTCATTCTTTCTATGCGTCTATTCTCCTTCTCAGCCATTCTGATAGCTCTTTCTTGTTCTCTATTAGCCCTTTCTATCTCTCTACTAACTCGTTTCATCTCTCTGTTGACTCTTTCCATTTCTCTTTCAACATCCTTTTGGACTCTCTCATTGATTTTTTCAATCTCTGCCTCAATTCTCTTTTGATGCTTTTCAGCCATAAAGTTTATATTTGGAATATTTGGTCTCATTATATTCCGCATTTTTACAGCAAAATCTTTCATCTGTTCATGTTGCATAGCAGGATTCACTTCAACCATTACATCAGGACTGGGAGTCGTTGACATTGTTAAGACATCCTTTGGGAGTTCGTTTTTATCGAAGGCGACATATTCAACAGTAAATTCCTTATCTAGCCATTCACGAGTATCTTTTATGAGATTCGCTTCACCATTGCCAGCATAGATCATATACATAAAACTTGCCCGCATGTCAGGCGCAATTCCAACGCACAATAGCATCGGCTGTAAGACAAGATGTGAATTAGCTCTTGGATAATAAACCTCAACAGTATCAATGGTATCCATAGGAAACATCTGCCCAAAAACCTTGCCATTATTTGTCACAGCACACCATCCTTCAGGTGTTGCTATGCTTTTCTTTACTCCTGCACCTTCGTATCCGCCAATGATTATATCTTGCTTTGATGAAATATGATATTTGTTGTCCTTGAATGAGTTATTAATATTTATCTCTGGATGTATGCCAAACGTGAATCTTGAGAATATATTACCAAGATTTATTAAATCATATTTAATTTTTATTATCGGTTCGTTTTCGTCAATTGATATAAACTTCCTCACCAAAACTGACCTTGACGTTGCCTGCAACAATACTCCATTATCTTTCTTTTCCCATTTCCAAGAAGTATTCCAGAGTGTTCCGGGCGCGCTACCGATACATTCCTCTATCCCACCATATTCTATATAGGGGCCGAAATTCACGCCTTGTGGATATGTTCTATGTAAAAACTGTGTTTCGCTATCTTGAATCTGCGCTATTCTTCCGCCGACTTCTGGAACAATTATTGCCTTTAATAGATCGTTACTTATTAAGATCTGCTTTTTGCCTTCACCAAAGACATCTTCCTCTAATATATCAACCATGCTTACTCACCTTCTTTTATATCTTGATCCTCTTTCCTTATTCCCTCTATTTTTACTTCGCCTTGCTTCATAATTATTTTTCTTTTGTCATCACTAACAAAATTGACAGTTATATTTACATCATTTGAGAAAAATTCCGATTCTGATCGTGGTATTAGTTCAATTCTTGGCTGTCCTTGTAATTGAGCAAAGAGCCTATTTCTTTCATTTGTAATTTTAATAACACCCAACTGCGGTATAACATACTCACCAATATACAGGGCATATACAGCAGGGCTAATATTTATGGGCAATTCCTCTTTGAGTTTTGTGATAGTGATTTCATGGCCGTCCTGACATGAAATTGCGTGTGTAACTTCTCCACTTTCATTTTTGATGAACTTTATTTGAGCATTTGCCACTTTCCAGAAAAATTCATCCTCAGATTTAGGGAATATCTCATATTTTGGCTGATTAAATAATTGAGCAAATAAGCCATCCCCTTCTTTTGTAATACTCATAATACCAATATTTCCAAAATCATATTTTCCAACATACGCATCATAATTACTTATTTTTGCAGGCTTATTAAAGATTTTTGCTTGTTTTTTATTATGAGTATCGTTGATCATGTCTATTATTGCTTCCTTTTCGTCTTCACTAGGCTCAAGAAACCATGATTCGTCAACATCGGTTTTCCATATATCTGCCATTGATGGTGTGAAGTCATTATATTGATCTCTATGCAAAGGAAGGCTTATCAAACCTGTATGCTCATTTATTGAATAGGGCATACGATAGAAATGACCAGCGGAAGCGAAACTGCCATCTATATGACCAGCTTTTGAGCGTGACGATATTACATGAAATATCTGCTGATGTGCCTTTGCTGAATTACCATTTGATAGCGATTTTGGTAGAAATTCATAAGGTATGATTATATGTGGACCTGATCCACCGCTGAATTTTATGCGATAGGGGACATTATAAGAATCAAGAAAATCGATGACTTTTTTACCTTGCTTGAAGGCTTCTCTGAAATTGTCTTTTACATCGATATCAATAACAATATCAACCCCTCTATGTGATTTTCCAAAGAAGCCTTTTAAAAATCTTGCTATTGTCCCATGAAAGGCGGGATATTTCTTTGGAACTGTATTCTCATTTCCATCAAGTAATTTCTCGGCAAGGGCAGTTATTTCATCAGGGCTTTGAATTCCATGCTGAGCACCACCTCTGCCAAGTACCCCGGGGTCGTTTGTTACTATTACTTTTCTGTCTTTGCCATAATTGAAGATTGCCTGCGCAATATCTTTTCTTTCACGTCCATAATATGCCAATACATCACCGATTTTCGGCGCATATCCTAACGGCATGATTATATCCTCCCAAAGACATGGCAGGCATTATATTATTTATATGTCATGCTGAACGAAGTGAAGCATCTAAATAGATTCTTCGCTAACGCTCAGAATGACAGCCCTAAATTCCCCTCTTGGGAGGGGATTAGGGGTGGGTCAGATGAAGAAGATTTACTTCTTCTTTCCCTCTATTGTCATGCCTGCCTGGGTTATTATTAACTTTGTTACTTTGCCATGATCATCTTTGATAAAATTGACTTTAAGGACGACTAAATCTGAATAAAATTCTGTTTCCGATCTTGGTAATAATTCAAATTTGGGTTGACCAGTTGCCTGAGCGAATAACTTATCTCCCTCTTTTGTAATTTTAATAGAATCTATTTGCACAATATCAAATTTGTATTCACCGACATATTGATCGTATATTGCAGGATCAATTTTTGCTAGAGGTTCATCTTTTAGTTTTGGGGCATTTATTTCTGCTCCGTTTTGATGATGAATTATGTGAGTAACTTCACCTTTTTCATCTCTGACAAAAGTTACTTGGGCATCAACAACCTTCCAGAAAAATTCATTTTCCGCCTTTGGGAATATCTCAAATTCTGGTTGACCTGTCAATTGAGCAAACAGATGATCACCATCCCGCCTTATTTTCATTATTGCTCCGCTGTAGTCATATCGCCCAACATAATCATCATATTTGTTTGAGGACACTGTTTTATCAACTTTGACCGATTCCTGTGGTTTCATGGATTCCCAGAAGAATATCTCAGAAACTTGTCTAGCCAATTCACTTGCACCCATACCTGGTGCATTTGGTATGCAGTTCTGAAGGACAACGATTGTATTATTGTCAGAGCGCATTAACTCACTATTAAAGCCATTTAATCCGCCACTATGCCCGATTACTTTTAGCCCCCTATATTCCATAGTAGCCCAGCCATAGCCATATCCCCCACCAAGGTCTTTAGGTTCTGTGCCATCATTCAATTTTACAGGAGTAAATGCGGATTTGAGGCTTTCTTCATTAAGAACTTTTCCATTGAAGAGCGCTTCATTCCAGAGATAAAGATCGCCAACCGTTGAATATAAAGCCCCTGCGCCACCAGCCCATGACATATCCCAATTTGTTGCTTTTTGGAATTTGCCGTTTTCATAGGAGTATCCATAGGCTTCGTTTTCCAGTATATCCTTTGAGTTATGAACACCTGTATTTTTCATGCCTAAAGGATCAAAGAAGGTCTTTTTTAGGAAATCGTTATAGGACATACCAGATATTTTTTCCACAATATATCCAAGAAGGAAATATCCCGAATTGTTATACATCCATTTTTCACCGGGATTAAAGTTATAAGGATCATTTTTAAAATATTCTATCAAATCCTCTGGTTTGACTTCATACAGAACTTTGTTCATAAAATCTGGTTTGTTTGTATAGCTCTGTATGCCAGATATATGGGTTAAAAGATGATGGATCGTCACCTCATCGCCTCTTGGAAAATCAGGGATAAACTTTGATAATTTGCCATTAACATTTATTTTGCCTTCTTCTTGTAGCTTCAATATCGCTGATGCAGTAAACTGTTTTGTAATTGATCCTATGCGTGATTTTGTATCAACCGTAAATGGAACTTTATTTCCAATATCCGCATGACCGAAGCCCTTTTGATAGATTATCTTCCCATCTTTTGCAACAAGGACAGACGCACCGGGGGAATCTCCCTTAAAGACTTTATTAAACAGCGCATCTGCAAGCGTTTCTTTATCGGGCATTTTGATATTTGGGTCTGCGCCCTTTGCAATTAACAGGTCAACCGTATCTTTGCGTCCAGCCATTGTAGCTTTGTGGAGTGCGTTTATTCCAATATCATTTTTTGCATTTATATTTACGCCATAAGACAAGAGCATCTCAATATCATCAAGATTGCCCATTCCTGCCGCAGAAATAAGCCTGTCCGTAAGTGATTCTTTACCAAGCACTCGACAGCAAAATCCCCATGCCATCTGCATATTTTGGACTTTGAAAAGAATCTGATTTTTCCCTTTTTTGATTTTGACAGGGATAACATCTTCATCTTTATTAACAGCACGACCAATCCATTTCTCATGTATCAATTTGCCATTGAGCCATATTTTTATTCCATCATCACTACCGATACCTAACAAAACATCCTTCTCTAATGATGAAATAATCTCTGCCCAAGCATAGGCAATGACATAATCTTTTTGTCCAAAGACCTTGATTAAATCAACAATGTCATCTTTTGACTCATGGTATTGCCATTTGTAATCCTTGCCATCTATTTGGATTGTTGTTCCGTCTTTAGGCGTAACGCCTGATTCTCCGCCATTTTCTGCGAGAAAGTCATTTGCAAAGGCTTTCTTTTGCAGTTCCTCATCTTTTGATTCCGATCCTTCTGGAAATATAGGTATTGGTTCAAGCAAAAGCCATGACTTCATAAAAACATCAGTCTGCAAATCCTTATATTCTGCTTGCATTGCCTTAACTCCATGAAATTCTGATCCGACAATACCCAAGATTGCCAATGCCAAAGTAATATAATAGCTATTTTTACTAATAAACATATACTACTCCTTTCAAATCTTTGTTATAATAATCAACCAATATAAAGACATTGAATTTTACAAAAGGTTGACGTAATATACAACAGAAATGATATGACTTGGCAAAGGTTTAAAAAGTCTTCCTTTCACAAAGGGAGATTTAGAGGGATTTTGAATTAATTGGGTGTTAACTTCAAAGTCTGGAAGCCCCTAACTATCGGATTAAGGAAAGCCTCCATCTCAATACCTTCCGCAACGGAAACTTCGGCAAAAAGGCTTGTTTCCATCGGTTCTTGAGATGCTATTTTCACATTCCCATTTTCTAAAGAGGCAGTTAACCTTACAGGCAGACCAACAAAAACATTCTGCTTTTTCTCTAATGCTTTGTTAATTGCATTTGATACACCATAAGCGGCAGCGTAAAGCTCAGCCAAACGGACAGGGTGGCTTTTCTTGCCGATAGCCAATACAGGTATATTGTATTTTTCCTGTATTGATTTGGCAATTTTCTGCAATTCTGGCAATATAAGCCTGATTATTGTCCTTCCTGTATCGCTCAATGGTATCTTATAAAGTAAATCTTCATCTTTTACATCAAGTATGTTTATTCCTCCAAGCGACATATCAAGATGGACATAATCAGCTTTTTCAATGGCAAGCATCTCTTCACATAGCCTTAGCTCATTGACCAAAAGCGCATAATCAGTCAGCGAATATTCACTAGGTTTGGACTTTACTTGCGCTGGCTTATCGTATGGATGATCAACAACAATGCCAACCATCGATATAATGTTTGTTGGTAATAAATTTTCATCAAGAATAGAACATGCAGAGTCAACCGTTGCTATTTTCATTTTTAATTCTCCATTTAAATTGTTTCTTGAATCAGCTTTAATCTAAATGCTTTTTGTCAGCCATTCCCATCATTTATATAAGTATTTTGCATAATTATCACTCCTTGCTTTTATGGCTATTTCTCATAGTCCTCAATATTCCATCTTTGGTATGATTTATCTTTTTCTTCTGAGTCTTTTTGTAGAGACATTATCCATCTATCTATACTTTCTCGGACAAATCGAAATTCATAGCCTATTTGGAATCTTGGTATCTGGTTAATCATGTCATAAACTTTGTCAACGCTTATTCTGAGATAGCGTGCTAGTTCCTCTGTTGTCATTATCTCGCCTTCAAGGGTTGGTGGGAGTGATGTCTGTCTTTCCTCTATCTTTTGCAATCGCTGATTTAGACCTATTACTGCGCTTCTTAGTAATTCGACTTCCATTTCAATGGGTCTTTTTGCTTTTATAATCTTTCTTTGAAGTTCAGAATCCCAATCCCTTGATGGTTTTATGTCTTCCCATTGCTTACAGGCATCTAAGACATCCTGAATTGATTTAAGTTCTTTTTTACAACATTCACATTCGTCAATATGAACCTTAAAAGCTTTATATTCATTTTCATCCATTTCATTATCGATATATTCCATAAGTCGTTCTCTAATTTGCTCGCATTTCATCAAAAATCCTTCCTCCCACTATTTTATAAAAGGTTCAAGATAACGCCTGAGTTGTTTTACTGCGGAATTTTTTCTGGATGCGACTGTTCCAACAGGGCATTGAATTATTGTAGCGACATCCTGATAGGAAAGCCCTTCATACTCAGTCAATATAAACACAAGCCTATGTTCATCTGAAAGCCTTCTAATTGCATTTTTTATACGTTCTCCGATCTCTATTTTAATTAACTCATTGTCAGGTGAATCATCGGTGTTAGAAATGGCATTCTGAAGGTCATAATCATTATTTGATGATAAGTTCTCATTTAATGACTGGACTTCTGGATCATTATTTATCTTTTCCAATGAGTTTAAACAAGCATTTTTTGCTATTGTATATAAAAATGTCGTGAATTTTGCTAGAGGCAGATAGCTTTTTGCGCTCAACCATAATCTCAGGAAGGTATCTTGTGAAATGTCCTGAGCTATGTCTTGATCACCGATGAACCTATATATAAAATTCAGAAGCGGAGCTTTATACCTTTGCACTAATATATCAAAAGCAAAGGTGTCATTATCTTTTTTAACCATCATCATTAATTCTTCATCTGATGGTGTCATAAATTGCCTCCATAACCTTATCAGATTCGATCTTTACGTGTCCAAATGTGCCTTTTAATATCTTTAAACATGAAAATAGAGAAAAACTTCAGATATTATTTACATTATTTTAGTATTATATGCTATAATTTTTTCAATTTTAAATATACAATTTCATTGATTGATTTTAGTTGTTACAAATGGATAGAATTATCTTATTAAATAAATTTTGAAGGAGACTATTTATGAGCAATATTAAAAATGATAATTTTGAGCGAACAACACACCCTGACGCACAGTGGTTTTCTGATGCAGGATTAGGGCTTTTTATACATTGGGGAATATCGAGTGTTCATGGTGGGATTGACCTTTCATGGGGTATGATAGACGAAAAGCCATGGGATCCGCATAATATCCATGTGATCACGCCAGAAGAATATTATAAACTTGCTGAACGTTTTAAACCTGATAAATATGATCCTGATAAATGGCTTCGCGCAGCAAAAGAGGCTGGTTTCCGTTATTCTGTGATGACAACCAAACATCATGATGGATATGCCATGTTTCCTAGTAAATATGGTGAGCTTGGTGTAAAGCAATATTTACCGGGCATTGACTTTATAGAGGGCTTTGTAAAAGCATGTCGCAATAACGATCTTAAAGTTGGGTTTTATTACTCACCGCCAGATTGGTATTATAATCGTAATTATATGTCCTTTCACTATGGAAGTGGTGACGAAAAAAGATACCCAAACCGAAAGCATTATAACATGCGCCATGAAATTATGGATACCATTCCATCAAAGCCAGAAGGATTTGACAAAGCTTATAAGGAATATATAAAGGGGCAGGTTATTGAGTTATTAACTAACTATGGTAAAATTGATGTTCTTTGGTTCGATGGTGGTCCTGAGGCTATATCTTTTGATGAAATTCGGAATCTTCAAGCTGGAATAGTTGTAAATCCACGTATGCACGGATATGGAGATTTTCAGACCCAAGAATGTGAAATGCCCGAAAACCGTATTGAAGGATGGTGGGAATTATGTGATATATGGGCAAATGGCGGATGGGGATACGATAAAGGACATGAAAATTATAAATCATTGGATTGGATGCTCTCTCGATTTACAAAGGTTCGTGAATGGGGCGGAAATTATTTGATAAATGTAAGTCCACGTCCGACTGGTGAAATGCCAGATATTTACTACCAACGAATGAATGAACTTAAGGATTGGATGAAAACTAACAGCGAATCTGTATTTTTTAAAAAATGATTATCATCTTACATTATTTGTATGACGACAATTGCTTTGAAAAAAATTGCAGAGATAAGCTGAAATCAAGAGATAGCATCCAAAATGGGGTTGACAATAAGATAAAATAAGATGAATTTATCTAATGCTATTCAAAACTTCTGTTACTGGTTCCCATCTATTAAGCGTATAGAAATGTAGGTATCTCACGCCGTTGTCCAAAAGGTTTTGGCACTGGTTGATCGTGAACTCCATACCAGCTTTTCTTGCGTCATCAGTTGGTTCGTCATATTTTTCCATTAATTCGCCTAGTTTTGATGGTATGGAAGTTCCACACATATTTGATAGCTGACCTATCTTTTTTAGATCGGTGATTATCATCATTCCGGGTATAACTGGAACATTAATCCCTATTTTTTCGCATCTGTCCATAAAATCATAGAAAAACTTGTTATCGAAGAACATCTGTGTTATAAGAAATTCTGCCCCTAGATCGACCTTTTCTTTTGTATAAGCCATATCCATCTCGATACTAGGCGCTTCACGATGTTTTTCTGGATACACTGCAGCAGAGATTGAAAAGTCATATTCTTTCTTTACAAATTTAATCAGATCTCTGGCATAATCAAAGCCATCCTCTATTTCAGGCAATTCTGTCACGCCCATTGGGGGGTCGCCTCTCAAAGCTAGTATATTTTCAATACCAAGTTTTTCGTAATAATCAAGTATCCCTCTTGTATCATCTTTGCTTGCATTAATACAAGTCAAATGGGGCATGACAGTAAGGTTTGTCTCATGCACTAATCGTTCAACCATGCGTATAGTTTTATCTCTAGTGCTTCCGCCTGCACCATAGGTCATTGATACATAAGTAGGATCAAATGTGGATAGTTTTTCTATTGTCTCAAAAAGTGTGCGTTCTGCTGAATCTGTCTTTGGTGGAAAGAACTCAAATGAAATTGATTCCTTCTTATTTCTTAGCATTTCTCCAATTTTCATAATACAATCTCCATATCACCCCATCCCTAATAACACAATCTTTATATTATTATATTATATAATATCATTCGTCAATAAATTATTCCCAGAAAACACTTGCGAAAAGATAAAATATAGATTATCATCAATATAATTATGTCATCAAAATATAAATATGGCTAATTATTATATATAATTTTTGCGTATATATGGTTAAAAAGCCTATGAATGATAACTAAACTACCGTGAAAAAAGGGGAAAATAAATGGAAAAAAAAGACAAGCAATATGTCCTTGAAATGGCAAAAAGGCATAATGTCAAATTTATTTGGCTATGGTTTACAGACATACTGGGATTTCTCAAAAGTTTTGCCATAACTGTTGAAGAATTGGAAAATGCGCTTGACGAGGGAATGGGATTTGATGGTTCATCTATCGAGGGATTTGCTCGAATTGATGAAAGTGATATGATTGCAATGCCTGATCCAAGCACATTTTGTCTAGTTCCATGGCGTCCACAGGAAATAAGCTCAGTAGCAAGAATGTTCTGTGATATTGTGCAACCCGGTGGCGGACCTTATGACGGCGACCCTCGCAGAGTTCTAAAGGATATGCTAAAAAAGGCTTCTGAAAAAGGGTTTACCTATTATGTTGGTCCTGAGTTAGAATACTTCTACTTCAAATCTGACAAAAACCCAGAACCACTTGATAGAGGTGGATATTTCGATCTTATTCCATCAGATATTGCATCAGATCTTCGCAGGGAAACTGTTTTATTTCTTGAAGATATGGGAATCGGTGTAGAATATAGTCATCATGAGGTTGCACCAAGTCAGCATGAAATTGATATGCGTTATACAGATGCTCTAACTATGGCTGATAACGTTATGACATATAGACTGATAGTCAAAGAAGTTGCTCTGAAAAACGGTGTATATGCTACATTTATGCCAAAACCGATATTTGGTGAGAATGGAAGCGGAATGCACGTTCATCAATCACTATTTAGGGGTGATAAAAACGCATTCTTCGATCCAAATGATAAAGATCATCTTTCTGATATTGGGAAATCCTTTATAGCAGGCATACTCCATCATGCCAAAGAAATTACACTTATTACGAATCAATGGGTAAATTCTTATAAACGCTTGGTTCCGGGCTACGAAGCACCTGTATATATATCTTGGGCAGTCCGCAACAGGTCTGATCTTGTGAGAGTTCCTATGTATAAACCGGGGCATGAAAAGGCAACACGAATCGAATATCGTTCACCAGACCCATCTTGTAACCCATATCTTGCCTTTGCTGTTATGCTCTCCGCTGGCCTTGATGGTATTGAAAAAGGGCTTGAATTAAGAGAACAAATAGCAGGCAATCTCTATGAAATGTCAGAAAAAGAACGCAAAGAACTTGGCATAGAAACTTTGCCAGAAAGCCTGTATGAAGCCATTACAATCACAGAAAAAAGTGAGTTAGTCAGGAAGACTCTTGGCGATCACATTTTCTATAAACTGATTGAAAACAAAAAAATTGAATGGGAAAGGCACAGAATATTTATAACCAATCGTGAGATTGAAGAATATCTGCCTATACTTTAGGTAAGTTACCTTAATTTGTCATACTGAACTAAGCGAAAAGGCTTAATAGATTCTTCGCTGAAGTTCAGAATGACAATTTTTAACTGTATAGAAAATTATATTTTTTACGACACAAAGAAGACCTTTCACTTCGTTCAGGGTGACACTTTGCTGTCATTTTGAGCGAAGCGAAAAATCTTTTTTAATTTCATTATTCTATCTTTATACTAGCCCATGTTGCTGTGAGTTTATCTGATGGAGAAACAGCGTTTGCAGATTCAAAGTTTTGTTTTACATCTGCTTCACTTAAAGCTACATTGTAAATCGCAATTTTATCAATAATACCGTTGAAATGCGTTCCATCGCCCATATTAGTGGCAGTGCGTGCGCCTATAGCATACCAAAGATCACCCGGATTTTGCTTGACAAGGGTGCCAGATTCCACCAATTTTCCATTGATATAACCGCTTATTTTATTATCGCCTTTATTATAGGTCATAACGATATTATTCCATTTGCCAAGAGAAATTTTGCCAAGTGAGATACCTTGCATTGCACCTGTCCAAAAACCAACTTTCACTTCTCCCGAACCCAAGATTTCCATATGCGAATCATACCAACCACCATCTAAAGCCTGTTGACCTTCCTCTACAAAAACTATTCCACCTTCTGTGGGATAAACCCATGCTTCCAAGCTTAGACTTTGTAATGCGGTGCCAATATGAACTATTACATAATCATCTTTGCCATCATATTCTAGCGCTTTTCCGAATTTGCCGTCAACCCATTTGGGTCCATTCATCAAAGTTCCATCTTTTCCATTTCCAGATGAATCTTTTGCTACATCACCCTTGCCTTCATCAAATAATAACATACATACAATAGAATCGGGATTGATCTTAGCATAGCTTGGGGCTGAAAATATCCCAATAGCAAACACCATAAACAGAATAACTAAAAAACGCCTTGTTTTCATTTTTTTCTCCAATACAATTATTAAAAGCCTATATAAGCAAATTTTATAATGTTAGACATTGATTATAATAAGGTATTTATAATGCGAAATCAATACAAAAGTCAGTTATTTACAGTATTGGGCATATAAAAAAACACCGTTATCTTCTATTGGAGGTTGTTTATACCACATTTCGCAGAATTCTTGGAGTGAACCATCATAAATCAAGCGTTTGATGTTCATCCATGTAAGTTGATCACCAACGGAATAATATATATAAGTCTTGCCATTAAATTCAGCTATTTCTGGATCGGAGGCATTTATGCTATCATCAATTTCAACGGGGCGTAGAACAGGGTTTGCGCTACTTAATTCCCATCTTTTTAGGTCTTTTGAACGGGTTATATATGTCTCGTAATAATGTCTTGGTGATCTGTTCTCAAGATAAAGGACATAATAATAGCCATTGACATATCTAATACAAGGGCAGGCTGTATAACGATTTGTGCCGAATATGGCATCAGGCACTTTTATCCAGTTATCAAGATCATCTGAGACTGCAAACTTGATTGTGAAAGCGGGATATTTCGGATCATTTGATTCATAAGCCATAACATATCCATTATGCCCTTTACATATAGACGTATTGAATATATTCTCATTATCTTGCTCGATAACCTTCTTCATATCCCAATTTATAAGGTCATTAGATTTGAATAATGTGACATCATTCCAATTATTATCTTCAAGTCTTGATGCAAAAACATAGAACGTATTATTTTCAATATATGCAGATGCAAGGCTATAGCCTTCTGCAAATCGTGCCAATTCTTTTCCAGTGTCAACATCTGTTAGCTCAAGATAATAATCTTCTTTGTTGCCACCAGTTGCAGGTCTAACACAGGCAAGATGACACAAACGTCCTTTCCAGATGACAGGTGATAACTCACACATATCTTTGCGAATAAATTCGCGCTTCATTTTATCTATTTCACGTATTGGTGGACTAGGTGGTAAAATGGTCTGAAAAGCGTCAACATGCCAGTTCTGAAGGCGATATATGCCTTTTGGAACATCTTGTTGAAACTGCACATAGGCTTGTGTTGCGCCTTCTGCTGTATAGCCTATTTGATCAACAGAATCTTTATCAACCGTAACACCAAAGACCTTATATCCCATTAAAGTAGAGTCTTCAATATCGACATGAAGGTATTTGCCATTTTGGACGCTTTGTATTATGCCATCTGTTGGCGTTCCAGCAGGTTGAGAAAAATTGAGGACAATAAGCCGACATCGGTTAACTTTAATCCGCATATATGTATGAAAACCATAATTTCCACCTTTTAGTGCGCATTGAGGGCTTACCATTGTGCATTCTTCAAATATAATGTCAGTTGATTCGGGCATTGACGGATTTTCAACACGCACATAAGCACCAGCAGTATCACCCCACCAATCCAAAGCCCATAGCTGACATCTGCGATAAATAATCGGCTCATCAGGACGAGAAAGACAGCTTGCGACCCCTCCACCAAAAGCACGACCTATGCTTACACAATCTTCGACGATTACTGTGAAAGGTTCTGTTTTGTCAACAAGATCGAACATGATTCCTCCATCTCCACCAGTAACATAGAGATTTCGCAAAATCCATCGATCCCATACATTTGCAGAGAAACTCGGTTCTTTGTGTTCATTTGACCAGCCCTGCTTATAAGCCCTGATAGGTCCCCACCAATCATAGCTTTTAAATCCTCTTGATACATCACCAGAGTCAATAATAGCAAAACCTGTTGTTCCTGAGCCATACTTTCCATCAAAATCTCCGATTAGTTCGTTATATGCACCTTTTTTCCCTTTAAATGCAGGGGCAAGCATAGCTTCCATATATGTATCAGGACGTATTATAATTTTGTAACCACCTTCATCATCAGGAATAGAATCGAGCGCTTTTTGTATTGTTGTAAATGCGGATTGCCATGATAAACCATCTGTATTATGACCAAGCTTTGAAACGAATAATGTCTTCTCCATAATATATCTCTCCATTTTATTTCTTCTTATAAAAAATTTAATATAGGATTTACACGCTTCATTATATATCAATTTGTTCATTGATCAATAGTTAAGACTATATTTATGTTTGACAAACTTAAATTGACTTTATTTTATGTTATTTGTATAATGATGTTGTTCGATAAATGTTTTGGCATCTTAAAATCAATAATGAATAGGAGTATAGAATGTCATCAAAGATTTCCTTTGTAAAGCATATAATAGATCCAGGGGCAAGTGAAACCTGTGCAATTGTAGATGTTGATGGCGATGGTCTTCTTGACATAGTGTCTGGCACATATTGGTATAAAGCGCCAAATTGGGCTAAATACCGTATGAGAGACATACCATTTGAGAGTAACTACTTTGATAATTTTGCTGATTTTGCTATCGACCTAAATCTTGATGGGCGACCTGATATAATATCGGGCTGTTGGTTTCGTAAACAAATCGCTTGGTATGAGAATCCCGGCATTGCAGGTGAGTTATGGAAAGAGCATATTATTGATGTTCCGGGAAATGTAGAAACGATTTGGCTTGTTGATCTCGATGGTGATGGTGTTCCAGATATTTTGCCAAATACCTTTGGTCCTGAAAAAATGTCTTGGTATAAGGTTATTTTGGGGACAAATCCTGAATTTATTAAGGTTGAATTTGGCAAAGAAGGCAATGGTCATGGAATCGGATACGGCGATATAAATGGCGATGGCAAGATTGATATAATCACGCCTAATGGCTGGTATGAATCACCAAACGATCCTGTTAATGATGAGTGGATATGGCATCCAGAATTTAGCCTTGTCTCAACAGGTGTTCCTATATTAACCCATGATGTCAATGGTGATGGATTAGCTGATCTGATCTGGGGTGCTGGACATAATTACGGATTATACTGGGAAGAACAAAAGCTAAATTCTGATGGGACAAGAAGCTGGATACGTCATGAGATCGATACTAGCTGGTCACAATCGCACACCCAAACCCTTGCAGATATTGATAATGATGGCGAACCAGAGTTAATAACGGGCAAGCGTCTATTTGCTCATAATGGAAGTGATCCGGGCGAATATGACCCACCATGTCTATACTATTACAAACTTGATAAAAAGACTATAACTTGGGAACGTCATGATATTGATGTCGGACATAAAGTCGGCGGAGGTATGCAAATAAATGTCGCTGATATGTTCAACAATGGAAAATTGGATATTGTCGCACCGGGAAAAGGTGGCTTATATCTTTTTGAAAATGTTGGATAAATATTGGTCAACCGAATTAGTTATTATTCGTATTTCTAAAACCACAGATAAACACAGATTTTATATTTTCTAGTGATTATCTGGGTCCATTTGTGATTAGAAATATAATAATTAATTCGGTTACGATAATCTATTTCACTAACACATAACCCATCTTCCACCTAGTTTGGAGCTTTTATCTTCGGCAATAATTGTTCTCATAGTCGCTAGGTTACGTTTGCCACTTACAGATGGCTCTTTATTGTTTTCGATGGCAATAATGAAATCAGCCATAGAGCCAGCGTGAGAACTGACGAATCTCGTGCCTGTTAAATCAATGCTATATGGTTCTTTATCTGATAAACTTAATACCATATTGTTGTTAAAATCAAATATCATTGAGCCTTTGTCGCCATCAATCCTACATTGAACTCCGCTGAGAGAACTGCGTAATAATTCACTATGCAATATATGTCCTGTCAAACCGTTTCCAAAATCTGATATTGATATAAGAAGATTATCGCTGTTAAAGTTTTGACCCATCATTCTACCTGTTCTTGCTAAAACTCTTATAGCATCAATACCGACCCAATATCTTAATAAATCAGCTAGATGGTTGTTCCATTGAATAGTCAAAAAGTCATCACACTTTGAATAGAAAAGGTGATTTGCGAGTTCAACATCCTGACGACCAAAAATCTCTATGCTGGCAAAGTATGGTTCACCGATAAGTCCATTATTGACAATATTATGAGCAAGATAATTCATGCGCATCCAACGATAATTCTGATGAACTGCAAGTTTTATATTCGCTTTTTCTGCTGATTCTACCATACGTTCACATGCTTCAAGAGTTGTGCCAAATGGTTTTTCGGTGATAAGGTGTTTTTTTGCATTAGAAGCAGTTAGAACAACATCCTCACGTATGGTTGGTTGAGTGCATAGATCGATGATTTCAACTGCATCATCAGCGATTAGGTCATTATAATTGGCATATATCTTATCAATCTGATATTTCTCTTTGGCTTCTTTTTGTGCATTGAGGTCAGGATCTGCTATAGCAACGACATTCCAGCCAGCTTCTTTGTATGCAGGGATATGCGCTCCTTTAGCAATTCCGCCAAAGCCTATTATACCTATTCCCCAGTCATTACGTTTAGGCATTGGCAATGATTCTGGCAATCCCAATTCTGATGGAGTTATTTTCTTATATTCCATATTCACATCCTTTTTTATAAAGCAGATTTTAAGACTTCTTCCATAGCTTCAGGTGTTGCAGGGCGAGGATTATTATCCAGACTTGATCCTTTTCCCGATCTTGCAATCAAGGGGATGTCGTCTTCTTTTATACCAAGTTCCCTTAAGTGCTGAGGAAGATTCATCATTGAAAGCATTTCTCGAATAGTTTTAATACCTTTTTTTGCCGTTTCCTCGTCTGTTTTTCCATTTATACACATAGCATTTGCAATTTCAGCATATCTGGATATTTTGACAGGAAGGTTATACTCCATAACATAAGGCAATAATAAGGCGCAAATAATGCCATGAGGAACGTCAAACATTGCGCCTATTGGATGAGCAAGCCCATGAACCGCGCCTAGTTTGGCATTGGCAAAAGCCATCGCTCCAAACAGACTGCCTAAAGCCATGTTCTCCCTTGCATCAAGATCACTGCCATTTTTATAGGCTTTCACCAAATTGCTTGATATTAGTGTTATAGCTTTTAGCGCAAGGGTATCAGAAAAAGGGTTAGTTGTAAGAGAAACATAATTCTCAATAGCCTGCGTCAGAGCATCCATACCTGATGAGGCGGTTACATTTGGGGGCATAGATACCGTCAGCATTGGGTCAACAATAGCGACTTTTGCTATCATAAAAGGGCTTCTTATGCTCTGTTTAATCTTGTTTTCTGTATCTGTTATTACTGAATTATTAGTTATTTCTGCGCCTGTTCCTGCGGTTGTTGGAACAGCAATAAACGGCAATCCCTGATTAATAATTTCTTTGCCGGATTGATAATCCGCAGCAGAACCATCATTTTTTACTAATGAGGCTATTGTCTTTGCGGTATCCATAGCACTTCCTCCGCCGACACCAATCACCACATCATATCCTCCATCTTTTGCCAATTTTACGCCATCATCAACGGTCTTAACAGATGGATCGTGTTCTGCCTGATCGTATAGATATATGTCTTTGATAATTGATTTTTCAAGAGAATCAATTATTTTATCTGTAATTCCAGATTTTTTCATCGCTGATCTTCCTGTTACTAGAAAGACCTTTGATCCATATTCCCTAGTTTTTTTGCCGATCTGTTCTATGCTATCTCGTCCAAAAATGATCTCCGTTGGAAATCTAAGTGCAAAATTCATAGTCATTTTCTCCCGATAAGTCATATTTACTCACCAAAGCGATATTATCCTTTATCTGATTAGGATGATATTTGGTAAATATCCCAATTACTACCGCATCTGTTGGTTTTATATGTTCATAGGTGTATTTAAAGGCTTCTTCTGGGTTATTCCGTCCCGCACCCATTATTTTAAATGCTAGAAAAGTCTTTTTTACTTCTTGAATAGTTTTACAGGCAAATTCTCTATCTTCTGAAAGATAAACTTCGCCTCTTGCAGACAAGTTATAGAATGCCAGCATATAAAAATCAACATCAAATTGATTATCTTCTGAATACCTAATTACTTCGGGATTGTGTGTTCCAAGCCCAACAGCCATTCCAGTATCACGAATTACAGAAAGCACATCTTTTACGGTATCAATCTTGCCTTCTTTAAAAAGTGAATCTGTTTTACTCCCATGGTGATAGCAGGCAATTGCACCATAGGAAGCGATTTGCCTGACATTATTTGGAATTGATGCCATTTCTGATGCTGTTTGTGCGATCCATTGTATCTTTCCACCTTCGTTCCAATATTCATTAAGCATTCTAATTATATGTGCATCGCCTCTTGCCTGAATTGTATTTATGCCCTGTGCTTCACACTCCCTAAGAGTTTCTTTTATTTTTTCTGTTGTGTAATAGTCCCTCATATCTTTGTTCATTCTATCTGACTGGTGTGAATTTCCGCTAAACGGATTGCCACCAATGATTAACCTAGTAACCATTTTATTTCCTAGCTTTATTTTATTTAAATTAGCCATATATACTCCTATTTATTTTCTAAAAATGATTGTTCCAAAATAGCTGGGTGGTTTTTCGGGTTCATCTTTTTCTATTGGCGCCCATAAGAGCGGTTTGGCATTAGACCTACGAATTATGTAATTAAAGCCGATGATGTCCTCTTCTTGTGTTTCAAAGGGATCAAAGCCCCCCAGAACAGTTTTAAAAGGTATCTTTGCTTCTAAAATATAGCGATTGGGCAGTATTTGAACCGCTTTTTCTATTTCTGTATGATTCCATATAACTATTGGTTTGCTTTGTCCAACAAATGCTTCTTTCCCATCTTCTCCACCACCTATTGGGCAGAACCAAAAAGCATAATAATCATCTTTTATTATTTTTGATGTATTCGGCTGTAATATTGGATGAATTTCAATAAATAACTCAATTGCGTCTGCATTTTCCCAATATTTAATAGGGTCAGGGACATTGATATTAGAACTCATTATATAAGCTAGTAAGTAAAGATTTTCTGCATCCCATTGGAAGTAAAGGTTACTACCCTCATCACCAGCAGGAAGAGCATTTTCAAGAGGCCAACCACTCATATTTCCATCAATAATGACTCTATCAGATGCATAAGTGGCAATACCGATTTTGTTTGCCCTTGCTGTATCTGTAATTCTTACATTTGTTTCACCTGTATCTGTTAATTGATCAAAATACGTTGCGGTTACTATCTCTCCACCAACAAGCTCAATATTTATAAGGATATTTTCATTAGAGCTAATGCTTTCTGGAATCAGACATCTTCCATAACAGGTCAATATCTGTCCTATAAATATTCCTGAATCGCCTTTTGTTTCTTTTAGGATAACATTTTTTGCTCCTGCAACGACCTCACCACTTACTTTTATTTCAACTGTATCGATAGCGGTATTATCTTTATTCTCGTCAGGGTCATCGAGCCTAAAATATATATAATCACCGATATTGAAGTTATATAATTTTGTATTATCGATTGATACAATGCTTAGTTTCCCTGTATTACCCTTATTTACCTTTGCGGTATCAAATACAGACTGTTCAGTTCTGATAGTCGTTGAATCTGTATATTGTGGAGTGTATGTTACTTTAATTTCTTCTCCACCTTGAACCTGTAAAACTCCCTCTTTTATTGGAGTCTTTCCAAATGCTGTTTTTATTGATCCAACATATATTCCCTGTCCTCTTCTACTTCCGGGAGAAGGCATTTCTTCCAGTATCACTTCTTCAATATCCTTTGTTACTTCGCTTACTACATTAATACGAGCATTTTTATTCAGCATACTACTCAGAAGAACATCATCAAGCCTGAAGTAAATCCTTTGACCAGCATTAAAATCAGACAATTTATGGAGGTCTTTATCTACAATCAACAATGAGACTGCTGTCTTTGTTCTTACTGTCAACTCCAATGATACTACAATATCACTTCTGCCATCCGCATCAACTTCATCTATGTAAGTAATGGTTATAATTTCTCTTTCACTCACCTGCAAAACTTCATCATCAAGGTTTGGTTTTGTTGCTGATTCAGATTGGGCTATTCCCCAGAATACACCTGTATTGTTTCCTGTTTCTTGTAAAACAAGTTGAATCTCATCTATCAAAAGATTTCCTTTAATGGTTACGTTTGTATAATCTACCGTATCAGGATTTACATTAATATCATTATCTATAATTTGAATAACGAATGAATTTCCAGCAGAAATGCTACTAATCTTTTCTAATTCCTGCAAATTCATCTTTGCTATATTATCACTATTTTGGTTTGTTTCAGATAGCTTTGGCTTTTTTACCTCAATTAATGCGGTATAGCCTTTTTTCACTAATAATTCGGATTTAATATCTATATTTGTTTGACCCAATTCATTTAAAATATCTACATAGGTTATAAAGATTCTATCTCCACCAAGAACCTGAAGAATGTTATCATCTTTTATTACCTTTTCAGCATATTCCGTCATCAGAACACCATTAAATATACCATCATTATTTGGTTGTTCAGTGAGAGTAATGACAGCAGAATCATTACTTGAACCTTCGACATTTGCGATAACATTAACAGTATTTGTATTTACATCAAGGTCATTGACTCTGATAGTTAATGTTTCTTTGGATTTAATTGTCTTTCGCCAACCTTCGTCAGGGAAACCACCGATAGGGGTATATGGATCATCTCTGGTGAATATAGCCATCTCCGCAGTAGTTCCAATATTTACTTCACTGGAATCTGTTACTGGAACATTGCTTTCACCTGTAAGGCGTAGCTTGTCAACATATATGGCAGTAACTCTTTCACCGCCTTGAACCTGTAATATTTTATCATTGGGATTAGGTTCTTTTGAAAAATCCGTTTTCAATAATCCGAGAAAAACACCTGAATCTGGGTCTCGCTCTCTTAAAATTACCCTCTCTTCATCACGAGTTTTTTCACTTACTATTGAAATCTCTATTTGATCTCTTATTTGTGGATTAAGGTTAAGGTCTGGGTCCCAGACTTTCAGATACAATGTATCGCCCGCATTAAATCTATCTAAATCCCAGAGGTAATTTGATTTTAAGATTGATACGGTTCCATCTGCTCCAGTATTGATAACAGCGGTTGTGCTTATTTCTACCATAGTCGCCCCGCTTGCTTGTATAACATCAGTATATATGGCTTTGATGGTTTCGTTACCTTTTACTTCCAGAAGATTATCAGTTTTATCAGGCTTAAATCCATAGGCTGTTGGAAAATCACCCATGAAGGTATCTGAATCAGTGCCTATCTCTGTTAGTTTTACAGTCAGGCTATCACCTGTCGCATCTCCCTCAATTTTTACATCAACATTTTCTGCCACTGATTTATCTAGGTTAAGATCGACATCAATTACCACTATTGTTGGGCTTTCACCTGCATTGAAACGATTAATCTCAAAGAAGTCATCATATTCACCAGTTTCAGTTTTACCTATCATTATTTTGCCATCATTTCCGACATCAACAACTGCAGACGCAGATACCTCCACATTAGTATTGCCAGTTGCCTGAAGGGCATCAACATATATAGCTTCTATTGTTTCTCCACCGATTACCTGCAATTTTCCATTATTTTTTGCTCCCTCTGTATTATATTCTGTCTCTATTGCGCCGATGAAAGAACCTGTGTTTTTATCATCAATAAGTGTTATTTCTTCGTAGTCATTTTGGCTAATTAGCTTTAATATCACTTTTGCTGGTTCTGATTGATCTTCACCTTCTAGCCTGATAAGGTCTTCATCTTGAACCTTAAAAAAGAGCCTTAATCCTGCTGGAAAACGTTTTATATCTTTACCTGTCCTTGAGAGTATCTGTAAAACACCTGTAGTTCCGATTTTGGCGGTCGCTGTGTAAGTAACTCTTTCATTGGTCTTATTAGGCGCATAATAAGGGTCAATATATTCTAATGTAACAAGCTCTTTGCCCTGAACAGCCAGAATCATTGGGTCATCATTGGGAGTTTCTCCGAATTGTGTCTTTATTCTTGATGCAAAGAAATTACTGTCATTTACCGTCTGGACTGACATATTAGATTGCTCTTCAGATTGACTATCTTTGGGAATAGCTGTTTCATAAAGAGTTATCTCTTTGGAATCCCCTGTTATATCACCGCTGATTCGCACTTTAATTGTCTCTGATGAATTCTTATCTCTATTACGATCGGGGTCTATGACTGTTAGGCTAATTATATCACCAGCATTAAAGCTAGTTAGATTTTTTGTCATATTGCGATCCATTATTGCTGGTTGGCCGTTGATCGTGCCAATTAGCTCTAATTTTCCCCAAAACATCGGTGCAGCATCTATCGATGATGCAGACCAAAATATCGGATTGAAGCCTTTAATTATAGTTTTATTGGCATTATCTTCTCTTTCTACGAGATATGGGTTGCTCAATATATAGTTTAGTCCCACTATACTATCCTGCTGAGGAGCAAAATCTTTTAGGACTTTATCTTTTGGGATACGTGCTTCAAGGATATAATCAGATGTCCCTGTAATTGCCTTATATGCAAACTCAATATCACTTATGTTTTCTTTTGTTCTTGGTATTGCATCAAGATAATGGTGTATTTGAGAAACACTAACTTTATTTTCTTGTGACCCAAGATTTGAGAAAACTATATGGTGGTTATTGTTTTTATACATGTTTTTAGATGCTTCATAAATTGTATCTATAAACAGGTGTAGTGTATCTGATGATTGCATAAAATTTCTTACATTGGCAAGTTGCTGGAGTTTATCTCTATTTACCCTTAGCAATATAAAAAGATTATCTTTATCCCATTGAGCATACATTTGTGATGGTGAATTATACGGTGCATTTGCGAAATATTGCGGAACAATAGGATATATAATTTGCCAATCGTCTAATAAGCCATCGATAGTAACGGGAGTTGTAATTATTGGGGCTTTTGCAAATATCTCTGCCCCTGTTTTTCCATCTTGATAAGTTATAGGTATTGATTTTCCCACTCTTGCGCGATATATCATAACTTCTGAAACAACAGCATTGGGTCCATTAATTCGATTGAAACTGAGTGTTATTTTACCATCTTCATAGGCTTCGGGAGGTATTGGAAAAATAAGTCTTTTTGCAGTATTTGTTGGTATCGGCATAGCATCATGAAGTATAAATCCATCTGCTACAAGGTTTTGTATCCTTTTACCATCTTTTTCTTGAAGATATGTAACTCCAACCCAGTATAGAGAATCTGGCTCCAAGCCAGAATACGAAAAAATGACGCTATCATAATGATAACAATAGCTTAATGCCTCTGTCGAATTAGATGGATCAACTTCATCACCAGATTTGAAGGAGTATCTAATCTTTGGATCAGAATCTTCGCCTCTATCAAAAGGGAAACCTTGTATCATATTTGGTGCAAAGGCGTTTGCATTTGTTCCGCAATCATCATAAAACACTTGGCTTGCATTATTATTTTCAATTGATTCATTAAAAGTTGATGGGCGATAATCTTCAGTATAAATTTCAACTTCTTTGATTTCAGGATATTTACCATACCATCCCCCTTCGGGAACGGTCAAACGGGCATATCGGGCTTGGTAAGGTTTTTCAAATGTATATGAATCAGTAAAGGTGCTGTTTTCCAATTCTGTAGATGAATAAACCTGTTGATAATTTTCATCATCTAAGCTCAAAGAGATTATATATCGTTTTATATTATTTTCTGGTCCTCCTGTTGTTATCCCTATACCATAGACACGTCTTGAACCACCAAGATCGAAAGTAACGTCCAAACCATCTTTTCCTAGTGTCTCATAAGAAATTTCTTTTATTGATTTACCATCTTTTTTTATCTCTTTTTCAACTCTTTTTGTGCCTAGCCATTTGGGGGCGGATTCAAATTTTAGTCCATCATAAAGAAAAAATGCCTCTTCGGGATTAAATTTTGTCCTTGCACTATTAATAGAATTATGCCTTGAATGGCGCGCCCCTATCCTTATTGATGATATTTTTGGAGGGTTTGCTTCATACCAGTCATTAACAACAACCTGAACCCATCTGGCTTCCTTTGGTGGGAAAGAGATTATCGGATAGAAATGTTCTCTTGAGACAGATGACGTTGAGATCGCCCTTTCATATTCTCGGACATTTCTGATCTTACTTGTTAGTATATCATAATCTTTTGGCATACCATTAAACAGAATTTCTGCCCTATCGATCCTATATATGTAGCCTAGATCATAAGTTTTCACAACGGGATTATCTTTTTTTAGCTTTGCAACACGTATTGGTTCATTATCTAGTGTCTGACTAATATCTACCCATTGAATATTATTCATTAGAGTAAATTGTCCTGCACCATGAGGATAAAGCAAAAAACCAAGTATGCCTAATATTCCAAATGCGATTATAATTCGTATATCCATGTCTATAATAAAGTAGTGTTTGATATATTGACTAAAAAATCAATTATTTATGAAACGCCTATTGAGTTGATTTATCCGATTAAGGTAAATAAAATTAAATATTAAATCGACATCAATACGCCAAATCCGTTTCATCTGCGATGACCCTATGGCATTATAATAAGAACAACCTAATTGTTATATTAGTGCTTTTTTGACTGCCCCCAATCGTTCTTGGCAAATCATGAGTAACATAATCTAGGCTTGCCAGCATACCCATATTTTTTCCAGATATTGTGCCATTTATAGCTAAGGCAAGGAATCCAACCCTTCTATTATAATTCTGGAGAGGATTTTTTAAGTCCTGAAATTTAAGATATTGAAGACCAGAGCTAACCTGCATAAATTCAGATATAGTATGAAGCCCCTGTAAAATAAATGCCTGTCTGACTGCATCAATAGATGTTTGTTTTGAACGAGGTGATGTATAGCCAATCGTTTTATCATTTCGATATGCTGGTGATATAACAGTATTTTCACCTATACGGATGTTATATTTCGCTTGATTTATGAGTATGGTATCAATAACACGCCTTTTTCCATAAAAATCCGCATCGTATTGATACTTAAACTTTGTTGTAAGAGTTAAGTCTTTAACACGCTTATAATCTGCAATCAAAGTAACTATATTCGTTAAGGAGTTCTGTAGTGCAAGGCTATCTTTCTGTTCTGCTGTGTCGTCTGGAATAATATCATGCGCCCTTTTTGTAAGTAGTCTTAATTGCACAGTTCCAAAATTCGGTATATCTTCTGGGATAAAACCTGTAAGGTTATACCAGACTCTTGCGCTTTTTCTGTCAAGGATGAGTCGCTTTGTGTAATAACCCGGCTCTATGGAAAGACCTTTCAGAAATGGAACTGCTAAGCTTGTGTAAATCTGATAACCTTTCGATGCCTCTTCATAGTCAAATCGGTAATGAGGCTTAAGCCTTGTTTCCATGTTATCAGGTATCCCATTATTATTGAAATCCATAAATTCTCTACTTAGACCTAAACTGAATTTTGGCGGGTCTCTACGAAATAAAAGGAAATCGTCCTCCCAATCTTTGATATTATCACCGTCTAAGTCATTTTCTGTTGCGATCTTTGGCAAGAAAGGCTCTGATGGATCGAGATATGTCCCTCCATAATCATTTGCAGCAATAAAGTCAGAAGCATTATAAAAAGGACCTATATATGTATATTCACCAGCGAGCATCAATGGACCCCATGGACGATTTACATCGATAAACCATGCACTAGCAGAATCTTGATTTTTTTTACCTTTGTAAGAGGGAAATTGCCAGTTATTTAACAACCATGACCGTTCTGCTTTTATTGCAATCCCCCATAAAGTCGTGCTGGCATCGATACCCAAAGTGGATTTACCCAAGCTTTCACCATAATAAAAACTGCGCCAAGCCCTATTTGATTCATCTGTTATATTATCCTCAGCATTTAAGACAATACGATAGTCTTGTCCATTAGACGATAGTTCAACGATATAATCATTTGCAATATCAATCTCAAATTTTGCGGATTCTATCTCTGATGAGTTAGATATAAAGAAACGATATACAAATGTTCCATCATTATCAACCCATCTCGATTGCCCATCTTGAAGGCTTGTTCCGGGGTCTATCAATAATCCGGGAATTTCTCTGCCACCGATAAAGCTATATTCGAGTTGTCCATTGAGCCATAATTTAACACTATATACTTTGGCTCCATCGGGATTTTCTGGAGAACCATCTCTAAATCTTAAATAGAGATAGTTTGGCGGGTCATATTCTACAACGCTACTAAATGGATTGCTTGTTTTGCTTAATGTGTAATTTGTAAAATATTTATTAACATATCCAACACCGATTCTTGGTAATGGAAACGAAAATTCATAATTATTTAAATTCACATCAAGTACCCCCGGATTTGCTTCTCCACGTATTCCCACCATATACCAATCAGATGTGCTTGTTATAATTTTGTCTTCATTGGAAAGACTCGGCGTAGATAGTTTTGACACAAAGGTTGAAATCCTACCTCTTGATGCGGGAAAAATCATGCTCCATCCGATTGCATCGGATTGCCTTTGGCTTAAAGTAAGACTTGAGAATACAGTTGGAAAACTGCCTACACTGATAAGATGCGTCATTTTTGCGGGGTCTTGTCCAATAGGAAAAGTGATATAAGTCGCACCACTAAGAACCTCTCTGAATTTTTTGGCTCTTGTCGTTATAGAATCGCCCTCGATTAGTCCATAGGTAGCATCTAATGTATAAAGCGACTCTCCACTGCCTTCAAATATCTTGTTCCCAAGCGGGTCATAAACTGCTGAATTGATGGTTGATGAATAGAATAAAATAAAGGAAAATAGCAGGAAAAAAAATATATAGTTGCAGAATATAGGCGTTTTATTGCCTTTTTTATGATGTATATTTTGTCGCTTGTTTTTTGGATAAATCATATCACTCACCAAAATCATAGACAATACTGATCCTATGGCTTCCTAATGTATCGAGAATTGTATTGATTGGATAGACAAAGGCATAGTCAATTCTCATAGAATCACTTGGCTTATATCCAGCACCAGCAGTAAAGTTCATACCCCACGCAAGATTTGCTAGTTCCATACCTGCTCTAAAATAAAATCTATTATCATGGGATTTTCTTTCAGCGCCAATTTTAAGGTCTATTTCACCATTTTTTAGAATCAAATCCAGAACCCATGTGAAATTTTTTTCAATAGCAGCAACGCCCATACTTGTGGTAAAAGGTAAATATTCTTTTATATTAGATGAACTTGATGCGATATTGGGGTTTCTTAAATTCTGGAAAGATAGTGCTACTGGGGTGTTTTCTGACGTCCAAATGATAAAACCTAAATCGAAATCAACTCCAGTCCAACCAGATAAGTCCTCTAGTGTCCTACCGTAAGAATCTATTGTCGGGGCTGAATCCCAATTCATGAGTTTTATTGTTCCACCCATTGATAGGTTTCTTGGTCTTTTTTGCTCACTTTTTGAAAGATAAAGGCTGGTTGATCTTGCATAAGATAAAGCAAATATGTTCTCATAATATAGTCTACTTACACTAAATTGCTTCCATAAGATACCAAGGGAATCTATCTCTCTTAGCTTATAGGCATAGCCAAAGATATTTTGCGATAGCCTTGACTCATCACTTAAGCCTACATGGAGAATAGCAGTTGTTGCTGTGAGTTGTTGTGCCTTTATTGCATTTATTCCTGCTGGGTTGGCAAGTATTCCATCTATATCATCAGCCAAAGCAGTATATGCCCCACCCATTGCCATTGATTTTGCGCCCAAATAGTTATCACGAAAAGCTGATTGTGATTGTTTGGCAATAAACAATAACATAAAAAGCACAAAAAATATAAAAGAATGCCTTTTTATGACTGGACAAATATAGTATATATTTCGGCATTGATCTATGAATGTATATTTTATTTTTCTTATCCTAAAATATCGAGTTCTAAGCCTATTTTGTCTTTTATACCTAGTTATTTTTAGGTTTAACACTCGATCACCTCGCCACAATTAACGTTCCATTTCTTATTTCCTTCCCAACAATCACCTGATAAATATATGCACCTATCTCAACTCTATCACCATTCTCATCTCTGCCGTCCCATAGGATACTGATATTGCCAGACTGAGTATCTTCTTGTATCAAAGTTCGGACTAGTTTTCCCATATAATCAAATATCTCAACCTTTGCCTGAATATCAGTTTTATATCCTAAATTAATGTTTATTGTAGTTGTATCAGCTATTCCATCATCATTTGGAGAAAACGGATTATGACTCCATTGAACATCTGTTTTTGACCTGTTAGACTCAAAGATAGCAAACGATGAAAAATAGTTCAGGTTGACTGATATTATATTTTTAGCTTCATTAACCATTCCCCCAACAAACCTCCATTCCTGACCGATATTATCCCAGCTAAATATTGCTAGATTCTTTTCTGAATGGACACCCGCAAAACTAAGATCAGCGTCATCATAGGACATGGTTAATTGAACTGCTCTGGTAAGAACAAGCGTATTCAGTTGCCTGTATGCAATAATTTTTGTCCCTTCTGCGTCATAAAATTCTACTTCATTTATCTGAATATTGTTCCCCTGCTTGCCCTCTTCTATATTAAATTTTATATATCTAGCGACAGGTGTCATTGATAATATTATTTCAGTTTTATTATCGTTACATTCTTCAACTCTAGTTACTTCCTCATAGACTTTATCATCATTTGAGACAGAAATGGAGATTTTCTTTGGGCCATAGGATACTTTATCTTTTATTCTGGCATAAACAATCACTTTTCCAATAGTCTGATTGCTTAACAGATCAACTTTTAGCCATACAGGCAAAGAGCTGAAAGCGGTCATCCATGTTGATGGATAATTAGTTTTGCCATCAACCACAAGATTAGGTAATTGTCGATCGAGTGAGGATTTTGCTGTTGCATAAAATGGAGTCTCAGCACCAATGTCAAATTTATAAGCAATAACTGGCGATGTTCCTCTTACTATATCTCTATTTTCTGTATAAGATTTCCAATATATTTCATCTAAATTAATCGGATTGATCCCTATTTTCTTTATATTACTATCAAGAGCACCGTAAGGGATTTTGACTTTTGCTTTATATCCATCACTAAGAACTAGCGATTCTTCTGGAATTGAAACTTCTGAAATATATGTTACTTTTGCCAGCATGAAATCTTCATCGAATCCTTTGTTTAAAAGCTTGATGTTTTCTGCTTTGGCAGATATAGTTAGCTGATTTTCACCTTCTTTTAGAAGTGCAGCAAATAAAAAATGCACTCTAAGACCTGATTTCAATATTTCAACATCATCTTCATTAAACCCAAAAGATACACCTCTGATCTTTGGATGAATGATATTGCCAAAAACATCAATAAACCTTATGTCTTGTATACTTATCTCATCTGCTTGCCAGCCATCAATCATATCTATACGCATAAATCTGGATGATATAGGTTTTACAAATTCAGTGCGTGATTCACCATAATCTTGCCCTATACCATAGGAACAATAGAAAATGCCTTCTTCTTTATAGTTTTGTCCATCAGAAGAAGAGAATATCTTTATAACTCTGGGACTATATGAGAGAGCGTCCTTAAATAGCGGTATAAAAACTAGTGAAGATAGTTGATTTGTAGAACCAACATCAATAACTATTGAGCGTAAGATATTTTTAATCTCACTAAGCAAAGGAACGCCAGCAGGGGTATTTATCGAAACCGTAACGGCCTGATCTTTATCATAATTAACAAATCCCTCAATGATTAGTGTATTGTTATTTGTAACAAATTCATCAATTGGTCTGATAATATTAAGATCAAGTTTTGCAAATACTGTAAATGGAAAAAGCAAAAGTATTGTAGCTATATAAAACATATTTTTCATTGTATTGTAATCTCAATTGGTGCAGATTCCAATTCAAATAGAGTTCCTTTTGCGTAAACTTCAATATATCTTGGTGCTCTTTTTTTGGACGATTGTTGCATCTCCTCTTTTAGACTTTGAATTAGAGCTGCTTTTTCTTGCTGGGTATAATTTGTCTTTGAATTAATATCACGAATCTGCCTTTCAATATCTGTTTTAGCTGTTGCATCTCTACCTACAAATTTATCATATAGGTCAAATGATGTTTTTAGTTGAATTGTATAGGTTCCTGGGTTTTTTATGGGATAACACTCAAGTATATTTGATATATCTATTGAAATTACAGAATTAGGATCAATCGTCTTTGCGTTTCTGACATCAATAGGTTTGTCAGTAGAGCGATATGGTCTTGGGCTTGATAATGGTGGGGTAGGTTTTGAGCATGGAATAATAGCTCCTGATGAATCTTTGACGATAAGTTTTGTAGCGATCATTGCACTACTGACCATATCTTCTAAGACTATGATTTCATCTTCACCAGCTTTTATATTTACCTTTATTGGGATTGGACCTGCAAGGGGATATACCTTTTCTGCTGTTATGGTTGATGATAGTTTTGGAGCTTTTGGAACTTCTGTAATTGTGGCAGCTTCTGTTGTTGATACTGATGATACAGATTTTGATACAATGGGTGTTGAGACTTCTTCTGATTCATCAAATCCATATAGTTCAATCTCATATATTTTCCCGGGTGCCCTTTTTAATCGTGCCTGACCTCCACGTCCTCCAGGTTCTGTGGTGTCTTCTGATGTTCTCATAATCCTTACCTTGATCCTATCGGTAGTCACATTAGTATTTATCACTATTTTATTATCTTCAACATTCTTAAATTCCTCTACTAATTTCCAGTCATCAGGTGAATTGCCTCCATAATAAACAATAAAAGAACGAAGATTGGCACTCTGAATAACGATTTTCCTTATTTTTTTTGCCTCTGGTATTTTTACTACTGCTTCAGTCAATTTTGTTGAGCCTGAACTGACATCAGTTGGAAGCTGAGTTTCTCCCATTGTTCTTGGGTCACCATCAACCATAAGTGGGGATGTTGCTTCTACGCCTTTATCTAGCGCATAGTTTTTACTCCATTCCTGTTTTGCGACTATAGACTTTCCTTTTAGACCGCAACCAATAAATGATATAACTAGCAAAACGATAAAAATTGCACCAATTTTTCGTAACATTGTTTAATCCTCCAATAATACTTGTAACCTCATCGGATAAAATCAGTTACAGGTCTCAAATAGCGACATATTGCAATCTATACAACATGAAAATATTACTCAATCAAAACAAGGTTTTATAACAATATATAGTCAAATCGATATATTGGATTTGTCATAAATTATGGTATTATTGTATATTAGTTTATTTGTATTGGTCAATAATAAAAAAAACCACCTGCAATGGTATTCAAACAGAATAATATTGCAGATGGTTACCTCACCAAAAAAGAAGCATAATATTTCTGATGTGATTATTGGTTTATCTCTTTTTCTGCAGCATTATTTTGAATTGCAACATTTCTGGTTAGTGCAATGATTGTTATTATCAGACCAACCATAAGTATATTTAATGCAGAATAAAAGAAAAATCCTTTGTATATACCAAAAGATTCTGATATTGCAGACATTATAAATGGAAAAACAAATGCCCCAATGCCTCCACCCGTTGCAGAAAAGCCAACAGCAGCTCCTTGTGCAGTAGAAAAATACCTTCCAACAAGGGCCATAATTAGTGGGTATATAGCAGAATATCCCAATCCAGCAAATGCAAATCCAAATCCAGATATAACAGGATGTTTCACAAACAAAGCAAATAATAGCGCAACAGTGCATAATCCAGCCAAACCTAAAGCGACCAATGCAGGACGCGCTCCTTTATAGAAAAATGATGTTCCTAATCTTCCAATAAGCAGTCCTATCCAGAACACTGATACCATAGATGCGCCTGTTTCGTCAGATTCATTAAAATATTTAACATAGAATTCTGAAATCCAATTTGAAACGCCAAGTTCTGAACCTACATACACAAATAAGATCAAAAATGACAAGATCAATACAGGGTCCTTTAATAGCTTTCCGACACCTGTTTTTTTCCCATCATCATCTTCTTTGGTAATATGAGAAAAAGGAATCGTAAGAAAAACACCTACCATTATTAAAGATATAACAGACATCATGCGATATATCATCTGCCAGCCAAGTCCTGAGTGCATAAGGGCGATTACTAAATAAGGTCCAACAACTGCACCAACAGAAAAGGCAGAGTGCATAAGATTCATCAATCTGCTTTTTCCACCTTGTTCAATTCTAACAACACTATAATTGACAACGACCTCTGTTCCTCCCTGCCCGAATCCAATCATCAAGTTCAATATCATATTAAGCCATACAAAGGGGGTAAAGGCGAAGAACATTAGCCCTATAAATTGTAATCCTAACCCAATAACAATAACGAGTTTAGGCCCGAGTCTATGTAGAAGGATACCTGATATGAAAGATGATACAAAATATCCAATTGAGCCAGCAGAAAGCACTATGCCTGTTGCTATATAGCTCCAGTCAAAATTTTTAATGATCTTTGGTAAGGTTGCACCTATAATCGTAAGACTTACACCGAAGATTATAAAGTTTATAATTAACGCTATGATTATACGGATATGTCGCATAAGATCCTTTCAAATCAATCAAGAATTTTTCCTTACTAATACTCTAAATGTTAAGTAACGTTTTACTTTTGATTGATAATCTTGATATAATTGTCCATAGGCTTTTTGCAAGTGTTTTTCTTCATATATAATTTGGTAGTGGATAATTAGGCCTATAAATAGGACAGTAATTAAAAATATCATTGTTCCATTTATAAGGAAGGTTCCAACAGCATAAAGATCAATGGCAAGAAATATCGGATTTCTAGAGAATGAAAAAGCACCGTTTGTTACAAGTTTTCCGGGCTTATCATTATCAATCCCGACTCTCCATGAATCTCCAAAAGATATTTGCGCCCATAAAAATAAAAATAGGCCGATAGGGATAAGAATTATCCCTGTGATTTTTGCAGGTAAAATATCCAATATTTTTGCATAAAAGTATAATGGCAGGATTTTTATATTAATTTTTAGTGAGTGTATTAGAATCTCGGCAGACCACAAAGCAATAATGGTAGAAAATAGAATCTCAATGATTCTATATGTTTGTTTTTTTCTTTTGCCTCTTCCCAATGAGAATGGGTTAACATGACGAATTAGCAAAAGATAAAGAACTCTTATCAAAACTATTATCACTAAAATAGCAAGATAAAAAATTTGAATATAGTCAAATAATATTTCCATATAAGTCTTAGGTATTTTTTATTTATTATCTATCTATAACAAAAGATAAGTAATTCTATCATAATAGATCTATATCGTCAATCCTAATGGCTGAAAATCCACTGAATTTCAGACAAGAGTTCGGACAAAAAATACCTCCTATGATAAAATGTAGTGATTCACTACTCAAAACTATAATATCATAGGAGGTAATCATGAACAAACAAATCATAGATATAG